>Ga0079300_10000367_pt1 | contig 16838 bp, 11 predicted proteins | sample Wag4_2014_7_11_FD_74799 | JGI IMG/M metagenome (GOLD analysis project Ga0079300, IMG submission 74799) | Fresh water microbial communities from Ohio, USA - Utica-2 Time Series HT 2014_7_11 | ecosystem: Environmental > Aquatic > Freshwater > Water tank | place: USA: Ohio | collected 2014-07-11
GCGGCGTCGGCGGGGGCGTGAGCGGGGGATTCGGCGGCGGATCCGACGGGGAGCCGCGCGTTCGGGTGGTGCCCCAGGCGCCATGCACGGCGCCACACACGGCGACATCCCGGCCATTGGTTAGCATGGGCGCATGCTGACGATCCTGCTCCTCGCGTCGCTCGCGCTCGCCGCCGTCCCGCCCGCCGCGGTCGACCCATCGACGCTCGAGCAGGGGCTCACGCTGCGCACCTACGAGATCGGGCGCGCACTCGACCGCGTCGCCCGCGTCGCCGAGGACGCGACGCCCAACGTCGACCGCCTCGCGAAGCGGCTCCAGTTCAAGGACATCGACGAGCTCTTCCCCGCGGGCGCCGCGCGCAACCAGGTCGCGGTCGAGGCGATCGGCTTCATCAAGGCCGAGGTCGCCGGAACCTACGTCTTCGAGCTCCGCTGCGACGACGGCGGCATGCTCTCGATCGACGGACAGCAGGTGATCAAGCACGACGGCCTCCATCCGCCGTCGCCGAAAGAGGGCTCGATCGAGCTCGACGCCGGCCTGCACGCGTTCCGCATCGACCTCTTCCAGAACGAGGGCGGCGCGGCGCTCATCCTCAACTGGCGCACGCCCGGCGCCGGCCGCTTCGAACTGGTGCCCGAGACGGCGTTCTTCACCGAGGCCGGCGTGACCCGCGTCGTCGCCCCCGGTGTCAAGGTCTACAAGGACGGCCGCGAGAACATGCGCGCGGGCGACGGGCTTCCCATCGAGTCCGCCTACCCCGGCTTCGCGATCGAGCCGCTGCGTCCCGAGGGATTCCAGCCGAAGATCGGCGGCATGGCGTTCCTCTCCGACGGGCGCCTCGTCGTCAGCGACTTCGAGCCCATGAACAACGGCGTGCTGCGCGCCGAGACCAACGGCACGCTCCACATCCTCTCGAATGTCGTCGGCGGCACGCCCGAGACGGTCAAGCACGAGAAACTTCCCGGCGGCTACCACGACCCGTGCGGCATCGTCGAGTTCGAGGGCGACATCTACATCTCGCACCGCCCCGGCATCGACCGCCTGCGCGACCTCGACAAGGACGGCACCTTCGAGACCCACGAGGAGTGGGCGCGCCCCTGGATCGGCGACAACTACCACCACTTCAGCTTCGGCCTGCGCGAGCGGGACGGCTGGATCTACGGCACGCTCTCGACGTCGATCTACTTCGGCAACACCATCACCGCCGACGGGGTCGAGGGCGACACGACGGGCCTCAACGGCCCCAATCCCCCGAACCGCGGCACGCTCTACCGGATCAACGCACGCACCCGCGAGATCGAGTGGATCGCCGGCGGCTTCCGCACGCCGAACGGCGTCGAGGTCGCGCGCGACGGCCAGGCGTTCGTGACCGACAACCAGGGCGCGTGGATGCCCGCGAGCAAGCTGAACGCGCCGCGGCAGGGGCGCTTCTACGGCCACTACAACGGCCGCAACAAGTGCCGCGCGTACCCCGAGGGCGCGCCCGCGAGCCTGTACTCCGAGCAGCCGCCCTCGCCGCCCGCGGTCTGGCTGCCGCAGAACGAGATCGCGAACTCGCCGACCAATCCGCTCGTGATCCGAAGCGGGCGGTATGCGGGTCAGCTCTGGCTCGCAGAGCTCACCCTCGGCGGCATCAACCGCGTGTCGCTCGAGGAGGTCGGCGGCGAGCTGCAGGGCTGCGCCTACCGCGTCGGCAACGGCCTCGAGGGCGGCGTGCAGCGCCTGATCGAGGGTCCCGACGGCTGCCTCTACGCCGGCTCGATCGGCTCGGGCGGCAACTGGAACTGGCGCGACACGCGCTTCGGCCTGCAGCGCCTGCGGCCGACCGACGGCAAGGTCTTCGAGATCGCGCTGGTCACCGCGGAGCCCGACGGCCTCACCGTCCGCTTCACCGGCGAGGTGGCCGACGCGTGGCTGCGCGATCCCTCGCACTACACGCTGCGGCAGTGGCGCTACGAGGCCACCGCGCAGTACGGCGGCCCCAAGCTCGATGAAGAGGATGTGCCCGTGCTCGAGGCCATCCCGGGCAAGGGGGGCGATGCCGTTCGCCTCGTCGCGCCCTCGATCAAGCCTGGACGCGTCGTCTACCTGCGCACGGCGCCCACCTCGCGCGGCGGCCAGCCGATCTGGTCGGCCGAGGTCTGGTACACGATGAACGCGAAGCCGACCGCAGAGTCGCGCGCGAAGCCCTACGTGGCGCAGCCCGTCCGCTGAGCGCAGGCGCCCACGACGAAGTCCACCCGCCCCCGAACACCGAGATCCCCATGATCAACACCAAGAAGGCTCCTCGTCGCGAACTCTCCTTTCACTGCACCGGTTGCCTCCGGGAGGAACTCGACCGCATCGAGGCCGCGCAGCGCGCCGGCACGCTTGTCCAAGGGGGCAACTGGACACCGGGCGAGAACTTCGACCATATCGCCCTAGTCTGGGAGTTCGCGCTCGATGGTCCGCCGGCCGGCGCCGGGGTGCCGCTCCTGATTCGCCTCACCGGACCCCTCATGAAGCGCTGGTTCACCACCGGGAAGACCCTTCCCGCAGGATTCAAGATCCCGAAGAGCGCCGCCTACATGGAGCCGCGACCAGGGACCTCGTTCGACGACGGCCTGCGGCGCCTTCGCCGGGTCCTGGACCGTCTCGACGCGGGCGAGCGCATGGCGCAGAGGAGCCCTGCGTTCGGCGCGATGACGCACGACGAGTGGATGCGCCTCCAACTCGGCCACGCACAGCTGCACCTTGGATTCCTCTCGTACTGACCGATCTCGGTTGCCTGCACCGATTCACGCGGTACGCTCGTCTGTTTCCTCTAGAGACATCCCCATGCCGACCATTGCACTTCGCCGTTCCGCCACCCTGTTCGCGACCTCGATCCTGCTCGGTTCCGCGTCGGCCGCGCTGGCCGGCGGGGGAGCGTTCCACTTGCTCGGAACCGCAGGCCTGACGCCGAGCGGCGTCTCGGCCGACGGCTCGGTCGTCGCGGGCTACAACACCGCGTCGTTCTGGTACTGGACGAGCGAGCAGGGCCTGGTCTCGATCGGCGGTATTCCGCCGTCGGGGGGCGGCGCGGGTTCGGCCGATGTCAGCAGCGACGGCAGCCGCATCGGCTACACGATCCTGAACCCGAGTGGCAAGACCGAGGGCGCGTTCTACGAGGTCGCCTCCGGCACGACCACGTCCGTCGGCAACTTCGGCTTCAGCTGCGACCTGTCGGCGACGAGCTGCTGGGGAATCTCCGCCGACGGCACGACCATGGTCGGCCTCGGCTGGCACAACCAGTGCGGCGCCCGCGCCTACCGGCACACCGCGAGCGGCGGCCTCGTCGATCTCGGGAGCCTCGTGCCCGGCGCGTCGTCGCGGGCGAACGCGTGCAGCGGCAACGGCTCCGTGATCGCGGGCTGGCAGGACACGATCCAGGGTGCCCGTCAGGCGGCGTACTGGAAGGGTGGCGTCGAGAAGCTCATCTTCACGTCGACCGGCCAGCCGCTCGGCGAGGCGGGCGTCGTCAGCAACGACGGCGTCTGGATCCTCGGCCTCGGCGCCGACACCAACAACAACCTCGCCTGGCGCTGGAGCGAGCAGACCGGCTACATCGCGCTGCCCGCGACGCCCATCCCGGGCTTCCGCGGCTATCCGACGGGCATCAGCGACGACGGCACGCGCATCGTGATGTTCTACCGAACGCCGTTCCCGCCGGCGACCGGCGGCGAGGGCTACCTCTGGATCAACGGCACGCTGCACTCGCTCGAGACGCTCGCGGCCAGCGAAGGCATCACCATCCCGACCGGCGTGCGCATGGCGCTGCCGCTCGCGATGTCGGCCGACGGCTACACCATCGTCGGTTCGGCGCGCACGCCGAGCGGCGTGCAGGGCTTCGTCCTCGATCTGCCGCGGCCCGCGGCGTGCCCGGCCGACCTCAACGGCGACGGCCAGGTCGCGTCGCAGGACATCGCCGCGCTCCTCTCCGCGTGGGGGAATGTCGGCGGCACCGAGGACCTCAACGGCGACGGCACCGTCGGCTCGCAGGACATCGCGGTGCTGCTGTCGGCCTGGGGCGCGTGCCCGTAAGGGAGCGCGTTCGGCCTGCGCGCCTACTCCGGCAGCATCCACCGCACCAGTACCGCCGAGGGCGCCGGTGGGAACTCTGCGCACATCCGCACCAGGCGGAAGTCGCGGATGTCCTGCCCCACCGCGCCGAAGGCCTGATCGATCATCTGCGCGTAGCGCGGCATCGAGGGGATGGGCGGTGGCTCGTGCAGGTGCTCGAGCACGACGGGCGGCAGGTCCATCGGCAGGCGCGACTGTGCACGCTGCACGGCGTCGATCGAGAGGGGCTGGCCGAGCGTCGAGTGCACCGCGGCGGTCATGGCCTCGGTCCCGACCAGCTCCCGATGGCAGTAGAAGTCGAGCACCAGCGACTCGCTCGGCAGGCTCACGTTCGTCACGAACTCGTGGCACAACTCGTCTGGCGTGCGCCGCAGCGCCATGACTCCCTGCATCAGCGTGCCGAAGAAGATGTCCGACTCGCCGACGCGGCCGATCGGCCCCTCGGACAGCTCGAGGATCTTCTGCCCGCCGAACTCGCGGGTGTGGACGGTGGCGCTGGGAAAGTTCGAGAACTCGCGCAGCAGAAAGTCGTCGTCGTTCCGGTCGGCCGTGCGGACGAGCGGCGTCATCACGCGGCTGTTGGCTGGCGATCCGCCTGTCGTTCGAAACACAGGGAGTGCCCCGATCGGCCTGAGTCGTTGCAGTCCGGCCAGTCCGACCAGCTGCGCGACGTCGCCCACTCCGGGCGTGTCGCGGCTCGGAAAGAGCATGTGCACCGTGAGCCGTACGCGGGCGCGCAAGCCAAACACGCCCGACATGCCCTTGAACGCCATGCGGCGTGACGATTCGAGATTGCCATCGGCGCGCAGGCCGTCGAGCACCACCTCAAGCTGCGCGCGATCACCGAAGTGCCGCGCGATGACGCCCTCGAGCTGCGTCAGCGCCTTGCGAACCACCGCCGTGTGTGCATGGAGCGCGTCCTTCGATTCGAACGCGCGGAGGTAGATCTCCATCCCCTCGGGGCCCGGGATCATGGGGATCGCCTCCAGCGGATCCGTGGCGAGCAACACGCGGGCGATCTTCCACGTCAGGTTCTTGTTGATCCCGAACCGCCTGGAGACTTCCTGAGGGCGGAGCGGATCAGAGTCGGCGGCGGCGCCGAGGCGACCGAGGGCCGCGCGCAGCGCGCCGATCGCCTCATCGCACTCGGAGCGAAATGCGCCCAATGCCGACTCCACGGGGGAGGGGGCGACCGGCCGCGCCCGAAGTTCGACCGCCGTACGGGGCGACCGCGCAGCGGCGGAGAGTGAGGTGAGCCTTCGCTTTCTCGGGGGCATGGAGTCTTTCCGAAGTCGGGCGGCAACGCGCCTTTACGGCGGAGGCCTCCTTCCACTATCGGCGTGCGAGCCAAAATGGCTCGTGCGACACCGATATCTTGTTGCGGGATTTTCCTTAGGGAAATTTGCAGGGACAAAAAAGGGCATTAACCTCTCCCGAACCGTGCCCGCTTTCGGGTGCGCGGAGTCTCGTGATGTCCGTCAGTTTGTCCCCCAGTGAGGTCTTCATGCGCCATTTCAGTCCCGCGACCATCGGAGTGTTTCTGTCCGCCACCCTCGCAGCGACCGCGCTCGCCGATGGCCCCTGGGAGATCCTCACCGTCGCTGATGGAATCAGCCCGGCGAACATCAGCGGCATCGCCGATGCCGTGATCGTCCCCAACACCTTCAACAACCCCACCGTCGACGACAACGGTCGCGTTCGGTTCCGCTGCCAGATCGCTGGTCCCGGCATCACCAACGTTGGCGCCTCCGCGAACCACCTCGTGGTCCTCGCCGGCAGCGGCAGCGGCGCGTGGGACCTCGTGATTCGCAACAACTCGGGCGTCCCCGGCGACCTGCCGTCGGGTGCCATCTTCTCGCGCACCGCCAGCCCGAACAACTCGATCGTCAGCGGCAACAACAGCTCCGCCGACGGCGGATTCCTCGCGTCGGGCTTCATGACCGGCCCCGGCATCACGACCGGCACCAACGACACCGCGATGTGGTTCATCCCCGCGTCGGGCGCGCCGTCGCTCCTGCTCCAGGGGCGCGACTTCTGCCCCGGAACCGCGGGTGCGCAGTTCGCGGCGAATGTCTCGGCTGGCTCGGGCGTGCGGGTCAACAGCCAAGGGCAGCTCCTCTACTACGGCACCCTCACGGGTGGCGACACGGTCACTGCGAACAACGCCGCGCTGGTGCTCGTCGACGCCGGTCCCGACCAGCTGATCGTCCGCAAGGGTGACGCCGCCCAGGGCTTCAAGGGCCTGACCCTGACCCCTGACAGCTTCGGTCAGTTCCTCAACGGCTCCAAGTACCTCTTCTCCGCCAAGCTCGTCGGCGCGGGGATCACCACGGCCAACGACACCGTGTACTGCACCAACGCCTTCGTGGCGGGCGGTGGCTACCGCATCCTCGCCCGTGAGGGAGATCCCATCCCTGGCCTCGATGGGCTCACCTTCGCGAACACGAGTTCGTTCGCCTTCGGTCAGCGACCGCTGGGCACCGACGGGTCGATTGTCTTCGCAACGCCCCTCGGTGGTGCGGTGACCAGCGTTGACAACGCAGCGATCATCAAGGAGTCGAATGGGACCTTCGAGATCCTGATCCGCAAGGGCGACGCGTTTCCCGGCATCACCGATTCGTCGAACCCCGACTTCGCCGGAAAGGTGTTCTCGACGGTGAACTCCAGTGGCAACGTGCGGGCCCGCAACGGCCTCTACGCGTTCGAAGGCATCCTGATGAACGCAGACGGCACTGCGATCACCTCCCCCGCGCCCGCGACCTTCGTCGGCGCGCGCAAGGCGGACGGCACCAAGTTCACCATCTGCAGGCAGTCCGACCCGGTGCCCGGCGTCGCGGGCTCGGTGTTCGCGAGCGTGAACGGCTCGACGAGCATCTGCGTCGACGACTACGGCAACGTGGTGTTCAAGGCGAACTACGCCGACGCCGCCGCTGGAACCAGCGGAACCGGCCTCTTTGCGTGGGACGAGGTCGGCGGGCTCCGTCTCCTCGCGAAGACGGGCGACACGAACTTCACGGGCACGCCGTGCAACCAGATCACCCTCATCGGAGGCACCGGAAACAACGGTGATGGCGGCGGAACCGGTATCAGCGCAACCGGTTGGCTCGCGCTGAGCGTGTCGGACACCGTCAGCGGTCTGTACGCGATCGCCCGCATTCGCGTCGGCTCCACCTCGAACCCCTGCCCGGCGGACGTGAACGGCAGCGGTGCGGTTGACGCGGCCGACCTCGCGGCGGTCCTCGCCGGCTGGGGTACCGCAAGCCCCGATCCGAACGGCGACGGCAGCGTCAACGCTGCGGACCTCGCCGTGCTGCTCGCGGCGTGGGGTCCGTGCCAGTGATGTGAGACTTGAGACTCATGGCCTGCGTGCGGGTTCGCCCGCACGCAGGCCTCTTTCGATACCGGTCTGATTCGTCCGCCCTTCGCTCCACTCCCATGCATTCGTTCCGCTCAACCACTCGCCCCATCGTTCCACTGGCGCTCGTCGTTGCCGCGCTCGCACCCGTCAGCACGCTGTCCGCCGCCGAGCTCTTCCTGCTCGGCGCGGTTCCCTACTCGTATGCCGAGTCGGTCAGCGACGACGGCCGCGTCGTCGGCGGTCATGACCCCCAGTCGTACTGGTACTGGACGCGCGAGACGGGTGTGGTCCAGCTCATCGGGACGACGATTCCTCCGGGCAACGGGGTCGGCGGCCAGGCGAACGTGAGCGCCGACGGCCGCTATCTGTCCGTGAGCACGCTGCAGGGCGATCCGCAGAAGGCGGAGGGCACGGTCTACGACATCGAGTTCACCAAGTTCGCCCCGATCGGCAACGACGGGTTCTACTGCGACATCGAGCGCAACAGCATCTGGGGCATGTCGCGCGACAAGCGCTTCACATGTGGTCTCATGGAGCAGGCGCAGTGCAACGCGATCGGATTCGTGCGCGATGAGACGACCGGTGAGCGCCGGAATCTCGGCACGCTCTACTTCTACAAGCCCTCGCGCGCCAACGCGGTGAGCGACGACGGGTCGCTCGTCTGCGGCTGGAATGACGACTACGTGGGTTTCCGCCAGGGCGCCGTGTGGGTCCGAAACACCTCGGGCACCTACGTGCAGACGAACATCGCGGCCGGCGCCGTCAAGATGTCGGAGGCAGGTGTGGTCAGCGGCAACGGACAGTGGGCCTACGGCATCGGGCGCTCCAGCTACAACAGCGGCGTCGTCTGGCGCTGGAGCCAGGCGACGGGACTGCAGCCGCTCGGCACGAGCCCCGTCCCGGGTGCGAACGGGTATCCCGTCGCGGTCAACGAGGATGGCAGCAAGGTCCTGTGCTTCTTCGGCGTACTCGGCGGCAGCGGCTCGTTCCTCTGGTCGCAGGAAGAGGGCTATGTGTCCGTGGCCGAGCTGGCGAGCAGGGCGGGGGTCGAGATCCCGAAGGGCTGGTCGCTCAATCTCGTGCTCGGGATGTCGCCCGATGCCAAGACCATCGTCGGAACGGCCTTCGGGCCGCCGCCGCTGATGTCGCCGTTCGTGCTCGACCTTCGCACCGCGGCCAAGCCGTGCCCGGCGGACCTCAACGGTGACGGCGAGGTCGGGGCCGCGGACATCTCGATCCTGCTGAGTTCCTGGGGTTCGATCGGTGGAACTGCGGATATCGATGGCGACGGCTCGGTGGGCGCACCCGACATCGCGGTGCTGCTGAGCGCCTGGGGCGCGTGTCCGTAGGCCGTCGTCGGATTCTGCCGATACACGCCGGCATTCGCCCGGCGCACCTTCCACGAGAGCCCGACACATGATCCGAACCGACTCAGTATGCCCTCTCGTTCGACTCGCGGGATGCGCCGTGGCAGGCATCGCTGCCGCCATGGTCACGCCCTGCCATGGTGCGGAGCTCTTTCTGCTCGGCGCCGTTCCCTACTCGTACGCACAGGGTGTCTCGTCCGACGGCACGCGAGTCGTCGGGAGCGACATGCAAGGCGCGTGGCTCTGGACGCGCGAGTCATGGGTCGTGCGAATCGAGGGGTCGCTGGCCTATGGGAACGGCGTCGGCGGGCGCCCCGCGATCACCGATGACGGCGCCTCGGTCCTCTGCGCCAAGCTCGAGAACGACAAGGATCCTCGCGCCGAGGCCGTGCTGTACGACGTGATGCTCAACACCTTCGATGCAGCCGTCGGAAACCTCGGCTTCAACTGCGACATCAGCCGCATGAGCGGGTGGGGCATGTCACCGAGCGGCAGCCATGTGTGCGGCCTCGCCTATGTGGCGTTCTGCTCGCCCCTCGGCTTCGTCTGGGATGAGGCCACCGACAGCATCAAGACCCTTCCGTCGGTCTACATCTACAAGCCCACGCGTGCGAACGGCATCAGCGACGACGGCGGCTTCGTGTGTGGCTGGAATGACGACTACACCGGGTACCGCCAAGGCTGCGTCTGGCGCCGCGATGCCAACGGCAACTACGTCGCGACGCTGCTGAACGCGGGCACGGCGGCATCCAAGCTGCGAGAGGCCAACGTCGTCAGCGGAAACGGCGTGTGGGCGTACGGCCAGGGATCCTCCGTCACCGGCGGCGCGCCGTACCGATGGAGCGTCGCCACGGGGTATCAGCCGATCGTTCCGCTCCCGCCGGGGTCGCCGCAGAACGGCTTCGTGAACTACGCCAACCACGACGGAAGCAAGCTCCTGACCTACATGGGCGGAGAGACCTACCTGTGGTTCGAGGGGCGAGGGTATGTATCGCTCCACGACTGGGCGCTCGAGAACGGCTTCGATCTCACCCTCGAGTGGGGCTTCCGCGGCTTCAGCATGACCGCCGATGGCCTGACGATCGTGGGCGACGCGCTGCGACTCGCCGACGGGGTGCCGTCGCCGTTCGTGCTCGACCTGCGGCCCGTGGGAGGACCTTGCCCTGCCGACCTCGATGGCGACGGCGCCGTCGGCGCGCCCGACATCGCCGCGCTGCTGAGCGCGTGGGGTGCATTCGGAGGCACGGCCGACATCAACGGCGACGGAGAAGTCGGCGCGCCCGACCTGGCCGCGCTGCTGTCGGCGTGGGGTGCGTGCCCGTAATGGAGCTCCGCAGCGCATGGAAGTGCGCCGCCGCGCCCGTGAGGGCGTCGTCTCGACGTGCGCTCTCGCTCAGTGCTACGGCTTCGGACCCTTGAACCCGGTGCCGCCCTTGAAATTCGAGCCGCGCGGAGGCTTGCCGCCGCTGAACGGGTTCTGTCCGAACTTGCCGGGACCGCCGTGCTTGGGCGCGCCGAACTTCGGGCCAGCGTTCTTGGGGCCAGCGCTCTTGGGGCCTGCGCCCTTGGAACCGATGCTGTTGGAACCGGTGCTCTTGGGACCGCCGCTCGCGGAACCGTGATTCGAACTCGACTGCTGCATGCGTCCTTCCTCGGATCGGGGGTGCGAATGGCCGCCACGCGGCGCACGCTCGCCCTGCGGGGCACCGTCGTCCATGATGCGATCGACGCGCGGGCCGTGCGGGCGCTCCGCGGGCATCGACGGCGCCTTCATCGCCGGCATCGGGCGACCGGCGGCGTTCATGCGCGGCTTCACGGCAGGCGACGCGATCGAGACGAGATGCGTCTCGATCATCGGCCTCGTGCGGGAGCCGCCATCGCGACCCTGCCCGCCGCCTTGGCCACGGTGCTGTCCGCGGTTCTGTCCGCCGTTCTGCCGGCCGTTCTGCCCACGGCCTTGCCCGCGATCCTGCCCACGCCCGGGCCCGCGATCCTCGTCCTCGTCGCGCTCGTCGAGCAGGGGCTTCGGCCCAAGGCCGGACTTCGCGGCGGCCTCGTCGGTCTTCGGCACGCTGTCGGGCACGCGCTCGCGCGGGATCTCGAACTTGGTCAGGCGCTCGATCTGCTTGAGCAGGCCCTTCTCATCGACGTCGCAGAAGGCGATCGCGTGTCCCGACTTGCCGGCACGAGCGGTGCGGCCGATGCGGTGGACGTACGCCTCGGGCTCCATCGGCAGGTCGTAGTTGATGACGTGGGTGATGTCGTCGACGTCGAGTCCGCGCGCGGCGACATCGGTGGCGACCAGCACCGGCACGCGGCCGGACCGGAAACCGTCGAGCGCGCGCACGCGCTGGTTCTGCGCCTTGTTGCCGTGGATCGCGTCGGCGTGGATGCCCGCGGCCTTGAGCTTGCGCACCAGCCGGTCGGCGCCGTGCTTGGTCTTGGTGAACACCACGGTGCGGTCCATGTCGATCGTGTCGAACAGATGGATCAGCAGCTGGGTCTTCTGCGCCTTCAGCACGAAGTAGAGCTTCTGGTCGATGCGGTCGACCGCGCTCGACACCGGCGTCACCGTGACGGTGACCGGCTCGTCGAGCAGCGAGTTCGCGAGGTGGCGGATCTCCTTCGGCATGGTCGCCGAGAAGAGCATCGTCTGGCGGTCGCGCGGCAGCATCGCCGAGATGCGGCGGATGGGCTCGATGAAGCCCATGTCGAGCATGCGGTCGGCCTCGTCGAGCACGAAGAACTCGATCTCGGAGAGGTTGACGAGCCGCTGGTCGAGCAGGTCGATGAGTCGGCCCGGAGTCGCGACGAGGACGTCGATGCCTTGCTGGATCGCGCGCACCTGCGGACCCTGGCCGACGCCGCCGAAGATGACCGCGTGGCGGATCGGCGTGTGCCGTCCGTAGCTCGAGAAGCTCTCGGCGATCTGCGCCGCGAGCTCGCGGGTGGGGGCGAGCACGAGCGCCTTCGGTCGGCGACCGACCGGCAGCTTGCCGCCGCGCGGGATCTCGCCGAGCAGGCGGTTCAGGATCGGCAGCGCGAACGCGGCGGTCTTGCCGGTGCCCGTTTGCGCGATGCCGAGCACGTCCTTGAGCTCGAGCGCGGGCGGGATCGCCTGCGCCTGGATCGGCGTGGGGAACTGGTAGCCATCGGCTACGAGCGCGTCGAGGATCGGCGGCGCGAGCTTGAGGCTCGCGAAGGTGACCTGCGTGTCGGTCTTGGCGTTGGAGTGGCTGGCTGCGGGAGCGTTCGAGTTCGAAGCGGGGGCGGAAACTGGCGTCACAAATACCTTTCGCCCGCAAGCGGCAACCGCTGCGGGGGTCGTGAGGGCGAAATACCGTGCCGAGGAGCCTCGAGGTGGGTCCTGAGTGGGGACCCTGAGGGGAGGCGCTGCGTGGGAGCCCGAATTGCGTGGGCGTCGCCGTGGGACGGGATCAAGCCTGTTGGCGCACGCGGAGCGAGTGAACTCCGTGTTCACTCGGTCGAATTCGCGTGCTGCCGGCAAGGTCCCAGTCGTGCGTCGGACGCAAAGTCCGACCTGAGTTCACCGGCGAAGAGCGATGGAGCCTAGCACAATCCCGCGTCGATAGCATCTCGATCATGGCGATTGTGGGAATTACGCCCATCCTCAACGTCCGAGACGTTCCCGCGAGCCTCGCGTGGTTCGAGTCGCTCGGCTGGAAGCGAGGCTTCACCCACAACCAGGGCGGCATGATCGCCGGCGCCGCCGACCGCGACGCGCACGGCCCTGCGGGCTTCGCCAGCGTGTGCATTCCCGGCGGGCACGGCGATGCGCAGGTCTTCCTCTGCTGCGATGGCCAGGGCTCGCGCGGCACCATCATGCCCCGCTGGCCGGGCGACGACGCGACCGACGGAGTGTGGATGTCGTGGTGGCTCGATGCACCCGCGTCGATCGACGCGATGCATGCCGAGTGCGTTCGGCGGGGCTACATCGTCACGATGCCTCCGACCGACAAGCCGTGGGGCGTGCGCGAGTTCCACCTGCGCCACCCCGATGGCCACATGTTCCGCGTATCCGCGGGGCTCGGGCGGGCGCGGCCTGCGTCCGCGGAGGCGGCACCCACGGCTCCTTCGAGCACGGCTCCTTCGAGCACGTCGCCTCCGAGCACGTCGCCTCCGAGCACGTCGCCTTCGACCACATCGCTTTCGACCACGTCGCCTTCAACCACGGCCACCTCATCCACGGCCACCTCATCCACGGCCACCTCATCCACGGCCACCTCATCCACGGATCCCGCATGAAACCCGCCAGCAAGTTCTCCCCGTACAGCCGTGCCGCGTTCCTCCGGTCCGTCGCCGCCAAGAACCGGTCGATGGCGGAGCGCCTGTGCGTGCTGCTCGAGGCCGCGTTCGCGCCCGCCGACATCCAGATCTATTCGGGATTTCCGATCGTCGTGCGCGACATGGAGTGGATCGCGGGCTTCGCGATGAGGGCGGGCGGACCGGTCGCGTACTGCTGCTCCCCCGGAACGCTCGCCGAGATGGGCGCGCAGCTCAAGCCGTACATGTCGGGCAAGTCGTGCGTCGCCGTCAAGCCGCGCAAGGGCGAGTCGGTCGAGGTCGTGCTCGCGCTCGTCGCCCGTGCGTTCGCCACCGCGGCGAAGCACGGCGGGGTGATCTCGAAGACGGACCTCCGGACGCGCGACGCGGCGCGCAAGAAGGCCGCGGCGAAGCCCTCCGCCACGCGCGCCGCCTCCAAGAAACAGGCGCCGTCGTCGAAACGCGCGGCGCCTGCCAAGACCAAGGAGAGATCCGCGTCACGTCCGCGGGCTTAGCCGCAGCACGAACCCCCGGCGGTCGAACACGAGCCCTTCACGCGGTTCCACGGCATCTTGGCGAGGACGGTCGCCAGTCCGCAGAAGCCCGTCGCGCCCGCAACCATGAGTCCGCCGCCCATGAAAGCGGGGATCACGAGGAACCAGGGGTTCACGAATGCACCGAGCGCGGTGCCCGCGGCGACACCCACGCCGATGGTGAGCTGCGTCTGCTGCATCACGCTGAGTCGGTTGCGCGAGAGATCGAGCACCGTCGGCAGGCCGGCGGCGCGCCATGCCTCGATGCCGCCGCGCACGTTGCTCACGGAGACGCCGCGCGCCGCGAGGACTGCACAGCGGGCGGTGGCGTCACCGCCTCGCCGGCCCGACTTGCAGTGGATGAGCACCCGCTTCGAGCCGAGCGCCGCGATCTTCTCGGCGGTGAGCGAGCCGAGCGGCATGAGCGTGGCGCCCGCGATCCGCTCGCGGGCGTGCTCGTCGGGCTCGCGCACATCGATCAGGACCGCCTCGCCGCGCGCGACGAGCGCCTGCGCGGCGGTGGGGTCGATCTCGGCCTCGGCGCCGAACGCGGCGGTGTTGTTGGAGGTGGTGGGGGTGGTGAGTGTGGTCATGGTGTCGTTCCTTTCATCGCTGGACGCGTAGCGGAGGTCATCCGCAGGCGCAGGTGGGCACCGCCGCTGCGGCGCACGTGGCGTACGCGGCGTAGCCGCCCGCCATGTTGGTGATGGAGTAGCCGTGGCGCTCGAGCAGCGCGCACGCGCGCGCGCTGCGGACGCCGCCCTGGCAGTGGACAAGCAGTTGCCGGTCGCGCGGGAGCTCGTTGAGGCGCGAGAGCAGGCGCGTGTGCGCGATGTTGTGCGCGCCGGCGATCGCACCGGCCGCGAACTCGCTCGCGCGGCGCACATCGAGGACGAAGGGCGCGCGCGCACCGATCTCGCTGTCGGCGTCCTTCGCGGCGATCTCGCGGGTGGCGGCGATGCGCGCGCCCGCCGCGGCCAGCTCGCCGAACTTGGCCGCGTCGAGGAACCCCACCACGCGGTCGAGCCCGATGCGGACGAGGTCGCGCACCGCCTCGTCGACGCGCGCCGGGTCGATGATGAGCACGATGTCCTCGTCCTCGGTCACGAATGAGCCTGCATCGGAGTTGAACGAGCGCGCGAGCGGCGCGAAGAGCGAGCCCGCGAGATGGCCGTCGCGGAACGCCTCCCATGCGCGGGTGTCGATCACGGCGACCTTGCGGGTGTCGAGCTGCGCAACCTCGCGCGGCGTCATCGGCTTCGGCTGCGGGAGCGCGCCGAGGACGCGCGGGCCGAGCTTGTTGTCGCGCTTCATGCGCGCGAAGTAGAGCGGCGGCTCGGGCTGGCCCTCGAGGATGAAGTCGACGAACGCATGCTCGCTCGTCGCCGCGCGCACCGCCGCGTTGAAGCGCTTCTCGTAGCCGACCGTCGTCTGCGGCACCGCGCCGAGCGCCTTGCCGCACGCGCTGCCCGCGCCGTGGCCCGGCCAGATCTGCAGGTAGTCCGGCCACGACTGGAAGTCCTTGACCGTCTGGTAGAGGCGCTTGGCCGACGGATCGGCGATGCCCTGCATGCCCGCCGCGCTCTCGAGAAGGTCGGGACGACCGAGGTCGCCCACGAACACGAAGTCGCCGGTCGCGACGCCCATCGGCTCGTTCGCGCCGCCGCCGAGGTCGGTCACCTCGTAGCAGAGGTGCTCGGGGGTGTGTCCCGGCGTGTGGATGGCGCGAAGCTGGATGTTGCCCACCTTGAAGGTGTCGTGGTGCTTCAGGCGCACCGCGTCGTAGCGTCCGCCCCCCGACCGCTGGTCGAGCCACATGTACTTCCAGTCGGCGTCGCCTTCGTCGGACACGTAGATGCGCGCGCCCTTCTCGGCGAACTCGCGCAGGCCCGTCAGGTAGTCGGCGTGGATGTGGGTGTCGGCGGCGGCCACGATGCGCAGGCCGTTCTCGGCCGCGAGCTTCTCGTAGCGGTCGATGTCGCGCTCGGCATCGATCACGATCGCCTCGCCGGTCTTCTGGCAACCGATCAGGTAGGCGGCCTCGGCAAGCTTCTCGTCGTAGATCTGGCGGAAGAACATGGCGTGCTCCTCTCGGGGATGGCCCCGTTCGCAGGCGGACTATTGGTGGCGGCGTCCGAGACCGCGTCGCGCGGGAAGGATTCGCCACCCGGTGGAATCAGGCGAACTTCGACGGCGCGTCGTGGAGCGCGTCCTGGAGCGCGAAGGAGAAGCCCTTCTGCACCGCGAAGGCGCCGACGCGCCCGCTGAAGTCGAGCGCGAGCATGCCGACCTGGTAGTTCTCGGGATTCGGGTTCCTCTCGATGATGCGCGCGATGGCCCGCTCGCACGCCTCCTGCGGGCTCGCGCCCGCCCGCATCGCCTCGACGGCGAGGTGCGAGCCGAGCGTGCGGAGGACGGTCTCCCCGAGGCCGGTGCAGATCGCGCCGCCGATCGGAGCGTCGACGAAGATGCCCGCGCCGATGATGGGCGAGTCGCCGACGCGGCCGTGCATCTTGTAGGCGAGTCCGCTCGTGGTCGAGCCCGCGGCCATGCGTCCGTCGCGGTCGAGGGCGAGCATCGAGATCGTGTCATGGTTCTCGATGTTGATCTTCGGCTCGTAGCGCTGCTCGGCGAGCCAGGCGCGCCATTCGCGCTCGGCGGCGGGCGTCAGAGGGGGTGCCGCGACCTCCACGCCGGATGCGCGCGCGAACTGCTCCGCGCCCGCGCCCACCAGCAGCACGTGCGGGGTGCGCTCCATGACGAGCCGCGCGAGCGAGATCGGGTGCGCCACGCCCTGCACGAACGCGACGCAACCCGCGCGGCCGTCGTCCGACATGATCGCGGCGTCGAGCGTCACGCGTCCCTCGCGGTCCGGGCGCGAGCCGAGGCCGACGGTCATGTCGGGACAGTCGAGCTCCACGACCCTGCAGCCCGCCTCGACGGCGTCGATGGCGCGCCCGCCCCGCACTCGAAGGACGTCGAGGCCAGCCCGATTGGCGGGAAGGCCATGATTCCAGGTGGAGAGGACGATGGGCGCGGCGGCGGCGGGTGGCGTGAAGGGCATTGGGTCGTGGGAAGGTTGGTGCTGGACGGTCGTGCGGCCGCTCGAGGAGGTCGCGCAGCCCGCGGCGGTCGCGAGGATCGCGCCGCAGGCGGCACGGCGGGTCAGGCTGGCGCGGGCGCCGAACTCGGCG
>Ga0079300_10000368_pt1 | contig 16821 bp, 19 predicted proteins | sample Wag4_2014_7_11_FD_74799 | JGI IMG/M metagenome (GOLD analysis project Ga0079300, IMG submission 74799) | Fresh water microbial communities from Ohio, USA - Utica-2 Time Series HT 2014_7_11 | ecosystem: Environmental > Aquatic > Freshwater > Water tank | place: USA: Ohio | collected 2014-07-11
GACCTGCCCGACCTCATCGCCTGGGCCCATGGCCAGGGCTTTGACGCCACCCTGATCGAGGCCATGCCGATGGGCGAGATCGACGTGGACCGGACAGACCAGTTCCTGTCTCTGAAGACAGTGCGGGACGGTCTCGAAAGTTTTTGGACCCTTGAGGACCTCGACCTGACCACCGGCGGGCCTGCACGCTATGTGCGGGTTGCGGAGACGGGCGGTCGCCTCGGGTTCATCACGCCGCTGAGCCACAATTTCTGCGAGCTCTGCAACCGGGTCCGGCTGACCTGCACCGGCACCCTGCACACCTGTCTGGGCCGGGAGGACGCCAGCGACCTTCGCGCCGTCCTGCGCGCCGGCGCCGGCGATGCGGAACTGCACGACGCCATCCGGGCCGCCATCGGCGCCAAGCCCCAGGGCCACGACTTCCGCATCGGCCGGGATGCTCCGCCTTCCGTGCAACGTCACATGTCGACCACGGGGGGCTGAGGGTGGCCAGGGTGCTCCTGTTCGGGCGGCTTGCCGATCTCGCCGGCTGGCGGGAGCGCGAGATCCCTGCGGCCAGCCTGGCGGCCCTGAGGGGGGTTCTCGCCGCCGAGGATCCCGCCCTCTTTGAGGCCCTGCAGGCCCCCGCCGTCCGGACGGCCGTGGACCAGGCGCTGGTGACCCTGGACGTGGCCCTGCGCTCCGACTCCGAGGTCGCCTTCCTGCCGCCGATGAGCGGAGGCTGACCGGTGATACGGCTGGTCCAGGCCCCCTTTGACCCGGGCGAGGCCCTGGGCGAGTTCTGCCGGGACCGTACCGAGACCGGCGCTGTGGCCAGCTTCACCGGCCTTGCCCGGGCTGAGAACGGCCGGACCGACATTCTGGAACTGGAAGCCTATCCCGGCTTCACCGAGCGCGAGATCGCCCGGCATGAGGCCGCGGCGCGGGAGCGGTTCGGGCTCCAGGACACACTGATCCTCCACCGCACGGGTCCGATCTCGCCTGGCGAGGCCATCGTCTTCGTCGCTGCGGCGGCGCCCCACCGCCGCGCCGCCTTCGAGGCCTGTGACTTCCTGATGGACTACTTGAAGTCCAGGGCACCCTTCTGGAAGAAGGAAACAGGCCCGGACGGCGCGCGGTGGATCGAGCCGACGGAGCGGGACCGCGATGACCTGGCGCGATGGGAGACCCAATGACCTCTGCAAACCCGATCACCCTGACCCCCGGAGGCCGGGTCGATCCGGCCCGGCCCTTCGTCCCGGTGCGCATCGCCGTCCTGACGGTTTCAGACACCCGGGATGAAGAGAGCGACACCTCGGGACAGGTCCTGGCCGACCGGGTCACCGGGGCCGGACACGTCCTGGCCGACAAGGCCATCGTGAAGGACGATGTCGACGAGATCCGCGCCCGCATCCTGGCCTGGGTCGATTCCGGTCAGGTTGACGCCGTGATCAGCACCGGCGGAACCGGCATCACCGGTCGGGACGTGACCCCGGAGGCGGTGGAGCCCCTCTTCGACAAGCGCATCGACGGCTTCTCGGTGATCTTCCACCTGGTCAGCTTCCAGTCCGTGGGCCTGTCCACCCTGCAGTCCCGGGCGACGGCCGGCATCGTCAACGGCGTCTTCGTCTTCTGCCTTCCCGGATCGAACGGGGCGGTGAGGGACGGCTGGGACAAGGTCATCCAGGCCCAGCTCGACAGCCGCCACGGCCCCTGCAACATGGTCGAGCTCATGCCGCGGCTGTTGGAGAAGTGAGCGGCCTGACCCACATCGACGCCGACGGGCGCGCCCGGATGGTGGATGTGTCGGACAAGCCCTCTACGGACCGGGAGGCCGTCGCCGAGGGCTTTCTCCGCCTAGCGCCCGAGACCCTGGCCCTGGCCGTCTCCGGGCAGGGTCGCAAGGGCGACGTCCGCGCCGTCGCCGAGATCGCGGGCGTCATGGCCGCCAAGCGTACCTCCGACCTCATCCCCATGTGCCACCCCCTGGACATCTCGAAGGCCGAGGTCGCCGTCGAGGTCGACGCCGGCCGGCTGAAGGTAACGGCCCGGGTCCGTACCACCGGTCGCACGGGTGTGGAGATGGAGGCCCTGACGGCGGTCAGCGTGGCCTGCCTGACCCTCTACGACATGCTCAAGGCCGCCGACCGGGGCATGGTCATTGAGGACGTCCGCCTCCTGTCCAAGTCCGGCGGGCGTTCCGGAGACTGGGTCCACCCGTGAAGCTGATGACGGTCGAGGCCGCCCGTGCGGCCATGCTGGCAGAGATCCGCCCCCTGGAGGCGGTGGACCTGCCGCTCGGCGAGGCCCTCGGCCGGGTACTCGCAGAGGATATCCGCGCGGTCCGTGACCAGCCACCCTTCACCAATTCCTCCATGGACGGATGGGCGGTCCGCGCCGCCGATGCCCCGGGTCGGCTTGTCATCGTCGGCGAGAGCGCTGCGGGTCATGGGTTCGAGGGCAAGTTTTCGCCGGGTCAGGCGATCCGGATCTTCACGGGCGCGGCCCTGCCCGAGGGCGCGGACGCGGTGGTCATCCAGGAAGACGCCCGACGGGACGGCGATGGGGTCGAGGTCCCCGCCGCCGTCGTCGGCGACAATGTCCGGCATGCCGGCCGCGACTTCCGGGCTGGCGACCGGCTCCTGGCTTCCGGGCTTCGGCTCGACCCCTGGCGGCTGTCCCTCTGCGCCTCTGCGGGACGCGACCGTGTCGGCGTGATCCGGCGGCCGCGCATCAGCATCGTGTCCACGGGCGAGGAGGTGGTCGAGGCGCCGGCCAGGCCCGGCCCCTGGCAGATCTATGACTCCGGCTCCCCGGGGCTGGAGGCCATGCTCAGGACCTGGGGTGCCGAGGTGCGACGCGTCACCGGGGTGCGCGACCGCCGCGAGGCCGTCCGCGAGGCGATCGCCCAAGCCGGCGGAGACCTGGTGGTCACCCTCGGCGGCGCCTCGGTGGGCGACCATGACCTGGTCCGGGCGGCGGCGGGCGGCCTGGGGCTTTCCATGAAGGTCGAGAGCGTGGCGGTACGCCCGGGCAAGCCCACCTTCTTTGGCATCCTCTCCGACGGGCGGCCGCTGCTGGGCCTGCCCGGGAATCCCGCCTCAGCCTTTGTCTGCGCCGAATTGTTCCTTCGGCCCCTGGTGGCGGGTCTTGAGGGCCATCCGGCGTGGCCCGTCCTGCGAACCCTGCCCCTGGTCTCCCCCCTGCCGGCAAACGGTCCCCGCGAGCACTGGATGCGGGCGCGTCTGAGGACCGGTCCGGCCGGCGAGAGCGTCGAGGCCTTCAACGACCAGGATTCCTCCCTGGTGCGGATCTTTTCCGAGGCCGATGCCCTCTTGCGCCGGCTGCCGGGTGCTCCCGCCCTCGCCGACGGCGAGCGGGTGGAGGTCCTGCCCCTTCTCAGGAGCTAGATTCCGTTCCGAGAGTTGGGAACAACCGGTGATCGGATCGAAACAGGCTCTAGCGGGCGCCGCCGCCGAACCGCTCAGCCATGATTTCCCCGATCACGGATACGGCGACCGCCCAGGGCGACTTGCCGCCGATGTCGAGGCCGATGGGGGCATGGACCCGGCCGAGAACCTCGTCGCTGACCCCGGCCGCACGGAGCGGTGCCACTCTTTCCTCCAGGCGACGACGGGCACCGAGGAGGCCGACATAGCCGGCCTCCGAGGGCAGGGCTGCGGCCAGGGCCTCCCGGTCCAGTTCGAGGTTGTGCGAGGCGATGGCGATGGCGGTCCAGGCGTCGGTCCCGATGGCCGCGAGGGCGGCGGCGGGCGCCTCGCGGCTGTAGGCCAGCCCCGGCGCAGGGGGGGCGGACTCCGGACCCTTTCCCCGCACCAGCGTCGTCTCGAAGCCGGATTGTGCACCCAGCCAGGCAATGGCCAGGGCCGTGGGGTCCGAGCCGAAGACGACCAGTCTCTGTGCAGGGTCGCAGCGCCTGCGGAAGGTGCCCGGCCAGTCTTCGACGGCCTCCGGGGCCCCGCAGGCCCGGCGGGATCCGTCGGTCAGCCAGTCGACCGGACGTCGGGCTCGCCAGGCCTCGAGCAGGCTCGCCAGGGCGGGATCGTCCGGAGGGATGCGTTCGACCAGGATCTCGATCCTTGCCCCGCAGAGAAGCCGGATGTCCGGCCAGGGGCTGCCCTCGCCATAGACCAGGCGCCGGGGGGTGCCGTCCTCGAGGCAGGCGTAGGCATGGTCGGCGATGTCCGATTCCACGCAGCCGCCCGAGAAATAGCCGGCGACGAGGTCCGGGCCCTCATCCCCCGACGGCGAGAAGACCATCTGGGTCCCAACCGGGCGGGGCCCGCCGCCCTCGACGGCCACCAGGGTGGCCAGAACGGCTGGCTGGCCCCGGCTGCGAACCTGGTCGAGGACCGGGCGGACATCATCGACGAATCCAAAAACCGGCCAGTCGGGAAGGGGAGTTCTCATGGGTCGAATTTAACCCCCTGTAAGCATTTCAGAAACCGCTTCTTTAGGCATTGGCGTCAAGATGGCGGCTTCTGTCACTCAGGGCGCGCCTGAAGAAATCATGTCTTCACCGGTTTCCAAGCTTGGCCTCGGTTCGGGGCAATTCGCGCTCGACCGGGCCCCGGTCCGCGGTCGTCCGCCTCGCGCTGAGGTCCAGGACATACTTGAAGTCGCGGCCCGTTCGGGAATCCGCCTCTTTGACGTCACCGGCCGTTCAGTCCAGGCCGAGCGCGAGATCGGCGAGGTGCTGCCGCGCCCCGATCGCTTCAACGTCTGCATTTCCACCATCCGTCCGGACCGGGGTCCGGACATGATCGAGGCCGAAGCCCGCGCAAGCCTCGACCGGCTTGGCGTCTCCCAGGCCGAATGCATTTTCGTACCCTCGGTCGCCGAGCTTCTCGGACCTCACGGTGCCGCCCTCTGGGACCGCCTGAAGGCCCTCCGCGACTCGGGCCTGACCCGGAAGATCGGGGTTTCTGTCTTTGCGTCCGATGATCCTCTGGGCGTCGCCCGCAGGTTCCGACCCGACATTGTCCAGGCGCCCGCGAGCCTTCTGGACCAGAGGCTCATCAATGACGGCACCCTGGCTGCCATTGCCGGTCTCGGCATGGAGGTCCACCTCAGGTCGATCTTCCTGAACGGCCTGATCCTGCTGCCGCCCGACCGGGCGCCCAGCCACCTTAGGGAGGCGGCCGCCCGGATTTCCCGCGCCCGCCGCATGATCGCCGAGGGTCGGTCTGATCCCCTTCAGGCGTCCCTGGGCTTTGCCCTTTCAAGACCTGAAGCCACCGCCGTCCTGGTCGGAGTGGCCTCAGCGGCCGAACTCAACGCCGTGGTCGCCGCCGCCGCCAGTCCGCCGCCGGACCTGGACTGGGACGATATGGCCATCGATGATCCGGACGCCCTCGATCCAGGCTCCTGGGCCGCCGCCTAGGACCCTACCCCGGACGGGAGCCTTAGGGCGCTCAGGCCCAAGCGCCGAAGGGATCCGCCGACTCCTGGTCCAGCGCCTTCGCCACTGCCGGATGGGTGATCCGGCCCTTGTGGACGTTGAGCCCGCGCGCCAGGTGCGGATCACTCGCGAGGGCCTCCAGGCCATGATCCGCGAGCTTCAGGACAAAGGGCAGGGTGGCATTCCCCAGGGCCTCGGATGCTGTCCGCGGAACGGCTCCCGGCATGTTGGCCACGCAGTAGTGGACCACGCCGTCGACGACATAGGTCGGCTCATGGTGGGTGGTTGGCCGGCTGGTCTCAAAGCACCCGCCCTGGTCGATGGCGACATCGACGATCACCGAACCGGGCGTCATGCGCGCCAGATGCTCCCGCCGGACCAGCCGGGGCGCCGCGGCCCCGGGTGCGAGCACCGCCCCGATCACCACGTCAGCAGCGAGGATTTCGGCCTCCACCACATCGAGGCTGGAGTACCGGGTTCGGACCCGCCCGGCGAAGAGGTCATCGAGCACCCGGAGCCGGGGGATCGATCGCTCCACCACAGTGACCTGGGCCCCGAGGCCCACAGCCATCCGGGCGGCGTTGGTACCGACCATGCCGCCGCCCAGTATCGTCACCCGGGCCGGGGGTGAGCCCGCCACGCCCGGAAACAACAGGCCCATACCGCCATTGTGCTTCTGTAGATGCTGGGCGGCCGCCAGGACCGACAGGCGACCTGCGATCTCGGACATCGGCGCCAGCAAGGGCAGGCCGCCCTGGGCGTCAGTGACGGTCTCGTAGGCAATGGCGGCGCAGCCAGAGGCCTGCAGGCCCGCTGCCTGCGCCGGATCGGGCGCAAGGTGCAGATAGGTAAAGAGGATCTGGTCCGGGGTCAGGCGGGCCCACTCGATCGCCTGCGGTTCCTTGACCTTCACGATCAGTTGCGCGCCCTGGAAGACGTCCTCGGCGTCCGCCGCCATCCGGGCCCCCGACGCCGTGTAGGCCGCGTCCGGAAAGCCCGATCCTTCCCCAGCACCCGCCTGCACCACCACCTCGTGGCCATGGGTGACCAGTTCACGGACGGCGGCGGGGCTCAGGCCCACGCGGTGCTCGTCCGGCTTGATTTCACGGGGAACCCCGATCCGCATGGCGCTCTCTCCTCTTGTCCGCCCGGCGTCAGCGCGGGCGAGGGTTAAGTACGCAGTCCGCGAGCCCGTCCCGGCGGACGGTCCCGGCCGCTGCGCCGATCCTTCCGGACCTGCGCTGTACATATGGGCCCGGCTTCGCCGCGCGCCACTTCAGTGGACTGGGAAGTATAGCCGCAAGGCGGGCAGCCTGGGCAGGGGAAAGGCGGTCGGCACCGACGCCGAAGTTGCGAAGGGCTGCAGCCTCGGCGCCATAGACGCCGGGACCCCACTCGATGGTGTTCAGATAGACCTCAAGGATCCGGCGCTTGCCCCAGCCGACCTCGATCAGCACGGTGAAGCCCGCCTCCAGCCCCTTGCGAAGGTAGGACCTCTGCGGCCAGAGGAAGACGTTCTTGGCGGTCTGCTGGCTGATGGTCGACCCGCCGCGGACCCGGTCCGACCGCGCGTTGTTCGCCCAGGCCGCCTGCATGGCTTCGAACTCGAAGCCATTGTGCCTGCAGAACCCGGCATCCTCGGCGGCGATGACGGAACGGACGAGGGCCGGTGAAATCTGATCGAGGGGCCGCCAGTCGCGGGCGAAGCCCTTTCCTTCCAGGGACCTCTGGACCATCAGGATCGTCACCGGCGGTGGAACAAAACGGTAGACGGCGACAAGGGCGATGGGCAGGCCCACGAACAGCCAGAGGGCCGCCACCAGGATCCGTGTCCACCATCGCCTCCGGGAGCGGCCGGTTCTGTCACCTCTTGCCATGAAGTGAGGATAGGCCATGCCTGCGACGAGGCAAACGCACTGACAAGCCGGCGGTGGCGGTGCTAGTCATTCGGCCACGATCGCCGGAGAGACCGGCGCCGGGGAGGTCCACATGAAGGTCAGCGAAGCAGTCGGAAACCGGGTCTCGATCCGGGCCTTCCGTCCGGAGCGTCCCTCTGCAGAGATCGTGCGAGGGATCCTGGAGGCTGCGGCCCGGGCGCCCTCGGGCGGCAACCTGCAGCCCTGGAAGGTCTATGCCCTGACTGGCGCGCCCCTGGAGGACCTCAAGGCCCGGGCGGCGGCCAACCCGATGGGCGAGACCCCCGAATACGAGGTCTATCCGCCGAATCTCTGGGACCCCTTCCGTACCCGTCGATTCCAGAATGGCGAGGACCTGTACGCCACCATCGGCATCCCGCGCGAGGACAAGTCGGCCCGCCTGCGCCAGCTGGCGCGCAACACAGAGCTCTTCGGCGCCCCCGTGGGCCTGTTCTTCTGCCTCGACCGCAAGCTCGGACCTCCGCAGTGGTCGGACCTGGGCATGTACATGCAGACGGTCATGCTGCTGGCGGTAGAGCAGGGGCTGGACACCTGCGCCCAGGAATACTGGGCCCGCTATCCGCAGACGGTGGCCGAGGTCCTCGGCCTTGCCGACGACCACATGCTGTTCGCAGGCATGGCGCTCGGCTGGCGGGACGAGGCTGCCCCCATCAACACCCTGCGCTCGGCCCGGGATCCCTTCGAGACCTGGGGAGAGCTGCGGGGTTTCTGAGGCCAGAGCCTGTTCCCTTAAGACGGAACGTCCGAAATCAGAATCTTGATCCACGCCGCAAATGTCGTCGTCAATCGAGCCGCCGCCGATACGGGCCTTGCGCTCCCGACGGCCGGTGGCGATTTTGCCGTTGGCGTGATCGCATTCGAAGGACAATGGCTGGGAGCCGAGTTCGAGAGCGATCTCATCCGGATGTGCACGCGTGAAGGCATGGCGGTCGCCAAGGCCAAGGGAAAGCTGAAGGGCAAGCAGCCGAAGCTGTCGCCGATGCAGAACCGGGAATTGCGCCGCATGTACGACACAGGCAATTGTCCTTTCAGTGATCTTTCATGTGTGTTAACCGCGTGCCGGCCGACGGTCTCTCGGACTTTGGCAAGGCAGCTACCTGCAGGCTGAGAGCGCCGGGGTCTCGCCCCTTGCAAGCCTCGGTCCGGAAATGAGCACTATTTCACACGCTATCGCCACGGCCCCTTGACCGGGGCGACATTCGAAGGGGGAAGGTGATGATGGGCTGGACGCGACTGCTTGCCGCGCTGACTTTGATGCTTTTTGCTATGCCGGTGGCGGCGCGCGGTGCCGATCCGCTGCCGTCATGGCATGACACCGGGCCGAAGCAGGCGATTATGGCCTATGTCGGCAAGGTCACCGCGAAAGGTCCTGGCTATGTTGCCCCGGCCGAACGCATCGCGGTGTTCGACAACGACGGAGCGCTCTGGCCCGAAAACCCGGTGCCATTCCAGGCGGCCTATGCCTTTGACGAAATCAGGCGTCGCGCGCCAGCCGAGCCGGCACTCGCCGCCGACCCGATGGTCCAGGCGCTGCTCGCCGGCGACATGACGACGCTGCTCGCCGGAAAGCATCATGACGGCTTGATGCACATCATGGCGCTGACCCATGCCGGGATGACCACCGATGAATTCAACGCCGCCGTCAGCGCCTGGATGAACACCGCCCGCCATCCAAAGTTCGGCAGACCCTATGACCAGCTAACCTACCAACCGATGCAGGAATTGCTACGCTATCTGCGAGCCAACGGCTTCAAGACGTTCATCGTATCCGGGGGCGGGGCCGATTTTATGCGGGTCTGGAGCGAGCGTGTCTATGGCATCCCGCCCGAACAGGTTGTCGGATCGAGCACCCGATCACGCTTTGAAACGCGCGACGGCAGGCCGGTGCTTGTCAAGACGATGGACGCCGTGTTCGTCGACGACAAGGACGGCAAGCCCGTGGGCATCCAGCAGTTCATCGGCCGCCGTCCGATCGCGGCGTTCGGCAACAGCGACGGCGACAAGGCTATGCTGGAATATGTCACGATCGGCAATCCGCACCCCAGCTTTGGCATGATCGTCCGCCACACCGATGCGGCGCGCGAATATCAATATGACGTCAATCCCAAAAGCAGTGGCACGTTGGTGGACGCATTAAAGGAAGCGCCGGCGCGTGGCTGGACAGTAGTCGACATGGCGGCCGATTGGCGGACTGTGTTTGCTGACACAGCGCCCGGAAAGAAAGCTGATGTCCGGGTGACCGAACGGCAATGACGGCTGCACCCGCAGTTTCCACAGCGGCGGCGGATGCACAGTTCCTTGCCAGCGTCGCGGCGCTGCTCGGAACACCCACCTGACCTGACCAAGCCCCATCTGACTCTGCACCTGAGGTTTGACATTGAAGCGCCCGGCACCCTTGCGAAAGCCCAGAATGCCGCCGGTCCGGTAGACCGTTATTGCCATCGCGTGCCCTGCGCTGCTTTCGACCAGCGCAGGCCATGCCTCGCCATTATCGTTCAGCGGCGATTGGACCCAATTCCCTGCCGCATCGGTTGCGGGCAGCGGCGATTTTCGATCCGAAAACCGGATCCCACTTATCGGAACAGGATCTAGAGGTCGAAGACGCCTGCGCCGCCAGCTTCGTCGCCCCAGGCAAGCCGCCGGGCCTTCCGGCTGAAGGCGAGGGCCGAAATGGACTCACCCTTATCGGCCTTGTGCATGTCGATCCGCTGGCCAGTGAGGTCGCAGGTCCAGACCCGGCCGTCCTCCAGGCCCGCCGCGACGAGACGGGAGTTCGGATCCCCTGCCACCCTGGCGACCAGGGCGCTTTCGTCATAGCCGATCTCGGCGGCTTCCTTGCCAAGGGGGCCGGCCGGACCGGAGAAGGGCCAGACAACCGCCCCGTTGGCGCCGGATGTCACCAGCATCTGGCCCTTGGAGAGGAAGGCGAGGCTCTTCACCTTCGCCGGATATCCGCCCATCTTCAGGTTCTTGTCGTCGGCGACGCGCCAACCGTGAAGGGCGTTCTCCTGCATGGCGCTCATCAGGAACTTGCTGTCCGGGCTCCAGGCCAGGGCGATGTGACTACCGGCCCACTTGAGGATCTCCGGTTTCTGCTCGGCGATGCGGGCATACCAGAGCCAGGCTCCCCCATAGGTGGCTGCCGCCAGCCGCCGGCCGCGCGGATCAAACGCCAGGTCTGTGACGGACCGCTCATGGGGAAAGAGGCGTCGGAAGTCCGGGGCGGCGGCGTCCCGGACCTGGACCTCGCGACCCGAGGCCCAGGCGATCAGCCCCGACTGCTCACTGGCCGCCAGGGCGTCGATCCAGCGCCCCGGGGCCTTCTCCAGCACCTCGCAACCGGAGTCCCGGGTCCACACCAGGGCACCGTCATCGCCCCCCGTCAGCAGTCCATGCCCAGAGGGGTGGACCGCGGCGCAGAGGACGGCACCGCCGTGGGCCGCGTGGACCTGTCCGTCCTCACTGCGCACGGTTCCGTCGCCAAGGGCGAACCAGGCCCTGTCGTCGGCATCGAACAGGGCGGCGGTCACAAAAGCATCAAAGGCATGGGTCATTACGCCTCCATACCCCCGCCGGGCGAGACTGGGGAAGGGGTGCATCCGGTTGGGGCTTTACAATCCCGGTCTGATTGGCGAAGGGTTTTTCAACTTAGGTGGACGCCGGGGGCGTCCTGCAGGGAAGGAATATCTCATGGGTGCGAAGCTTGGCGGCGGCGGCAGCGGGCGCTTCGATCTCGGTCAGAACAGCGAGATCAACGTTACGCCCTTCGTCGATGTGATGCTGGTGCTCCTCATCATCTTCATGGTGTCGATCCCTGCCGCCACGGTGTCCATCAAGCTTGACCTGCCGCCCGCCGTGCCGCCGCCGCCGGGGACCAAGACCGAGGAGCCGACGGTCATCAATATCCAGAACGGCGGAATCTTCATCGGCGAATCCGCCACCTCGGTTGACACCCTCCCGGCGGACCTGGCCCGCAAGCTGAACAAGCCGGATCCGACCCAGGAACGCGTCTACATCCGCGCCAACCGCGACGTTCGCTACGGCGACTTCATGCAGGTCATGAACACCCTTCAGGGCAATGGCTACTTCCAGGTCGCACTGATCAACGAAGAGCTCTGATCTCACTCCCCAAGTGGAGACAAGAGGCCCGTCCGGGACACCGGGCGGGCCTTTCTGCTTGAGGGGTGGTGCAGGGGGCTAGGCGGCGCAGGCCTCGAAGCCAGCCCTGAGGGCGTCCGGGTCCAGGTTGCGGCCGATGAAGACCAGCCTTGACGTCCGGGTCTCATCTTCGCGCCAGGGGCGCTGCAGGTCGCCTTCGAGGATCATGTGGACCGCCTGGAAGACCAGCCTCCGGTCTTCCCCCGCGACGCTCAAAATGCCCTTGGCCCTGAGGATGTCCGGGCCCTGGGCCTGCAGGACATCATTGATCCAGGCGCTCACCCGGGGCCCATTCATCGGCTTGTCGAAGATCAGGGAGACGCTGGAGATCCCGGCCTCCGCCGCATGATCATGGGCATGGCCGTCAGGGTGATCGTGCCCGTGCCCGTGATGAGGATCATGATCGTGGTCGTGCCCGTGATGGTCGCAGCTCTCATCGTGGACGTGTCCGGGCTCGCCATGGGCGGGGTTCAGGAACTCGGGCTGGAGCTCTGTAATCCGATCCAGGTCGAACCCGCCGCGGCCGAGGATCATATCCAGGGGCACATTCGAGCGCTGCGCGCGGTGGATGGGGGCAAGGGGGTTCAGCCTGCGGATCCGCGCCTCGATGTCCCGCAGCTGGGCCTCGCTCACCAGGTCGGTCTTGTTCAGGATGATCTGGTCGGCAAAGGCGATCTGCTCGACGGCCTCCCGGGAGTCCCCGAGGCGCAGGGGCAGGTGGAGGGCATCCACCACCGTTGTCACGCTGTCCAGTTCGGTACGGGCGCGGACATCATCGTCAACGAAGAAGGTCTGGGCGACGGGCCCCGGGTCGGCGAGGCCTGTCGTTTCAATGATGATGGCATCGAAACCGCCCTTGCGCTTCATGAGGCCGGACAGCACCCGGATGAGGTCGCCGCGCACCGTGCAGCAGACGCATCCATTGTTCATCTCGAAGACTTCCTCGTCGGCGCCGACGATGAGGTCATTGTCGATTCCCACTTCGCCGAACTCGTTGACGATGACCGCATAGCGCCGGCCATGGTCCTCCGAGAGTATGCGGTTCAGGAGCGTGGTCTTGCCGGCGCCGAGGTAGCCGGTAAGGACGGTGACGGGAGTCTTCTGGGTCATGGTCCTTCCTCTAATCCCTCGGGCCGTCCGGGGGAACAGGCCGCGCAACTTGGCCAAGCCGCCTTTATCATGTTACAAAGTTACATATTGGCCTCCCGGATCCGGGAGCGCGCCTTCCTTGCGAACCTTTTAGCAGAGCCCCGTCATTCCCACCCCTCGGACCGACCCCGCGCGAAATGAACGTCGGACCTGGCTGGCGGCCCTGCTTGTCGCCGGTGCCTCCGGCGTCCAGGTGGCCGCGGGCTTCGCCTTTGGATCTGTCGCCCTGATTGCCAATGGGGCGCACTCCGGGGCCCACCTCGCGACCCTCGCCGTAGCCGGTGCCGCCTACCGTGTGACCCGCTGGAACGCAGATAATCCCAGGCTGGCCCACGGGGCGGGGCGGATCGGGGACCTCGCCGCCTTCGCCAATGCGGTGCTCCTGGCCCTGGCAGCCTTTGGCCTGGCCGTTGAGAGCCTCACCCGGCTAATCCGACCGGAGCCGACGGCCTATCCTGCGGCGCTCTATGCAGCAGCGGGCGGGCTGGCGCTAAACCTGCTCTGCATGGCTCTATTGAAGCCGCCTGCCGCAGACCGCAACTCCGACGCGGACTACAATCTGTCGGCAGCGCACCTCCATGTGTCCGCAGATGCGGCGGTATCCGCCCTGACCCTTGCAGGCCTCGCCGCCGCCTGGCGCCTCGGCTGGTCCTGGGCGGATCCCCTGGCGGCCCTCTGCGGCGCGGCCCTGATCGCCCATTTCGCCACCTCTATCCTGAAGCGCGCCGGCGCAGCCCTTCTGGATATTCGCCAGACGCCGGCTCTGGAGGCCGAGATCCTGGGCCGTTTGGAGGCGGCGGGACTCCAGCCACTTGAGGTCCGGGCCTGGCGACTGGGACCGGGCCGGAACGCGGTCTCGGTCAAGCTCGGTATGCCCGATCCAGAGGCGGCGGACCAAGTCCGTCGCACCCTGGTTGACCTGCCTGGCGTCAGCCGCATCTCCCTCGACCTCTCCTGACCCCGGGCAGCTTGACGCTGCGCCCCGGATCAGTCCTCAACACCCTATGCCTACGTCCCGAGCCGCCTTCCCGCTGCCCCCGCCGCCACCTGCGCCCGGTCTGTGGGTCCGCAGCCTCGGGGTGTTCTGGGGCATCGCGGACGGCATTTGGGCAGCACCCGGTTTCGTCGCCCGGCCCCTGGCCGACCTTCCGTCAGCCGCACGCCGCGTTCCGGAGGCCCTGCTCGACCTTGGGGTCTCCGCCCTTCTGCTTGGCTTTCGCAAGCCCGCCGCGACCCTTTCCCTCATCCTCCTGGTCACGGGAGGGCCGATTGCCGCCGCGGCCGCCGCGCCCATTTTCCGGGACCTCGAGGGAAGGGCCTCCACCGGCCCCAGGCCGGAATCCTCTCCGAAGCCGGCCCCGACCCTCGACCTCGCCCGGAGATACGCGCCGCCTGCGCCACCAGAGGTCGCCACCCAGCTCGCCGCACTGGATCCCGGCTTTCCCCGGGCCGTGGGGATCGCGGTCATGGATGTCCAGACCGGTTGGATCGCCTCGGTACAGGGAGACCGGCCCTTTCCCCAGCAGAGCGTTTCCAAGCTCTGGGTCGCCCTGACCGTCATGGAGGCGGTCGATGCTGGCAGGCTGTCCCTCGAACAGGCGGTCACCCTGACGGACGCAGACCGCAGCGTCTTCAACCAGCCCATCACCCACCTGATCGAGAACGGCGTCTACCAGACCTCCGTAGGCGATCTGGTCCAACGGGCCCTGGTCCAGTCGGACAACGCGGCCAATGACAAGCTGATGGCCCTCGCCGGAGGTCCCGCTGCTGTACAGGTCTTCCTGGCCTCCCGGGGGATGTCGGGCATCCGTCTGGCCGAGGACGAGCGGCGACTTCAGTCGAAGATCGCGGGTCTGGTCTGGAGCCCTGAGCTCTCCACCTACGGTGCCTTTGAGGCTGCCCGCGCACGCCTCGATCCGGAGGCCCGGGCCGCTTCCCTCCTGGCCTATGTCGAGAATCCCTACGACGGTGCCACGCCTGCTGGGGTGGTGCGGGCCCTGGCTGCGCTCCAGCGGGGCGAACTGCTGTCGGCGCCGTCCACCCGGTTCGTCCTGGACGCCCTTGGCCGCACGACCACCGGCCCCATGCGGCTCCGCGGCGGCCTGGCGCCGGGCTGGCATGCCGCCCACAAGACGGGAACCGGCCAGGACTTCCGGGGCGAGACCTTCGGATTGAACGATGTGGGCCTGGTGACGGCGCCGGACGGGCGGACCTACGCGGTGGCGGTCCTCGCGCCCCAGGTCCCCAAGGGCTCGCCGGACCGCCTCCAGGTCTTCCAGAAGGTATCCTCGGCCATCGTCGATCACTGGCGCGGCGGACAGGCCCCGGCCTTCGACTCCGTACCCGCCTCCGGGGCCGACTGACTGGCCTGCGCGTTGACTCGGCGGAGTGCGTCTGTATAAGAGCCCGCTTCCGTCCGCGGGCTTCCCTGCGGGCGCAGGTTTCATTTCTATTTCTTCGGGACGCCAATCATGTACGCGGTGATCAGGACCGGCGGCAAACAGTACCGGGTCGAACCTGGCGACGTGCTGGTGGTCGAAAAGCTGGGTGGCGAGCCCGGGGCCGATGTGGCCTTCGCTGACGTCCTCATGCTTGGCGACGGTGCAGCTGTCACCATCGGCGCGCCGGTCGTCGAGGGCGCCGCAGTCAACGCCACCCTGATCGAGACCCGCAAGGGCGAGAAGGTCCGGATCTTCAAGAAGACCCGCCGCAAGGGTTATCGCCGGACCCGCGGCCATCGCCAGCCCGAGACGGTCCTGCGCGTGACGTCCATCACGGGTGCTGGCAAGACGGCAGCCTGGGATGGCGTCGTCGACCTGACTCCGAAGGCCCTGCTGGACGCCAAGGCTCGCAACCTGAAGGCCGTTGTCGCCTCTCTGGAAGCGGCGGCACCTGCCGCTGCCCTGGCCGAGGCTCCGGTGAAGGCCAAGGCTCCGGCCAAGGCCAAGGCCGTCGCGGTGGAGACCGCGGAAGCGGCGCCTGCCGAGAAGCCTGCCGCCAAGAAGGCTGCGCCCAGGAAGGCCGCTGCCAAGAAGACCGACGCCGAATAAGCGTCGGAACCCAAGTTTCAGGAGGCCCCCATGGCTCACAAAAAATCCGGTGGTTCCTCGCGCAACGGGCGCGACTCGGCGGGCCGCCGCCTTGGCGTGAAGAAGTTCGGTGGTGAAGCGGTCCTGGCCGGCAACATCATCATCCGCCAGCGTGGCACCAAGTTCTTCCCGGGCGACAATGTCGGCATGGGCAAGGACCACACCCTCTTCGCGACCGCCCATGGCGCCGTGAAGTTCGTCACCAAGCGTGACGACCGCACCTATGTCTGCGTGGAAAACGTAGTCGGCTGACGCGGACCTTCTCACGGTCCGCCTGCCTGGCGGACCGGAGCACCTCCCGAAGCGGGGAGCCCGGATGCCGGGCTCCTCGTTTTCGTATCAGGCCCCCCTGCAGAGGGGCCGGGAGGTTCCCGAAATGCGCCCCGTCCAGTTCGACCCCATCCTCGAGACACCCCGCCTGCGCCTGCGCGCACCCCGCCGCTCGGATGCCGCGCGGATCGCCGCTCTGTGCGCTGACTTGGAGGTGGCCCGGACAACCGCCCGGCTTCCCCACCCCTACGCCCTGGCGGACGCTGAGGCCTTCCTGGCCTCTGGCGACGGTCTCGACCCCGCCCGAGAGGCGAGGTTCGTGCTCGACCATCCCGCCGAGGGCCTGGTCGGTTTCCTGTCCTTCTTCGGTGAGCCCGCCCCGGGTACCGAGATCGGCTACTGGCTGGGTCGTCCCTATTGGGGCGCTGGACTGATGACCGAAGCCGTGAAGGCGGCCCTGGTCTGGGCTGCCCGGGACTGGGGCCGAACCTACGTCCGCGCCTGGCGGCTGAACGAGAACCCGGCCTCGGATGCCGTCCTGGTCAAGGCGGGCTTCCTCTATACCGGCGAGCGCCGACAGACCCTCGTGACCTCCCGCGGCGAGGCCCTGCCTTCCCGTGGGATGATCTGGCTGGCCTGATTTTGCCGGCGGGACATGTTAGGGCGATACAATGAAGTTCCTCGACCAGTGCAAGATCTACATCCGCTCGGGCAACGGCGGCGGCGGCGCCGTGTCCTTCCGGCGCGAGAAGTACATCGAGTACGGCGGTCCGGACCGCCGTACTCGATGTACTTCTCGCGCCGGAAGGACACGGCG
>Ga0079300_10000369_pt1 | contig 16793 bp, 15 predicted proteins | sample Wag4_2014_7_11_FD_74799 | JGI IMG/M metagenome (GOLD analysis project Ga0079300, IMG submission 74799) | Fresh water microbial communities from Ohio, USA - Utica-2 Time Series HT 2014_7_11 | ecosystem: Environmental > Aquatic > Freshwater > Water tank | place: USA: Ohio | collected 2014-07-11
GGCGTGGAAGCGCCTGACCTCGCTCGCCGCGAAGGGCACGTCGATGGACCTCCGCAAGGCCTTCGCCGCCGACCGCAGCCGTGGCGCGCGGTTCGCCACCGAGGCCCTCGGCATCCACCTCGACTACTCGAAGAACCTCGTGGACGGCGCCATCATGGATGCGCTCTTCGACCTCGCTGCCGAGTGCGGCGTGGCGAACCACCGCAAGGCGATGTTCGCCGGCGAGGCGATCAACCTCACCGAGAACCGCGCGGTGCTCCACATCGCGCTCCGCGCACCCGCCGGCGCCGTGGTCAAGGTCGACGGCCGCAACATCGTCCCCGACGTGCACGAGGTCCTCGGCCGCATGGAGCGCTTCGCCAACGCGGTCCGCAGCGGCACCTGGCGCGGCCACACCGGCAAGCGGATCCGCACCGTCGTCAACATCGGCATCGGCGGCTCCGACCTCGGCCCCGTCATGGCCTACGAGGCGCTCAAGGACTTCTCCGACCGCTCGATCTCCTGCCGCTACGTCTCCAACATCGACGGCGAGGACTTCTACGAGAAGACCCACGACCTCGACCCGGCCGAGACGCTCTTCGTCGTCAGCTCGAAGACCTTCACCACCATCGAGACGATGACCAACGCGCAGACCGCCCGCGCCTGGTCGCTGCGGAAGCTCAAGGACCCCGCGGCCGTCGCCAAGCACTTCGTCGCCGTCTCGACCAACGCCGCGGAGGTCTCGAAGTTCGGCATCGACACCGCGAACATGTTCGGCTTCTGGGATTGGGTCGGCGGCCGCTACTCGATGGACTCGGCCATCGGCCTCTCGACGATGGTCGCGATCGGTCCCGCGAACTTCCGCGAGCTGCTCGCCGGCTTCCACGACATGGACGAGCACTTCCGCACCGCGGCGCCGCGCCGGAACCTCCCCTTCCTGCTCGCCCTCATCGGCCTCTGGAACCGCGACTTCCTCGGCTGCGAGACGGTCGCCGTGCTGCCCTACTGCCAGTACCTCCACCGCCTGAGCGCCTACCTCCAGCAGCTCGAGATGGAGTCGAACGGCAAGCGCGTCCAGCTCGACGGCACGCCCTGCCGCTGGCAGACCAGCCCCGTCATCTGGGGCGAGCCCGGCACCAACGGCCAGCATGCCTTCTACCAGATGATCCACCAGGGAACCTCGCCCGTCCCCTGCGACCTCATCGCCTTCGCGCAGCCGCTGCACGCGGTCGGCTCGAAGGAGGGCGGCGAGCACCACGACATCCTGATCGCGAACATCCTCGCCCAGGGCGAGGCGCTCGCGTTCGGCAAGACGCCCGACGAGGTCCGCGCCGAAGGCACGCCCGAGTGGCTCGTGCCGCACCGCACCTTCCCCGGCAACCGGCCCACGAACACGATGCTCATCGAACGGCTCTCGCCGCGCATGCTCGGCCGCATCATCGCGCTCTACGAGCACAAGGTGTTCGTGCAAGGCTCGATCTGGCGCGTCAACAGCTTCGACCAGTGGGGCGTCGAGCTCGGCAAGGTGCTCGCGAAGCGCATCATCCCGGAGCTGTCGGGCGCTGCGCCGGCGAAGGGTTCGAAGTCGACGTCGTCGAAGTCCACATCCCCGAAGTCGACGTCCTCGAAGCCGGCGCACGACAGCTCGACCAACGCCTTGATCGTGAAGTACCGTCACTGGCGCGATCGCGACTGACCGAGCCCTTCGCGACGAGACCACCACGCACGCCACCTCGCGCGGCGGAGCGATCGCCGCGCCGCGGGTGCGACGCGCCGCGAGAGCGCTCCACGCACCGCGAGCATGATCCACGCACCGCGAGCATCTCCACGCGCCGCGAAGGTGCGCCCGTCGCCCCGCTACACTCCCGCCGCGTGAACCGCCTCTACCTCGACGCCAACGCCACCACCGAGCCCGCCCCCGAGGTGGTCGAGGAGGTCGCGCGCGTCATGCACGAGTCGTGGGCGAATCCCTCGAGCGTGCATCGCGCCGGCGGAGAGGCGAAGCGGCTGGTCGAGCTCGCGCGGGAGCGCCTCGCCCGACTCGTCGGTTGCCAGGAGCGCGAGCTCGTCTTCACCTCCGGCGGCACCGAGGGCGCGAACCTCGCGATCCGCGGCTCCCTCGAGCACCTCGCCTCGACCGACCCCGCGCGCCGCGTGCTGGTGACGACCCGGTTCGAGCACAGCGCCGTGCGCGAACTCGCGCAGCAGCTCGAGAAGCGCGGCACCGAGGTCGTCTGGCTTCCGGGCGCGCCGAACGCAGCCGGCACACCCGACCTCGACGCGCTGGACGCGCTCCTCGCCGCCCGCGGCGACGAGATCGCCCTGGTGAGCCTGATGTGGGCCAACAACGAGACCGGCGCGATCACCGACATCGCCCGCGCGGGAGCGCTCTGCCGACAAGCCGGCGTCCGCTTCCACACCGACGCCACCCAGTGGATCGGCAAGATGCCGACCGACTTCGCCGCGCTGCAGCTCGACCTCGCGAGCTTCGCCGCGCACAAGTTCCACGGGCCGAAGGGCATCGGCGCGCTCTACCTGCGGCGGACGGTCCGCATCACGCCGCAGACCTTCGGTGGTCCGCAGGAACGCGAGCGCCGCGGCGGCACCGAGAACGTGCCCGCCATCGCCGGACTCGGCGTCGCGGCCGAACTCGCCCACGCGTGGCTCTCGGGCGATGGCCCGGTCCGCGGTGCCGCGCTGCGCGACGGCTTCGAGCGCGTCGTCGCCGCGCGCACGGGATCCGTCGTGCACGCCCACGGCGCGCCGAGGCTCTGGAACACGACCAATCTCGGCTTCGCCCGCCTCGAGGCCGAGGCGATCCTGATGCTGCTCTCCGAGCGCGGCGTCGCGGCCTCGGCTGGCGCGGCGTGCTCGTCGGGATCGCTCGACCCGTCACCCGTCCTCCTTGCAATGGGCATCCCGCCCGAGGTGGCGCACGGCTCGATTCGCTTCAGCCTCTCGCGGACGACCACCTCCGAGCAACTCGAGGAGGCCGCGACGCGCGTCATCGCCGCAATCGATCGGCTCCGTGCCTCCACCAGCACCGCCCTCGGCGGCTGACGGCCGCCACGGCGCGCTCGAGCCAAGCTCTCGACCCACGATCGTCCATCGCCAAAAACAGATCGGACCCGGCGATTGCCGGGTCCGACGGAGTGCGGTCGAGAGGACTTGAACCTCCACGGGTTGCCCCACTAGTACCTGAAACTAGCGCGTCTGCCATTTCGCCACGACCGCGTGGGACGGAGAGTGTAGAGCACGGCGGGATTTGGTTCAACCTCCCGAACGGCTGGCTTCCGCGCCTTGGATTCGTCGCGAGAACCAGCGGCCGATCCCCATCGCTTCGCTCGCGGAGAGCCACAAAAACGCAGGCAGGGCGAGAGGAGCCTCTTCGCCCTACCTGCGCTACGCGAATGGACCTGAGGGCTGCCTGGCGGCTGGAGACCGACCGGGGAGCATGGCTGTTCGCTTGCTGCGCCACGAGCGAGGGACGTCCGCACCGCTCCGACACGGTGCTCCGCCAGCCCCGCTGCGGGCGCTTGTTCCTGCTCTCGGGGTCCTTGCCGGCCGCGCACTGCGGTCGGTGGACGACCGCGGATCACTCGTCCTCGTCGCCGTCGTCGTCCTTCGGGGCGGGACCCTTCTTCGCGGTGCCCTCGTTGGCCGCCATGCGCTTCTCGATGACGCGCTGGCGGATCTCGGCGAACATCGCGGGGTTCTCCTTGATGAACGCCTTGGCGTTCTCGCGGCCCTGGCCGATGCGCGTGGTCTTGTAGGCGAACCACGAGCCGGACTTCTCGATGATGTTCTCCTCGACGGCGAGGTCGACCAGGTCGCCCGTGGTCGAGATGCCCTCGTTGAACATGATGTCGAACTCGGCCTCGCGGAACGGCGGGGCGATCTTGTTCTTGACGACCTTCGCGCGGACGCGATTGCCCACATTGCGCTCGCCGTCCTTGATCGCGCCGATGCGGCGGATGTCGATGCGCACCGAGGCGTAGAACTTGAGCGCCTTGCCGCCGGTGGTGGTCTCGGGCGAGCCGAACATCACGCCGATCTTCTCGCGGAGCTGGTTGATGAAGATCACGATGCACTCGCTCTTGGCGATGGCACCGGTGAGCTTGCGCATGGCCTGCGACATGAGGCGGGCCTGGAGGCCGACGACGGAGTCGCCCATCTCGCCCTCGATTTCGGCCTTCGGGATGAGGGCCGCGACCGAGTCGATGACGATGATGTCGACCGCGTTGGAACGGACCAGCATCTCGCAGATCTCGAGCGCCTGCTCGCCGGTGTCGGGCTGGGAGACGAGCAGCTCGTCGAGGTTGACGCCGATGCGCTTGGCCCAGGAGGGATCGAGCGCATGCTCGGCATCGATGAAGGCGGCGACGCCGCCGGACTTCTGGGTGTTGGAGACGACGGTCAGCGCGAGGGTCGTCTTACCCGACGACTCCGGTCCGAAGATCTCGATGATGCGCCCGCGCGGCAGACCGCGCCCGCCGAGCGCGAGGTCGAGGCTGAGCGCACCGGTCGGGATGGACGGGATCGGCGCGAGCGAGTCGCCGTCGAGCTTCATGATCGAGCCCTTGCCGTACGCCTTCTCGATCGCGCCCATGGCGCGCTCGATGGCAGCGAGCTTGCCCTTGCGTTCCTCGGCCTGCTTCGCAGCATCGGCCTTGGACATCGCCGGGGCGGCGGTGACCGCAGGCGCCGCCGCGGCGGTGCGGGGCTTGTCCTCGATGCTGGTCGCGGGGCGGGCGTTGGTATTGGTGGGAGTCGGCATCGGAGTCGTTCCTGTGGCGGGTCGGCTGCCGGCTGCGGTGTTCGCGTTGGCAGGCGTGCTGTTCTTTCCGTTCTGAGTCGCTGCGACCATCTGTATCCCCTTCTCTTGCGGGTTGGGGGCACGACGGTCCTGAAATCAGGCGTTTTTTGCGCCCTCATCACGGTTGCCATTCGCGCCCGAACTTGTGCTGGCCTTGCGGTGCCGGCCTGCGTTGCTGACGGTGCTGTGCTGAAGGCACAGTGCGGAACTTCGTTTGGAACCGAACAGAATCCGCTCGTCCGTTCGGTGTATGTTCGTACAGTACCACATCGGCAGCCTCCGCAAGGTCGACCCTACTTTTTTCCGAACAAATTTCTCAGATGTCTGCGGGAGCCTGGCGCGCATGGCGCCGTCGCGCGGAACCATGACGCAGCGGACGCCCCGTTTCCGCGGCGGCGGCGCGCGATGCAACATCCTGTCGAATCAATAGTTCGGCGTCGGCGCCCGGAACTGTGACATGTCGATCGACTTGAAGTAGGCGATCGTGCGGGCCAGTCCCTCGCGCAGCGGCACCTTCGGCTCCCAGCCGAGTCGGGCGCGCGCCAACGTGATGTCGGGCTTGCGCTGGAGCGGATCGTCGGCGGGAAGCGGCTTCGCCTTGATGATCGGCGACGTGCTTCCCGAGAGCTCGACCGTCATCTCCGCGAGCTCGCGGATGGTGAACTCGCCCGGGTTGCCGATGTTCACCGGCCCGGGGAGGTCATCCGGCGCGTTCATGAGCGACATGAAGCCGTCGAGCAGGTCGTCGACGTAGCAGAACGAGCGGGTCTGGGTGCCCTCGCCGTAGATGGTGATCGGCTCGCCGGCAAGCGCCTGGCGGATGAAGTTGCTCACCACGCGCCCGTCGTAGGGGTGCATCCGCGGCCCGTAGGTGTTGAAGATGCGCACGACGCGGATGTTCACCTTGTTCTGGCGGTGGTAGTCGAAGAACAGGGTCTCGGCGGCGCGCTTGCCCTCGTCGTAGCAGGCGCGGGGGCCGATGGGATTCACGTTGCCGCGGTAGCTCTCGGGCTGCGGGTGGACATCGGGGTCGCCGTAGACCTCGCTGGTCGACGCATGGAAGATCTTCGCGCGCACGCGCTTGGCGAGGCCGAGCATGTTCATCGCGCCCAGCACGCTCGTCTTCATGGTCTTGATCGGGTTGAACTGGTAGTGGCCGGGAGCCGCCGGGCAGGCGAGGTTGAAGATCTCGTCGACCTCCAGCATGATCGGCTCGGTCACGTCGTGGCGGATGAACTCGAAGTTCTTGCAGTCGAGCAGGTGCTCGATGTTCGACTTCTGGCTCGTGAACAGGTTGTCGAGGCAGATCACGTCGTGACCCATCGCGACCAGGCGGTCGCAGAGGTGGGAACCGAGGAAACCGGCGCCGCCGGTGACGAGGATGCGCTTGACCATGGGGCGGGGATGGTACGGGAAACGCACTGTGGGAGTCGGCTTGCGGAGCGGTGACCCCGGAGCGACGATGGCCCGCATGCCCGATCGCACGCGCCACCCCGAAGAACGCCCGAGGCTCGTCGCGGGCACGATGACGGGCACCAGCATCGACGGCGACCTCGACGCGGCGCTGGTCTCGGTGCACGGTCGCGGGCTGCACATGCGCGCGCGGGTCGAGGCGACCGGATCCTGGCCGCTGGGCGCGGTCGCCGACGACCTCCGGCGCATCGCGGCGCAGGAGCCGCTCCCCGCGCGCGAGTTCGCGCGCGTCGCCCGTGCGTTCGGCGACGTGCACGCGCACGCCCTTGCCGAACTCTGCTCGAACGCCGGGGTGCAGCCCGACCTCGCGGTGCTTCACGGCCAGACGGTCTTCCATGCGCCGCCGCTCACCTGGCAGCTGATCGACCCGTGGCCGACCGCGGTGCGGCTCGGCTGCCGCGTGCGCTATGACCTCCGCAGCGCCAACGCCGCGAGCGGAGGCCAGGGTGCCCCGATCACACCGCTCGCCGACTTCGTGCTGTTCGCCGATGGACCCGGACCCACGCTGATCATGAACCTCGGCGGCTTCATCAACGCGACGCTCGTGCCACCTCGCGCGGAGGGCGTCGGCGCGATCCGCGGCTTCGACGTCTGCGCGTGCAACCACCTGCTCGACCGCGTCGCGCGCACGCGGCTCGGCACCCCGTTCGACCGGGACGGCGCGGCAGCCTCCCGCGGGACGGCCGACCACGCGCTCGCACGGCGCATCTCGGAGGCGATCACCCCCCCGCTGACGCCGGGCGCTTCGCGGCGTTCGCTCGGCACCGGCGACGAGGCTGCCCGGATGGTCGCGTGCACCGAGTTCCTCGCCGCAGACGACGCGTGCAGGACCGTCGTCGACGCGATCGCCGACGCAGCGATGCGGGTCATCGAGTCCGAACTGGGCGCGCCCGTCGCCGACATCCGCATCGCGGGCGGCTCGGCGCGCCACCGCGCGCTGCAGGATGCGCTCGCGCGTCGCTCGCGCGCGACCGTGCGCACCACCGACGAGAGCGACGGCATTCCCGTGCAGATGCGGGAGGCCGTCGAGATCGCGATCCTCGGCGCGCTCGCCGACGACGGCGTGCGCTACTCGCTGCCGCAGGTGACGGGCGCCACGAGCGTGGTGCCCGAGTCGGCTGTGCTCGAGGCCGCTGCGAAAACCGCGGTTCCCAACGAAAGACCGCAGGTCTGAACCCAGTCTTCACCTTTTCTTGACAGCCTGCGACGGTCAAGCCTTATCTTCCCGCCCATGTCGAATGCGAAGGCACAGGTCCTGATCGTCGAGGACGAGCCCGAGATCGCGGAGCTCATCGAGTTCCACGCCGAGCGGGCGGGCATGCGCGCCCGGAAGGTCCACAGCGGCCGCATCGCCCTCGATGTGATCAAGCGCGAGAAGCCCGATCTGATCGTGCTCGACCTGATGCTTCCCGACCTCGACGGCCTCGAGGTCTGCCGCAAGCTCAAGCAGGGCGAGGACACCCGGAACATTCCCATCGTGATGGTCACCGCCAAGGGCGAGGAGGCCGACGTCGTCGCCGGCATCGAGCTCGGCGCGGACGACTACGTCACGAAGCCGTTCAGCCCGCGCGTGCTCATGGCGCGCCTGCGGAACGTGCTCCGCCGCGCGGGCATCGCCGACGAGCCGGCGCCGACCACCGACCGCCTGGTGCTGCTCGATGCCAGGCTCGTGATCGATCTCGACCGCCACGAGGTCGGCTGCGAGGGTCGCAAGATCGACCTGACGCTCACCGAGTTCGGCATCCTGCACTACCTCGCGAGCCGCCCTGGATTCGTGCGCACGCGCGACCAGATCATCAGTTCGGTGCACGGCAAGAACACCGTGCTTTCAAGCCGCACCGTCGATGTGCACATCACCGCCCTGCGCCGAAAGCTCGGCGCGCTCGCGGATTGCGTCGAGACGGTGCGGGGAGTGGGCTACCGGTTCTCCGAGGGCAGCCTCGATGAGGAATGAGCGGTGACGCGCCGGCGCGGCCGCGTGCGGGTGCGCTCCGGGGGCACACCGTCGCGCGCCTCGCCGGGCAGCGCCTGTCGGCGAGGTATGTGAAGGACCGTAGAGAGAGATGATGAACCTGGGAATCCAATCGACCCTCGCGGCCTCCGCGGACTCGTTCGGCGCCGTCGGATGGGGTCTCGCAGGCCTGCTTGCCGCGGGCTGGATCGGCAGCTCGCTGATCCGCCGCCGTAGCCGCGTGCGCCTCGAGCAGCGCCTTCTCGCGGACGACGAGCCGCTTCACGAGGAAGAGCGCTTTCCCTTGCTCGACGCCGTCGCCAGCGCCAGCATGCGGCGCATCCGCGTCGAGCGCCAGCGGCAGACGCGGGTGAGCGACCGGCTCGCCGATGTCGAGCGCGTGCTCCAGGCCACTCCGATCGCGGTGATCGCGCTCGACCACATGCAGCGCATGATCTCGGCGAACCCGGCCGCGGAGCGGCTTCTCGGCTTCGATGAGCCCGCCGCGCGCGGTCGGCTGCTGCAGGAAGTGATCCGCCAGCCCGCGATCAACCGGGCGGTCGGCGCGGCCATGCAGAAAGGCGGCCGCTTCGACGGCGAGCTCCACCTCGAGCTCGACGCGCCCATCGAGGTACAGGTCTGCTGCGAGCCGCTGCAGTCCGAATCGCAGCCGCCGGGGCTCGTCATCAGCCTGGTGGACGTGACCCGCATGCGCCGCCTCGAGTCGATGCGCAGCGAGTTCGCCGCGAACGTCTCGCACGAGCTGCGGACCCCCATCACCAACATCAAGGGATACGTCGAGACCCTGCTGCAGGTCGGGGTCGAGGATCCCGAGCGGATGCGCAAGTTCCTCGAGATCGTCCACCGGAACACGGTGCGGCTCTCGGGCATCGTCGAGGACATCCTGACCCTCGCCTTCCTCGAGGAGCCGGAGGCGAAGCAGAGCCTGGCGCGGCTCCCGATGCCGGCGGGCGAGATCGTCCGCCAGGTGGTCGAGGACCTCGGCTCGGCCGCGAACGCGAAGTCGATCAAGGTGGTCACCCGCGGTACGAGCGACGCCATCGTGCTTGCCAACCGGTCCCTGGCCGAGCAGGCGCTGGCCAACCTCGTCTCGAACGCCATCAAGTACTCCGGCGAGCGCACCGAGGTCCTGATCGAGGTCAGCGACGAGGGCGAGTTGGTCCGATTCGCCGTCCAGGACCAGGGCCCCGGCATCGCGACCAAGCACCTCCCGCGCATCTTCGAGCGCTTCTACCGGGTCGATAAGGCGCGCGCCCGCACCCAGGGCGGCACCGGGCTCGGCCTCGCGATCGTGAAGCACATCGCGACCATCCACGGCGGTCAGGTCGAGGTCAGCAGCCAGGTCGCACAGGGCAGCCGATTCAGCCTGCTGCTGCCGCGCGGGCAGGCCAGGACCAAATCGCTCGCCGCTGGCTAAACACCTGCCATGCGCCGATTTCCCCCGCATTGAACCTGATCTTTACGCAATCTTGACAGGCTACGGCGACCCTCCCGCGCGTCAAGAGTTCTTCACACACGCCGAAAATCCAGTCCGCTCTGTAAGGAAACCGTTCAGGAACCCCTTCAGGATCCACCCAGGACACCCTCCATGAAGACCACCATCACGTTCGCCGCCAAGCTCGCCTCGCTGGGCCTCGTCGCCGGCGCCTCCGCCATGCTCCTCGCCGCGGCGCCCGCGGCCAGCCAGGACACGAAGGCTCCCGACATGAAGGCTCCCGACATGAAGGCTCCCGACATGAAGGCTCTCAAGGGAGCCATCAAGGTCGACGGCTCCTCGACCGTGTACCCGATCACCGAGGCCATCGCCGAGGAGTTCAACAAGGTCGCCTCGAAGGTCCGCGTGACCGTCGGCATCTCGGGCACCGGCGGCGGCTTCAAGCGCTTCTGCTCCGGCGAGATCGACATCGCGGACGCCTCGCGCCCGATCAAGAAGTCCGAGGCCGAAGGCGCTGGCAAGGCGGACGTCGAGTTCGTCGAGCTGCCGGTCGCCTACGACGGCCTGACCATCGTGGTCAACCCGAAGAACACCTGGTGCACCTCGCTCACCGTCGACCAGATCAAGAAGATTTACTCGGCGTCGGGCGGCGTGAAGACCTGGAAGGATCTCGACCCCTCGTGGCCGGAGAAGGCGATCAAGGTCTACTCGCCGGGCACCGACTCGGGCACCTTCGACTACTTCAAGGAAGTCACCGTCGGCAAGGACGGCTCGATCCGCAGCGACATGAGCGTGTCCGAGGACGACAACGTCCTGGTGCGCGGCGTGTCGGGTGACGAGTCCGCCATCGGCTTCTTCGGCTGCGCCTACTACTTCGAGAACAAGGACAAGGTCAAGGCGATCGCCGTCGACGGCGGCAAGGGCGCCGTGGCCGTCAGCGTCGAGAGCATCGAGAACGGTTCCTACGCGCCGTTCAGCCGCCCCCTGTTCATCTACGTGAACAAGAAGAGCGCCGAGCGCGCCGAGGTCGATGCGTTCGTCGACTTCTACCTGAAGAACGCCCCGGCGCTCGTGGGCGAGGTCGGCTACGTCAAGCTCCCCGAGGCGATCTACGCCAAGGTGGGCAAGAACTGGGACGACCGCCGCACCGGCACCCAGTTCTCCGATGCCGAGGGCAAGCCGGTCGCCGGCGCGCTCGCCGACGTCTACAAGTGATTCCAACCGAGCACGCGCGGGACGGCGGCGAAAGTCGCCGTCCTGCTTTGACAGGGAACCTCGACCGACGCTCGCAGGAACTTCACGCGGCGTCGCGAGGCTTCGACGGATGGACGGGTCGGGTAGATTGCCCGTCTTCCGCTGGATCCACCACGTGACCGCCCTGCCCTCCAATCCCGCGACGCGCGATGCCACCCGGCTGGGGCGTCCCAAGTCGGTGTCCGCCCGCGTCCTGCGCGAGCGGATCATCGTCGGCACGCTCGCGGTCGCGGCGTGCTTCTCGATCCTGGTCACCACCACGATCATCGTGGTGCTCGCGCGCGAGACCTGGGGCTTCTTCCAGTTCGATGAAGTCTCCGTCGGCGAGTTCTTCGGCAGCATCGAGTGGAACCCGCTGCTCGGCGCAGAGAAGCACTTCGGCATCTGGCCGCTAGTCTCGGGAACGCTGCTGGTCACCGCGATCGCCGCGTCGTTCGCACTTCCGATCGGCCTGATCTCGGCCATCTACCTGAGCGAGTACGCCTCGTCCACCGTGCGGGCCACGCTCAAGCCCGCGCTCGAGATCCTGGCGGGCGTGCCGACCGTCGTCTACGGCTTCTTCGCGCTCACCGTGATCACGCCGCTGCTCAGCAAGCTCAGCCCCGCCTTCGGCAACTACAACGCCATGAGCGCCGGCATCGCGACCGGCATCATGATCCTCCCGATCGTGTGCTCGATGTCGGAGGACGCGCTGCGCGCCGTGCCGAGGAGCCTCCGAGACGGTGCGTTCGCCCTCGGCGGAACGCGGTTCGACGTGTCGGTGAAGGTGGTGGTCCCTGCCGCGCTCTCGGGCATCGTCGCGGCGTTCCTGCTGGCGATCTCGCGCGCGGTGGGTGAGACGATGATCGTGGCGCTCGCCGCCGGCGGCATCGCGCAGATCACCGCCAACCCGAGCGCCGAGGTGCAGACCATGACCGCGTACATGGTGCAGATCTTCCTCGGCGACGCGCCGGCCTTCGGCGTCGAGTACAAGTCGAGCTACGCCGTCGCGGCCACGCTCTTCGTGATGACCTTCGTGCTGACCATGATCGGCCAGTACATCCTGCGGCGGTTCCGCGAGGAGTACGACTGATGTCGGCCCCCCGCTCCGCCGCCGGACGCCTGCTCGCCAACCGCGCCTTCCTGGTCACCTGCCTGCTCGCGACCAACGTCGCCATGCTCGTGCTCGCGGTGCTCCTGATCTCGATCTTCTGGCAGGGCTGGGACACGCTCAGCTGGAAGTTCATCACCAGCTTCGCGTCGCGCAAGCCGTCCGAGGCGGGCATCCTCGCGCCGCTGATGGGATCGGTGTGGGTGTGCTCGATCTGCGGGCTGGTGGCGCTCCCGCTCGGCGTGGGCACCGCGGTCTTCCTCGAGGAGTTCGCGCGGAAGTCGCGGTTCACCCGGATCGTGCAGACCAACATCATGAACCTCGCGGGCGTGCCGTCGATCGTGTACGGCATCCTCGGCCTGACGGCGTTCGCCCGCATGTTCGGCGCGCTCGGCACCAACGTCGACGAGGCGATCACGCTCGGCAACGAGGAAAGCCTGCTCTTCCTGCGGCTGCCCTTCGGATCGAGCGTGCTCGCGGGCGGCCTGACGCTGATGCTCGTGATCCTGCCGGTCGTGATCATCTCGACGCAGGAGGCGCTGCGCGCGGTCCCCGGCTCGCTGCGATCGGGCGCCTTCGCGCTCGGGGCGACGCGGTGGCAGACGGTCTGGGGCATCACGCTCCCGGCCGCCATTCCCGGCATCATGACCGGCGCGATCCTGTCGATGAGCCGCGCGATCGGCGAGAGCGCGCCGCTGCTCGTGCTCGGCGGCCTGCTCCTCGTGTTCAACACCCCCGAGAACCTGATGAGCGACTTCGCGATCCTGCCGCTCCAGATCTACAACTGGGCCGGCCGGCCGCAGGACGACTTCCACGCGATCGCCGCCAGCGCGATCATCGTCCAGCTCGCGGTGCTACTCCTCTTCAACGGCGTCGCCGTGTTCATCCGCCAGAAGCTGCAGAAGCCACTTCAGTGAATCGTTCCGAAGCGAGCAATGCCATGCAGACCGAGTCGACCAGTTCCACGCCCCCGTCCGCGCACGGACACCACGTCAAGCCTCCGGCCGTCCAGCCCGCGCATGCCGGTCATGGCGACGCCCACGCGGCGGGCACCGAGACGGCGATCACGGTGCGGGCGTTCTCGAGCTGGTACGGATCGTTCCAGGCGCTGAAGGGGCTCGAGCTCGACATCCCCGCGCGGCAGGTGACGGCCTTCATCGGTCCGTCGGGCTGCGGCAAGAGCACCTTCCTGCGGTGGATCAACCGCATGAACGACACCATTCCCTCGGCCCGCGCCGAGGGCACGCTCAACCTCCACGGCGAGGACCTGCTGGAGAAGACCCTCGACGTCGTCGACCTGCGGCGCCGCGTGGGCATGGTGTTCCAGAAGCCGAATCCGTTCCCGAAGTCGATCTACGACAACGTCGCGTTCGGACCGCGTCTCCACAAGACCTACTCGCGGGCCGAGCTCGACGAACTGGTGGAGCAGAGCCTCCGCTCGGCGTCGATCTGGAACGAGGTCAAGGACCGCCTGCACAGCTCGGCGCTCGGTCTCTCGGGCGGCCAGCAGCAGCGCCTCTGCATCGCGCGCGCCATCGCGGTCGGACCCGAGATGCTGCTCATGGACGAGCCCTGCTCGGCGCTCGACCCGAAGTCGACCCTCGCGATCGAGGAGCTCATCGAGGGCCTCGCCGACCGCTACACGATCGTGATCGTGACCCACAACATGCAGCAGGCGGCGCGCGTCTCGGACCAGACCGCCTTCTTCTTCGAGGGACGGCTCATCGAGGCGGGGAATACAGAGACCATCTTCACCAAGCCGAAGAACAAGCAGACCGAGGACTACGTCACCGGCCGCTTCGGCTGAGCCCGGAGGGGAGATCCAGCATGCCAGTCCACCTGCAATCGCGCATCATCGACCTCCGACGCAACCTGCTCGCGCTGGGGGCGCTCGTCGAGCAGCGCGTGGCGAACGCGGTCGAGGTCATCCGCGACGGCGACGTGGACCTCGCGCGCAGGGTCCGCTCGGGCGACGCCGAGATCGACCAGATGCAGCTCGACCTCGAGAACGAGTGCATGCGCCTGCTGGCGCTGGGCAGCCCGGTCGCGAGCGACCTCCGCATGATCCTGACGGCGATGCGGGTCTCGAACGAGCTCGAGCGCATCGCCGACATGTGCAAGGGCATCTCGAAGCGGGTGATCCGGCTCGTCGAGTCGGGCACGTACCGCTACCCGCCGGCACTGGTGCAGATGGCCGAGGCGGCGCTCGCGATGATCCGCGACGTGCTGGTCGCCTTCTCGAACGAGGACATCAAGCGCTGCCTCGAGATCCGCCGCGCGGACGTGTACGTCGACAACCTCAACCGCGAGGTGATCGCGTGGGCCCGCGAGTGGATCACCGACGACGTCGAGAAGTCGGGCGCGGCGATCGAGCTGCTGTCGATCTCGCAGCGCGTCGAGCGCCTGGCCGACATCGTGACCGCGATCGCCGAGGACACGGTGTTCCTGGTCGAGGGCCGGCTGGTGCGTCACGGCGCCGAGTGAGGCCGCGGATGCCGACGGCCGGCTGGAACCCCGGCTGCCGAGGACTGTTTCGCTCTGGGAGGGATGCGCGGGCGGCGACATGCGCCTCCCGTGCGGGTTTTTCTCGCCTTTCGCGCGGGGTGGCGTAGACTCGCCCCTACTCGAAAGATGCGAATGCGCGCCTCCAGTCGCCTGAGACTCGATCGCCAGCCCCATCCGGTCACGGATGCACGGGCGGAGCGGGTCTTTCGCCGGGCGGTGGCGCACGAGATGCTGCTGGCGCGCGAGACGGCGCGCGAGCGCACCTTCGATCCGAACGACGCGCGGTGGCGGCTCGCGACCGAGACGCAGCGCGCGCTGCAGGGTGCGGTGCTGGCCCATGAGGACCGCCGGCAGCTGCTGGCGCTCGCCACTCGGCTCGGAATCCGGACATTCGACGCGAACCTGATCCTCGCGGTGGTGCAGGACCGCGCCCGCCGCGGCGAGACGCTCGAGAGCGCCGCGCCGACGATCGCGATCATTCCCAAGCCCGACGTGGAGGCCTCGACGGTCGCCGTGCGTGGGCACGGGTCGGGCGACGGGCGGTTCTCCGCGGACGCGCACCCGGCGGCACGGCCGCTGAAGTTCCCGCAGCTCGGGCTCCCGCTCGAGTCGGCGTGGCTCTGGGTGGGCGCGATCGTGCTGGCGATGGTGGCGGATGCCGCGCTGATCGCGTGGCTGATCTTCGGCTGAGACCAGGCAGATCCGGTTGGCGGCGTCGCGAGGCGCCGCGCTGCGCGCGCGAATCGGCGGTCAGGCCGCGAGCACGAGGCGAACCTCGCCGTTGGCGCTGCGTTCGGCGAAGCCCAGTTCGACGAGCGCCTCGAGGGCGGCGAGCTGCTCGGCGGACTTCTTGCTCATGCCCCAGCAGCCGGAGAAGCGGCGCTCGCCGAGCGCGACGCAGATCTCGAAGCACTTCGCGTGGTCGGGGCCCTTCTCGTCGAGCACGATGTAGGCGGGCGTGCCGAGGTCCTTGCGCTGCAGCGACTGCTGGAGCACGCTCTTGAAGTTCTGCTGGTGCCCGAGCTTGGTCGACTCCTCGATGCGCGACTCGAGGCAGTGCAGGACGAAGACGCGGGCGGGCTCGAGGCCGCCGTCGAGGTAGATCGCACCGACCACCGCCTCGAAGAGCGCCGCGAGCAGCGACTGGGGAAGCAGCGTGCGGTCGCCCATGCCCTTGCCGAGCTGGACCGCATCGGCCAGGCCGAGCTCGACCGCGATCTCGGCGCAGACCCGGCGGCTCACGGCGTTCGACTTGATCTTGGTGAGCTCACCCTCGAGGTCGACCGGGAAGCGCCGGTAGAGGTACTCGCAGACGATGGCGCCCAGGATGGAGTCGCCGAGGAACTCGAGGCGCTCGTTGCTCGCCACGCGGGTGCTCGCGATGGAGGCGTGGATCAGCGCCTGGGAGAGGTATCCCTGGTCGGTGAACCGATAACCGATTCGTTGTTCGATGACGTCGAGCCCGATTGCTTCGTTCATGTGACGCGCCGACCTTCCAGTGGTCCAGGGCGCCCGGACGGCCCGGCGTTCCGCCGAATCGACCGAGAAGACCCCCATGCACGGCGCGAGTCGCGCCTGTGCCGCGTTCGAAGCGGGTTCTCCAGGCGCCGCGAACGCCGCGGAGGCTGGAGGACGAGCATCGAACAACGAAAATCTAACGCGATATCGGCGGTTGCCAACGGATGCTTCGAAGAACCCGTGAATTCTTCCCCGCCGAGCGGGTTGCGGAGCGGCCTCGGGTCTGTTAGTCTCGTCGACTCGCTTTCGAGGTCCTTATGCACTATCCGCACAAGCTCAGCCGCATCAAGAAGATTCGCAAGGTCGGTTTCCGCAAGCGCATGTCCACGCGCAAGGGCCGCAAGATCATCAATTCGAAGCGCCGCCTCGGCCGCTCGCTCCGCACCCGCTGACGCGGATTCGGTGCCTGCTGGTCGGAGCGCATCGCGTGTCCGCCGTCGGATTCGTGTTCGAACGGTGCTTCCTTCGGGAAGTCCCCGCAACCGCACCGAGCTGACGAACGCCGAACCGCGCCGTTCGAACCGATGACACCCACGAACACCGCACGCGCGGTCTCCCTTGGAGATCGCGCGTGTCCTTTTTTCGTGCCTCGCATGGGCAGCCCCCGATAGCGTGGGCGCATGGGCGTTTCCCGACTCGACCGACACATCGTGCTGATCGGCCTCCGGGCGTCGGGGAAGTCGACGCTTGGCCGCGCGCTGGCCGCGGCGTTCGGCGGCGCGCCCTTCGTCGACCTCGACGACCTCACCCG
>Ga0079300_10000370_pt1 | contig 16719 bp, 19 predicted proteins | sample Wag4_2014_7_11_FD_74799 | JGI IMG/M metagenome (GOLD analysis project Ga0079300, IMG submission 74799) | Fresh water microbial communities from Ohio, USA - Utica-2 Time Series HT 2014_7_11 | ecosystem: Environmental > Aquatic > Freshwater > Water tank | place: USA: Ohio | collected 2014-07-11
CATGGACATCATAATTGGTCAAATAAGCAAAGGCGTTATGGCCGGCAAAAACAACATCGAGTTCTTCACCCTCTTGAACCAACGCTTGATAAAGCTCATTCGTGTCTTCTAAAGCTTCTTGAATAAGGAGTTTCCGACTTTCCACCAACAAGGTATGTTCTGGAACCAACAATAATATTTCTTCACTAATTGCTTCAAGCATGGCCAGCCCATTCAAAGGGTCTAACCAATAATGAGGATCATAAGCATCATCGTCATGGTCCTCAGCAAACTTTGGCCCAGACATCAAAGGGTCATGATCATGGTCTACCGCCTCAATCAATGTGACCACTTGAGATAAATCAACAAGTTTTCCCGTGGCAGTGTCTTCAAGGGAATGAATCCATTGTTCAAACGATTCACTGGTGAATAAAACGACATCGGCATGATTGAGTTTGACTCGTTGACTTGGGGTAGGTTCAAAGTCATGGGGATCAGAACCAACCGGTAATAAGAATTCAACATCAAGCAAATCCCCTGCCAATTGTTCAGCCAGACTATATTGAGGAAATAACGTTGCAATCAAAGACTTCTCCTCCGTGGTTGTACCCCCACAGGACGCTAACAAGATGGCAACTAAGGTTGAACAAAGTAACAATATTTTTTTCATCAATAAACTCCTATCCGAAAAGAGTTTATATAAAATTAAATGCAAATGCAAGTTATTTGCGTTTGAGTTGACTTAGCTTTAAAGGAATGCTGATGAGTTGATCAATCATATAAATAACCCAACCTACAAATATCACCACCACCAGAATACCTAAGGAAACCAATATCACTGAATTAAGACCTAATTGCTCTATGTTTAGGAAAAAATAAGGATAGATGGATAGGTTATTGCCGGAATGAAACCTTCCACCAAACGATATATAAAGAGATAAATAGGTGACATAGAAGACGATGTTCAATATATTGGCAAAGGCGTAAAACGATTTTATTTTTCCTTTTTCTTCAAACCAAACATAGTCGACAAGAACGCTAATTGGTACGACATAATGAATCAGCAAATCCTTACCACTAAAGATTTGATAATTGATTTGTGCTTCAATGATGTAGGGAATTAAGATGAATGAATAGACAAGCATGGTCAATATCAGGTACACCATTAACGATTGTTTAAAAAATCGTAACAAAGGGCGAGGACCTTTTCTTAGGACAAGCTCAATGATGAAAAACGCATAGAAAAATGCGGTAAAAATATTGATGATGGTGGTGAAGTAACTGAGAGCTTCAATCGGATAGGCTGCATCTCTGACGGTCAAATAAACACCAAGGGTGCTTAAAGAGAAGATAAACAATTTAAATAAGAACGATAAAGTTACTTTCATCGAATTGATTATAAGGGATTTTCAAGCCAATGGCTTATTCAGTTCTTAAGGCGATCACCGGATCTTTTCTAGCGGCAATGCCAGACGGAATTAATCCTGCAAGCAATGTTAAGAATGTGGAAAGTAAGACAAGGCCTATTGCATATAGCGGCGATAACTCGGTGAAGTCAGCAACTTCAATTAAGTTTAAGATAATGATGTTAATTGGAATGTTTAACAGCAACGTGATCGCAATGCCTAACACCCCGGATACAAATCCGATAAGGATGGTTTCTGCATTGAAAATACGAGCGATGTCTTTCTTTCGTGCACCCAACGACCGCATGATCCCAATTTCCTTGGTACGTTCAATCACCGATACATAGGTGATGATGCCAATCATGATCGATGAGACAAATAAAGAGATCGAAGCAAACGCGGTTAAGACAATGGCAATCGTGTTAATCAAGTCAGTGATCGTTGAGGTAATGTTTTCCGCTAAATCGGTGTAAATGATGACATCCGTCAGTGGTTTACGGTTGCCATCTTCAAGATAATTAAAACCATCAATGTAAGCTTTGATACGGTCTTTGTCATCAAAGGTACTTGGATAAATTTGAACCCCCACAGGCAAGGTGGATCCACCCATGGACTTAAGGGTTAATTCATAAGCAGCTTCATTAGCGAATTCGTTTAGGGTTCCTGTGACGATGTATGGATTTCTTGACTCATCATTCCACACTCTAATTTGTTCGGTGACAATTTGTGATTGTTTTGAGCCGACGGTTGCATCATCAAAAGCATACGTGGTTAACGCTGGCGAGTAGGCAATCCCTGCGGTCAATAATTCAGCACTTGCCGAAGGCTTCACTCGAATCACCCCAACGATATTTAAGCCTAATGAAAGTTCATTGTCGTACATTTGTTGACCACTAAATGGATTGAAAGAAAACTTTACTTTGTCGCCTTCTGTTCCTTGGGTGTAAAACACATCGTTAGGAATCCACTTCACATCAAAAGCAGAATTTTCGCTAATGATATTATCAAAATCAAGACCATCACCAATGTCTAAACCATAGTCACTAAAGAACCCTGCGTCGATTCGGTTACGAACATCAACAATCATGACCAACTCATTGGTCTTGGTTAAATCAGGTAGTCGTCCTGCCAAGACATCATATTGACTAGAGATAAAATCGATGTTATTTGGTAATTCATAAAAGCTTCTTGCAAACGAGAAAGAGCCGCCGCCAGTGGAGGACAATAACTTATAACTTCCTCCTGAGGTTTTAGAAACTAGTTGCATGGCCATGGCTCGCGAGTAGGTGACCGCATTGAAGTATGAGGAAGGCATGTCTTCTAAATAATCAATAAACGTCGTGGATATATTATTGATGTGTTCATCAGGACGTGAGTTATATTCGGTCACCACGGTTGAACTTGGAAAATCTAAATTACTTGGATTGGCAATATCTGGAGGACCGAATTGACGTATGGAAGGCGTGATGGTAATAGGGAATCCAGCCAAGGTATCGCTTTGAAGCGTGCCAACATACGTTGTCATTCCTTGGGAAATCGACAAAACCAAGGCAATCCCAATAATCCCAATACTTCCCGCTAAGGAGGTAATGAGTGTTCGACCTTTTTTCGTTAATAAATTATTCGCAGAGGTTTTTAAAGCGGTAGAAAAAGACATCGTGGTACGTTTTGTCATTAACTTACCACTGGCTTCTGTGTCGATCACTTCTGGACGTGTATCACCAACCACTCGGCCATCAAGAAGTTTGACAATGCGGTCTGAATGAATTGAAGCAAGTTCGGCGTTATGCGTCACCATGATGACAAGACGGCCTTTGGAAATCTTTTTAATTAAATCAAGAATTTGACCACTGGTGGTGGTATCTAAAGCGCCGGTTGGTTCATCCGCTAATAAAATTTTTGGGTTATTCACCAAGGCTCGAGCGATGGCAACCCGTTGCATCTGACCACCCGACAATTGGTTAGGACGTTTAAAGACATGGTCTTTTAATCCAACTTCAATCAAGACATCCATCGCCCGCTTACGGCGTTCTTTTTGACCAACCCCAGACAAGCGTAGTGACATTTCAACGTTATCTAAAACAGATAAGTGAGAGATAAGGTTATACGTTTGAAAGACAAACCCAATCGTCGCATTACGATAACTATCCCATTCAGATTCAGTAAAGTTCTTGGTCGACTTGCCATCCACAATTAAGTCACCAGCCGTATAACGATCTAAACCACCAATGATATTCATCATCGTGGTTTTACCACATCCGGATGGTCCTAAAATAGAAACAAACTCATTGTTTCTAAACGATAAATCCACACCTCGCAGTGCGGGAAAAGGTTGTTTTGCAACCACATAGTTCTTAACGATACCCTTGAGTACTAACATTTGATTTCCTCCAAATACAAAAACATTATACGAGTATTCATACAAGAATAGGAAAAGATACTACTTATCTTGCGTGAATAGTTTGTTAAGGTGCGGGTTAGGAAAACAACACAAGAATCAGAATATAGCCCGTGGTTAAAGCGGCAAGCGTAATTGGAAAACCAATCTTAAAGAAATCAACAAAGGTGACCTTAAAGCCGACCTTCTTTAAAAAGCCAATCCCGGCAATGTTCGCGGATGCGCCGATGGGCGTTAAATTGCCACCTAACGTCGCTCCTGCGAGTAAACCAAATAACAATAGATAAGGAGGAATCCCTAGATTTAAACTCAACCCCACCCGCATCATCACCGGTAATAAGGTTGCAACATAAGGGATGTTATCGATAAATGCTGAAAACAAAACCGATGCGAACACAATGATCGTGTAAATCATGATTGGATCACCATTACCAATCGATTCAAGCCAATCACCTAAAGCAGCAATCACGCCCTGATTGTCTAAACCCATGATTAAAATAAACAATCCAAAGAGTAATCCAAGCGTTTCAAAGTCAATCGCTTGATAAGCTTTTAGTATTGCTTTCGATTGCTTTTTAATGAGGACGCGGTACATCACAAAGATCAAAGCCATCCCTAACGTAATATATCCATTGATTTCATTGGGGAGATTAGGAACAAAGGAGGCAATAATCAGTAAAATCAAAATTCCTGCAAGAAAGAAAGTTGGAGAATAATCTTCAACCTTGGTTTGATGTTTAAATTCAATAGAGGTTTGTTGTTTTCCTAAAATAAACCAAAACATCATCAAACTTGCGATGGTACCAATTTGCACAATAAAGAAAGGACCAATGGTCCCGTTAACAAAGAAAAAATCAAAAAAGTTCATATCCCCGAATTGTGGTCCTGCAAGCATGACCGAGGTGGTGTCGCCCACTAACGTGGCAAATCCTTGAATGTTGGCAAACACAGACACAGCAATCACCAGAGGTACAGGCGACATCTTGGTTTTCTTAGCAATGTCCAAGGCGATTGGAGCAACAATCAACACCGTGGCCACATTATCGACAAATGCAGAAACAATCCCTGCAAATGCTGCCAATAAGATGATGGCCCATTTGGTTGATGACACTTTGCTCATCATCCAATCTGCTAACAAAGCAGGCATCCCAGATTCAATAAACTCGGAAACCACAACCATGGTTCCTGCAATGATCATAAACACATTCCAATTCATTGCTGAGGAGAAAACGTTACTAAGTTCAGTGAAACCAATAAGTAAAAAGACACCGGCCATGGCAATGGCAATATACGCTTTGAAATTAGAAAAAATAAGTAATGCTATATAGGTCGCTAGAAATAAACTAAGGGCAATCACCATAACTTTTTTATTTTAGCATATCTTGGTTTTTATCGTTTAAAAAGGGTAAAATAAATCGATGAAGATTTTATGGATTGGCACAGGAGTGATGGGATCAAACATGGTCAAACATCTTTTGCCATTTCATCAAGTTACTGCCTTTAATCGTCGAATTGAAAAAGCAACATCCATCGATCCACGGATCCATGTCGTGACGAGTCTCGTGAATGTCATCAAACACCAAGACATGATCCTCACCATGTTAGGAACCCCCGCAGATGTGAAAGAGATTTATACACTTTTATTACGTGAGAGCAAACCAAAAACCACATTCATCGACTTCACCACCTCTAGTCCAGATTTAGCCGCAACACTTTACCAACAAGCAAAAGCCAAAGATATCAATTTACTCGATGCCCCAGTCACTGGTGGAAAAAGAGGTGCGATTGAAAAAAGTTTAACGATCATGGTGGGTGGAGATTCACATGTTTATGAAACCGCACTACCATTATTGAGTTTATTAGGAAAAAATATTTTCTACATGGGCAAAGCCGGCATGGGTCAGCATGCAAAAATGGCAAACCAAATTGCGATTGCTGGGCAATTGATTGGATTGGCAGAAGCCCTCATTTACGCCACTGAAAAGAAACTAGATTTAAAACACGTGCTAGCCATTTTATCCTCAGGGGCAGCGCAATCGTATAGTGTCACCCATTATGGCCCGAAAATGCTAGAAAAAGATTGGTCGGCTACATTTTATCTCAAACACTTTTTAAAGGATTTATCCATTGCTCTGGCTTCGAGTCTTCACCCTTTACCCATGGTTGAACAAGTGAAAAAGACTTTAGCATCTCTTGTCGATCAATATGGAGAACAAGGGGTTCAAAGTATTATTCAGGCTTATCTAAAATAAGTTTACTTGCCGTAGATTTGATAAATCAACCAAAGCACCAGGCGATTGGGAAGTATTTTCTTTAATCCTTGCATGACTCGATAGGAAAAACCAACGGTCACATGCGATGGTGGATTCTTTTGATGAAGGATTCGATTGCATACTTTAAACACAAGCGAGGCCGGTAACCCATTTTTTTCATCTTTTTCCATGACCGCGAGTGAGCGTGATGTTCTTGCTTGATAAGGAGACTTCGGTTTTGTAAACTTTTGCCGTTGACTAGAAAAGTTGGATTGGGTGTCACCAGGTTTAACATTCACCACGCGAACACCCAACGGTTTTAATTCAAGGCGAAGGCCTTCGCTATAGGTTGCTACGCTCGATTTGGTCATGGAATAAAACGTTTGAAAAGGAATCGTGAAATCACCGGCAACTGAGCCAATGTTGATAATCAATCCAAAGGATTTTTTAAGTAATGGTAAACATGCTTGAATGACTTGATGCATGCCAAACACATTCACATCATAGAGTTGCTTGACCGCACTTAATGGCGTTTCTTCAATCGGTCCGGCAATCCCATAACCAGCATTGTTGATCAGGACATCCAATCGGCCATATTTTTTTTGAATATAGGTTGTGGTTTGCTCAATCGTTTCCATCTTGGTGACGTCCATGATTTGTGCATCAAAACTAACTTTACTTTTAGGTAAGTTTCTTGCCACACCGACGACGCGATATCCAAGACTTTGGAATTGCTGCGCAAGTTCAAAACCAATTCCTTGAGAAGCGCCGGTAATCAAAATAACTGCGTCTTTATTTAATGTCATGGAGCATCGCCATGATGGCGTTCTCATCTTGAGGAACCTTGGCAATCACATCAGCGATAATCTCAACTGCTTCATCAATCAATGCCTTGGTATGGGTGGCGGTGTAACTGGTACGAATCAAACATTGACCTTCCGGGGTTGCAGGTGGAATCACTGGATTGACATAGACGCCTTGTTGATAAAGCATTTTGGCAATCACCATGGTTCTCATCAAGGTATAGGTATAGATGGGGATAATTGGGGCAATGGAATCATTGGCAAGAGGTAATTTTTTTTCAAGCAACCGTTTGCGAGCATACGCAGCAATGTCTAATAAAGCTTTTGGTCTTTTTGGTTCTGCTTTAAGAATTCTTAACGCAGCAAGCGCACTCGCGGTTGAGGCAGGCGTTAAAGCTGCGGAGAAAATAAACGGCCGTGATTTATGTTTAATATAGTTAACCACTTCTTTTTTACCAACCACAAATCCACCGATAGAGGCTAGGGATTTTGAAAAGGTGGACATGATCATATCGACTTCTTCATGCAAGCCAAAGTGTTCAGCAGTACCGCGGCCTTTGATACCTAAGACACCAAAGGCATGAGCATCATCAACCATCACTCGGGCACCATACCGTTTCGCTAGAGCAACAATTTCTGGTAACTTAGCAATGTCACCTGACATTGAAAAAATTCCGTCCGTAACAATCAGTTTTCCCGCTTTCGGATCTGCTTCTTTTAAAAGCTCTTCTAAGTGTTTCATGTCGTTATGGTTATAACGAACCGATGAGGCATAACTTAAACGAATCCCGTCATAAATACAGGCATGGTTTTCTTTATCAGAGAAAATAACATCGTCGCGACCTGCAATCGCAGAAATAATCGCCAAGGTGGATTGAAACCCACTTGGGAAGGTTAAGGCTGCTTCTTTTTCCATAAACGAAGCTAGTTCATTTTCTAAGTCCAAGTGTAAGGTGAGCGTACCATTTAAAAATCGTGAACCAGAAACGCCAGAACCATACTTTTTAACAGCTTTTACTGTGGCTTTGATGACGCGCTTATCTCCCGTGAGACCAAGGTAGTTATTGGAACCGATCATCACCTTACGATGACCTTCCATTTTAACGACAATGTCTTGTTTGCTTTCCAAAGCATGAAAATATGGATAATATCCTAATTCAATTGCCTTATCAACGTCCTTGAAATCAAATGCTTTTTTAAATAAATCTGCCATATGAATTTCCTTTTTTGATTTAGTCTAACAATGATTTAATCATAGCATTTTTGCTATAATTAATAAAATTGTGGACAGGAAAAACTCATGAAAAAGAAAATCGACCCTCGTCATTTAACCCCTATTCAACGCGCTGTTGCATTAGAAAGTGGAACTGAACCACCCTTCAATAACGAATATTGGGATAACCACGCTCATGGATTGTATGTGGATGTACTTGATGGTAAGCCTTTATTTACCTCAGAAGATAAGTTTGATTCTGGTTGTGGGTGGCCGAGTTTTACCAAACCAATTGTGGAAACCTCCATCCTAGAGAGAAGTGACTATTCTCATGGCATGGTCCGCGTGGAAGTCAGAAGCCAAGACTCCGATATTCATCTTGGTCACGTCTTTGAAGATGGTCCTTTAGATAAAGGCGGATTAAGGTATTGCATTAACTCTGCATCGTTAAAATTCATCCCATTTGATCAACTCGATAGCCTTGGCTATGGAGACTATAAAAAGTATTTCAAAAAAACCAAAGGAAAATAAACCAAGATGACTTCAATCAATTTAGACATCAGCAAATTCATTCAAAGTTTTCGTTCTGATTTTTTGGATGCATTCTTTTTATTCATCACCCAGTTTGGCGATGAAACTGTCTTTTTGATTGTCGGAGCTGTCCTCTATTGGACGTTTGATAAAAAGTTTGCCTACCGTTTTATTATGTTTTTCCTTTATGGAGCGGTTTTAAACGGCTCATTAAAATTCTTAACCAACACCCCTCGTCCTTATGTTGAACATCCTGAATCCATTCAACTCATAGGCGAAGGATCGCTAGGAACCTCATTACCAAGTGGTCATGCACAAAATAGCACCACCATGGCGTTGGTCCTTTCCGAAAAGCATCGTCAGTTGGGCAAGTGGTTCACCACCTTCTTAACGGTGATGGTGATCTTGGTCATGCTATCTCGTCTATATTTAGGAGAACATTATTTAAGTGATGTGATCTTTGGTTCGGCCATCGCCTATAGTTTTTTTCAATTGATTCGTTATGTCCAAACCAAACCATTTGCATCAACTTATGTTCAATACTTGCCACTGATCTTGTTATTACCGATCGCCATCCTCACCAATGACAAAAATGTGTTTTTAGCCTCGGCGAGTATCTTTGGTTTTAGCATTGGCTACCCTTTAGAACGTCGCTACATCGGATTTAAAGAAAAGACAAAACGGCCTATCTCCCTGATTAAACTCGTGGTTGGATTAGGGATTGCCTTAGCGATTCGCGTTGGTTTAAAAGCAGTCTTTGAAATGGGTTTGTACTCGATCGACTTTGAAATCAATCCAACGTTAGGTGACCAGATGTTAGACTTCCTTCGTTATTTCCTGATTGCAATCTGGATGACCTTAGGCGCACCTTTGGTCTTTAAAACATTCTTTCAACCACAACGTTAAATGATTGATTTATTTCGCCTGGCTGATTGGCTTTGCTTTTGGCATGCCCGCGTTCATCATGGGGCGATTGACTAAATAAAGTAAACCAAAAATCATCATCAAGGCTCCGGAAATCAATAACAATAATTCAATGGAGACGACATCTGCCAATGGGCCAAACAAGGCAATGCCAATCGGCATCGCGATGGAATTTATCATCACGGAGATACTTGACACTCGACCCATGTAAGCAGGATCGACTTGTTCTTGAATCATCACCGTCATCGGGGTGTTATAAAAAGGCAAGACAACCCCTTGAATCAACATAAAGATAAAGTAAACATAAAAATTACCAACTACACCTAACATGAACACCCCAAATCCCATGATGGAAATAGCAATGCCTGCGGTCACAATTCGATTGTTCAATCCACCCCACCAGGCAACCAACAACGCGCCAATGGTCATGCCTCCAGAGAAACCAACTTCAACCATGGTTAAACGGAATACATCGGTTCCATACGTTTGGAATGAACGAACAACTTGAAGAGGTGATAAAAACGCAACCGGTGAAACCAAAATGAGAACAACAAATAAGTAAATAAAAAACGGAATCAGGAATGAATGCGTTTTCACATACTTTAACCCTGCAACGAAATCTTGGACGCCCGAGGTGGTTTGTTTCTTGCCTTCGTTAACATGCTTAGGAATGGTGACAAAAAATAATAACGTCGCCACACCCATCACCGCGGTGACGGTATCAATATAAAATAAAAATCCAATGCTAAACCAAGAAATCAGCACAGCAGCAATGATCGGTCCTAAGACATTAAACGCCGATTGAATACCGGTTTGAATGCCTTGCACACGCATGAGTTTATCTTGGGGAACCATCAATGGAATGGCTGCACCAATCGCTGGTCCATGAATCGCTTGACCAATCCCGCGGATAACCGTGACGACAATCAACATCCAAATTTCGATGTCACCTAAAGAAAATAAGATGGCCGTGACCAGGGTTACCAAGGCAATCGAACCATCGGCGATGATAATCAATAACTTTCGATTCATCTTATCGGCAAGCACACCGGCGATGGGAGAAAAAATAAGCAAAGGAATAAATGAGGCAATGATGGCGATGGTTAACACAGTGCCTGATTTAGTTTCTAAATTGATATACCAAAAGATTGCATATTGCACTAACAAAGAGCCGACAAATGAAATCATTTGCCCAGCGATAAAGAAGGAGATATTACGTTTCCAGTTTTTCATCAATACGAATTATAGCACAACTATTTTTGGGCTAAAGTCCAGTCCTTCAAAAGGATGGCATACATACTGGAATCTTGATAACCATCGTTACTTCGATAGTATTGTCTAAGGACGCCTTCATGTTGGAAACCAGCTTTGATTAAGACCGCCCCACTGGCAGGGTTATAAATCGAGTGATGGGCTTCTAAGCGATTAAAGCCAACAATCCCAAAAGAAAAATCGACAACGGCTTGTAGCGCTTCTGTGACATACCCTTGATTCCAATATCGTTTAGCGAGAGCATAGCCAACTTCTCCACGTTGAAAGCTTTCATGAATGGAATGAATGCTAATCGTACCAATCAAGGGTCCATTTTTTAATTGAATGCCCCACACATAAAATTTAGGATCAGGATAATTACTCATCCAATAACTAATAATTCTTTTGGTTTCATCCACGGATAAATGTGGTTTCCAAGATAAATACTTCACAACCTCAAGGTCGGTCGCCCAACCTAAAAACATACTCTCTGCATCGGTTAATTGCAAAGGACGCAAGATCAATCTTGGGGTGGTTAATTTAATCGTTCCTTGATGTTCCATAAGTTAAATTTTATATACTCGAATGTCTTCGATATAGACGCCATATAGAATACTACTATTTATTTTAACAAAATTGGTGAAGGTAAGAACCACGGAAGAGGAGGAAGGTTGCCGCCAAGAGAGTTGGTGTTCACCAATCAGTTCATCCATCTCAATCGCCATGCTCTGTTCACCTGTAACCAAGGTGATGGTAGAAAGCCCTGAATCAATAAGAGTGTCTACAACCACCCCACCCGAGGTCGCGACATGAAGACGATATTCTCCTTGAGGAAAGCTTGGTAATATAATCTCTTGATTCAGTTCTGAAAAAAATAAAAAATCTTCTTCATCCACGATGGCGGTCGTGCTGACATTCAAGGGTTGATAGGTTAAAGAAAAAACTAACGCTGGTGTCGATCGGAAGAATACTGACACCAACAACAAGAGTAAACTAAGCACATATAAACCCAGAACCACGATGGATTGTTTGGGTTTAGGTGGTTTCATTAATATTCTTTAGGGAAGACGAAGCCACTTCGTTTTGTATTCAAGGGTTTGATCATTCGTTGAATCAGGTCAGCCTTCACTTTTAATAGAGGAGGAATGGATAGGGCTTCACCAAGAGTTTCATAAGGTTCTTCTGCATCGATGAAACCAGGCCCCTCGGTGGCAAATTCAAACAATATTCGACCATAGACTCTGGCATAGAGTGACTGAAAATAATACCGGTCAACAAACCCTGAATTTGGAACTTGATGTTGGAGTAAATGGATTCGCCATTCATCGAGTTCATCTCGGTTTTGAATGCGAAAGGCCACATGATGAACCGTGCCATATCCTTGAATCGCTTGGCCTAACATACGTTGATAATCAATCACCACACCGGCACCATTACCCCCTGGCGCCATCTCAAATAAAGTTAATGATCCTTCTCTTTGTTTTACGGTCATCCCCATCAATTGGGTGAGTTGTTTTTCCATGAGGGATAAATCGTTGACGCGAATAAAAATCGGTCCTAAACCGATAATCGCAAATTCATCAGGGACTGGTCCTAAGTGCCATGGTTCGCCAGCCGCAAGGCCTTTGATCCCTTCATCAGAAACTAACGTATACCCTTGATCATCAAAATCAACAAAGTTCAACCATTGCCGACCAAACATCGTTTTGATCGGTTCGTGTTTGACTTGATATCGTTGAAAACGTTTTAACCAATACGCTAAACTTTGGTTATCTTTGACACGAAGACTGGTTCGATAAATTTCGTTCGTCCCGCGAACTGCTTTTTGGCTTTGACCAAAATCAAAGAACGTCATATCGGTTCCTGGATTGCCTCGATCATCTGCAAAGAATAAATGGTAAGCGCGAACATCATCTTGGTTCACCGTTTTTTTAACAAGTCTTAAGCCAAGGATGCGGGTAAAGAATTCGTAGATATCTTTCGCAGAACTTGTCATCGCAGTGACGTGATGAACCCCACCTAGTGCTTGTGGCATCGTTGTCATAAGGTCAATTCTCCCAAGATAAAGAAGGTAAGATTACCTCTAGTAATTAATTGATTGTCTTCATTAAACAATTCAACCGTGGTCCGAATTAAGGATTTTCCAGCCTGAATGACAACACCTTTGGCTAATATTTTATTTGAGATGGTTGCCGCTTTGATATAAGAAATATTCATTTCAATCGTGACGATTCTTTTTAATTTGGTTAAGGACGTGATGGACGCAACAGAATCAATTAACCCCGCTAAGGCCCCCCCATGAATCGCTCCAAAGCGATTGAGATGTTCTGGTTGTGGAAGCCAGCGAACTTCAGCAAGACCGTCTTCTAGTTTGATGATGTTTGGGTTGATAAAATGATCAAAGTTTTTTTGATCAATCATCGCTAAGTACTGGTCTTTAATTTTTTGAATTTGGTTTTTATTCATGGGTTAAGCATTTTTCGTACGATTGTGTTCCTTATTTAATATAATAAACTCAACATGAAACAAATACCATTGCTAAGTCTCCTTGTTTTAACACTAACTGCTTGTGGATCTACACCCACGCCTGTGGACATTACCCTCGATGAAACTTGGAATGAGGTTATTTCCGAATCGATTAGGAACACCTTTGATATTGCTTCGATTGATCTTACCGAAGATGAAGAAGATGTTGGTGTTGATGTGATCTATGAACTAAAACAGAACAATGAAACCCAAGGGTTTGTCTTTCAAGCGACAGTCGACGGAGATGGTGGCAATGATTCGGTCATTTTTCGTTTAAGTATGTTTGATAACGAGTTCAAGGGTTTCCTCGTTGTTGAAGAAAGAGAACATACCAATTTTGGGGATAAACAACTGAACGCTCTCAGCGCCAATCTTGTTGGCACCCAAGTGAGTTTTTCTGAAGTGGTCGCCATTCTGCAACGAGCCAATGCTGGTCGCACCGGGATCACAGTCACCTATGACGGTTTGGTGCCCGCGATTGAAGCGATGGTAGAAAGATATTTATCCATATGAAACGCATCATCCCCATTCTCTTGATCACATTACTGGCAAGCTGCTCACCGGAAAATATAACGTCCAATGTGGATTCTTCTTTGCCAATCGTCTCTTCAAGTACGATTTTATCTAGCCCATCACAAACTACCACCTCCTCGTTGGTTACGAGTTCCTCCTCAATATCAACCTCCAATATAACGAGTACATTGGTTACTTCATCGAGTGCTACTACTTCAACACCAACCTCTTCCGTGGTGACAAGTTCTAGTGCCCTCGATTCTTCCTCAACATCAAGTGCAACCCCATCTTCTTCTGCAACCACACCACTTGCCAATATTTGGCTTGCTGCCATGGGAAACATTAATACCAATGATTTTTATGGGGTGACGGAAACCTTACCAAACACATTGTCTTCAGCCGATGTCGTGACCGTCCATGCAGTTTACCAAACCAACGGAACTTTATATGGTTACGCTTACGAAGCGTTGGTGGATGGTAATGCTGGCAGTAAAAGTATTCGCTTCCGCGTTGGGATTGCTAATAATACCTTTGCTGGTTTTGTGATGGTAAGTCACGAAGAACATAGTGGTTTTGGTGTCAAAATTATCAATGCGCTAAGAAATAACCTCCCGGGAAAACCTGCTAGTAAAGATGCAGTTGCTGAAGTTTTAGTGGCTGCTTCTGCCACTCGATCGGGGATTAGTGAGACTTACGACGGCATGATTCCTGCTCTTGAAGAAATTGTCACTCACTATTTATCAAAAATCTAGTAGAATAAGATTAGAGGAATTCTTATGCCAAAAACATTTATCCCACCGATGAAAGGAAACAAATCTCCTTTCCTACCCAATCAACCTAAACCAGTGGTCAACCGACCAACCGTCAATGTTCCTAAACCCTTAAGCCGTCGACCCGGTGGTCGTGGCGGTTGAGATCAATTTTTCTTTACAATATTTGGTCATCTTTTTATTGAAAGGATGACCTTTTTTCTTTATGATTATACGAAGTATGGAACGGATTATTATCGGGATTGCAGGTGGCACCGCTTCGGGTAAAACAACCCTCGCGGATATCCTCGTCACCGATTCTGGAAAAGGTAACGCCATTATCTTACGTCTTGATAATTACTATCGCAACCAAACCAATTTAAGTTTAAATAAAAGATCGTTGTTAAATTATGACCACCCCGATGCCTTTGATGTTGATTTAATTATTAACCATTTAAAAGCATTAAAAAAAGGAAAAACCATCCTTCAACCAACCTATGATTATGTCAATCACTTACGAGCCAAAGCAACGATTGAAACCCCCGCCACGCCCGTGATTATCGTTGAAGGTATTTTGACCTTTGCGATTCCAGCATTGTTAATGCTACTTGATTTTAAGATCTATGTGGATACCCCTGCTGATATCCGTGTCCTTAGACGGGTGCAACGAGACATTGAAGAACGTGGAAGAACCTTTGAAAGTGTGAAAGAACAATACAGCAAAACGGTCAGGCCTATGCATGACTTATTTGTAGAACCATCCAAAGTTCTTGCGGATATTATCGTTCCAGAAGGTGCTTATAATCCAAAAGCAACAGACTTACTACTTACCAAAGTCGCTTCATTGGTTGCAGAATTCCGTCATTCTGAAAACTTAAAAAAATAAGCTTATTTTTTTTGAATCGCTTGTTTGTGTGCGAGTTCAATTTGTAAACGCACTCTTTCAAATTCTTTTGGATCATTAATATCTTTTAATTCTAGGTACAATACTTTGCCCGCAGGGACTTTATAGTTTTTAAAGATTCTTTTTAAAACATCATAATAATTGTCATAATGAAAATTTAAATAATCTTCTTGGCCCTTTTCGATGGTTCTTCCGCGTTTTCTCACATAACGAAATAACTCATCTTTGGGTCTAACCAAAATAACTTGCATGTCTAAGTCGGGAAGACGACGTAAGTGGGCATCCGCGATTGCATAGGTAAGGGCAACTTCCGTTGCGGTCATGAATCCTTCTAGTCGAAGCATTTCTGCAAAGACGAGATTAGAATAGAGTGTGGAATCACAAATCACATGGGGAAGATCTTTGGTCTTCCACATGAGTAAAAATAACGCACTATAAAAGGCGTTTTGGGACAGTAAGGCAAACGTTTCTTTGTCTTCATAAAAATAAGGTAAGTAAGGATTCTTTTCAACGGGTTCTTCAAGCAGGGGATACTTATAAAAATCTGACAGCATTTTTGCCAACGTCGACTTGCCAGAACCAATCGGTCCTAAAATACCAATGCGCATATCAATCTCCTGTAATCTTTAACCATTATAGTCATAATCATTCAAACTTTACCCCAAAGGATTGTGAATAAAAAAATACTACCCATTTGGGTAGTATTTCATCAACTTTCCATAAAATTGTAAATGTTAGCCTAAATCAATTTTTTTCCCTTTTAATTTGAAGATCACTGCTTCACAAATGTTTTTCGTGTGATCACCCGCGCGTTCTAATGTACGAATCACGTTAAACGTATAAAGCATACTCATTACATTGTTGACGTTGACGACTTTAGGAATTTCATTAAATGCATTCTTAAGTTTTGCATCAATAAATTGATCTTGGTTGGCGATTAAATAGGATTCTTCTAACACTGGTTTAAAAAACAAATCGGTTGCCGCTTTGAACATTTTGATAAAATCATCAAACATCCCGTTGATATAAACCTTAAATGGATCATACAGTGGGTTGGTTAAAATAATCAGTTCTGCAATAGTTTTAGCGTAATCCCCAATCCGTTCCACGTCATTGGCAACCCGAATCATGGCAATCGCAGACCTTAAGTCTTTGGCTACCGGAGCTTGAGTTGCAAGAAAAGTTAACACAGATTCATTAATCAGTTCGTCAAGGTTATTGACTTGTTCATCACGTTTCACAATTTGAAGTGCGGCTTTGGAATCCATTT
>Ga0079300_10000371_pt1 | contig 16708 bp, 14 predicted proteins | sample Wag4_2014_7_11_FD_74799 | JGI IMG/M metagenome (GOLD analysis project Ga0079300, IMG submission 74799) | Fresh water microbial communities from Ohio, USA - Utica-2 Time Series HT 2014_7_11 | ecosystem: Environmental > Aquatic > Freshwater > Water tank | place: USA: Ohio | collected 2014-07-11
GGATGCCCGTATGCACCCGGAGCGCCCGGCAACCTGGCCACCGAGTCGCTCGTGCGGGCCCTGCACGCGGGCGGATGGGAAACAGGGATCGATGCCGACGCCGTCGCTCGGGCGGCAGCCGAGGTCCGCGCGTCGTTCAGTGCCCGCCCAGCCGCCGAATAACTGCTTGCGGACGCGCACGACGCCTTTCGCTGAAGGCCGCGCTTCGCTATCGTGCGCGACTCGCCGCTTCCGGATGTCACGGAAGCCCCCGACCGGGGACCACGGCGCTCCTGGGCTTCGGCCCGACAGGAACGAATGGAGTCACGCATGTCGCAATTCACCCCGCCCCCTCCGCCGACCTTCAAGCGCACCGTTGGCGCCAAGGGCAAGTCCTTCATCGACTACAAGCAGGTCGAAGAGCTCCGTCGGGCGATGACGCCCAATGGCAAGCTCTATGGCCGCAAGCGCCTGGCACTCGATGCACAGACCCAGAAGCAGTTGGCGCTGGCGGTCAAGCGCGCCCGCTTCATGGCGCTGCTGCCCTACACCAACGCCGGCACCTGACCGACTGGTTCATCTTCGATCGCTCAGCAGCCCGTGGCACCTCGCCGCGGGCTGCTGTCGTGATGCTCGGTGCGCCCAAGCAGCGCACGGACGGCGCACACGGCGCGGTGCCACACCAAGTGCACGCGCAAGGTGCTCAGCGCGTGGTGATCCGGGCTGATGGTGCGCAGCCGCCCGATGCACGCCGAGGCCAGTCGCAGATCGCCGCGACGAAGTGACGCCACGGCTGCATTGAAGGCGCTGGTCGCGCAGTGGCGGTCACGGCTCAGGGCCAGCAGGGCGGCCCGTGGATCATCGTGTTCGACGGCAGCCAGGTAGCCGATCAACCGCGCCACCTGGGGCTGGCTGCAGAGTTCACTCGCATCCTTGGGATCGCGTCCCACGAAGGCCAGGTCGAACGCGAGTTTCCGTGCGCCCAGCCCGAGCGCCAACTCGGCCAGCACGACATAGCCCGTGCTCGGGTGCTCGTCGAGGGCGGTGGTGGATCCAGTCTCTCGCGTGCGTGCCACCACGGACTGCAGGGCGAACCGCGCGCCACCGGCATCACCGAGCCGGATCGCCGCTTCGGCCAAGCCCGCGAGCGCGACCGTGTCACCCGGCTCCATGGCCAGCGAGCGCTCGAAGCTGCTGCGGGCATCGGCGTACCGCGCGAGGCGCATCAGCGCGAACCCACGCCGCCGTGCTGCATCGGCCTGGAACTCGCCGTGCATCGAGGCGACCTTGAACGCCTCTTCAGCCTCATCGAGCCGACCGAGGGATTCGAGCACGAGCCCGAGGCCGATGTAGGGCGCACCGCTGTCATCCTCGCCGCTGCCTGCGGTATCCGGGCGCGGCATGGGGCTCGCAGCACACACGGCGCGGAAGACCCGAAGCGCCTTGCGATGCTCGTCACTGAACTGCAAGGCGAAGCCCAGCCGCGTGCGAAGGCCGGGCATTTCGGAACCCAGGCTCTGGGCGTGTTCGTAGCACCAGGCTGCGCGCGCATGATCACCCGTGCGAGCGCAGACGTCACCCATCTCGATGGCGGTCAGCGGCAGCTGGGAGGCGTACTCCTGGGCGGTGTAGTACGTGACTTCAGCCTCTTCAAAGCGCTCCATGGCGTTGAGCGCATGGACTTGGAGCGCCCAGGCAGGGTCGTGCGTGCTGTCCGATCGCGACGCTGCCTGCGCCCACTCGAGGCACAGGTCATGGAGCCCCATGCGAGCGGCACAGGCGGCTGCCATGGTCTGGGCGGGACAAGGTTCGTCAAGCTGCTCGGCAGCCTGCGTGTAGGCGCGGAGGGCATCGTCGAGCCGACCGGAGCCCTCCAGCGCGCGGCCCAGGTGCAGTTGCCACTCAGGGTGCGAGTCATCGGCTTGGAGGGCCAGCCGCAGGACAGGGACGGCCACGGCGAACTCGCCCTTGCTCATGCGCTCGAGCGCATAGCGGACCGCGTCGGATGGCGACTCGAATTCGCGTCGTTCCTCGCCCATGGCGGGATGGTACGCGGCGGACCATGCGCCGGATCGGTCAAACCAGAATCGACGCCGGCGTCAGTAGACCTCGACCATGCAGCGTCGGGTGGCGTGGACGCGTCGGCGAAGCTGGTCGTCGGTCCAGGCATCGGGCGCGACGCCGGCCAGTTCCTCGTGCAGGCTCAGGTACTGGTCGCCCAGCCCGTGACGGGCCAGCATGCGATAGACGCCGACCTGCATGCCGGACAGCCCGCACAGGTAGATCAGGCCCCGAGGACCGGCCAGGGTCGGGCGCAGGCTCTCGACGATGCCGTCCATGAACTGGTGCACGTAGGCGCCACGCCCGGGGGTTGCCGCCGACTCCCGGCTGATCACCGTGTGGTAGGTGAAGTTGGGGTGCGCAGCGGCCAGGCCGGCGAACCACTCGTCGTAGATCAGGTCGGTGGTGTAGGGCGTGCCCATCACCAGGGTGATCGACGAGGTCGACGGCCGCCAGGCGGCGCGCGCGGGGGTGCCTTCGGGCGGTCCCACCAGCAACTCGTGGATCATCCCGCGGAAGGGGGCGATGCCCGTGCCGGTGGCCACGAAGACGTAGTCGTGGGCCTGGCGGTCGGTCGGCAGCAGGAACCGCTTGCCGGCCGGGCCCGTCACTTGGACCACATCGCCCGCCTTGCGGTCGCAGAGGAAGTTGCTGCAGACGCCGAGGAACAGGCCGTGGTCGTCGGGGTCGTCGCCGGGTCGCTGGGGCTTGCGCTCGTCGATGAGCCGCTTGACCGTGGTGCTCAGCACGCGGCCATGTCCATCCTCGCCGTAGCCGGGGCTGGCGATCGAGTACAGGCGGACCTTGTGGGGCTTGCCGTTCGCATCCGTGCCCGAAGGCACGACGCCGAAGCTCTGGCCTGCCAGGAAACGCCCCTCGAGCGGGGTGCCGCCGACGTCGATGCACACGTGGCGAACCACGCTCGCCGACTTGCCCTTGGTGCAGAGCGACGTCGACGAGACGACCGCGTCGGTGGGTGCGGTCGGTGGCACCAGGTGCATGGCAGCCTCGGGCATCGAGGGTTCGTTCACGGTGGCATGGTCGCTCATGGGAGGTCGGATGCTACGAGAGATAAAATCATCGTCAATGCGTTTGGAAGCCACACGGGCCATCATGCCGATGTCATAATGTGCGAGGTCGCATGGATGCGGCTCCTGAATCCTGACGTGAGGTGAACGATGGCAATGGAATGCTTCGTGATCGAGGGTGGTCAGCGTCTCAGCGGCGAAGTCCGCATCGAGGGCGCCAAGAACGCCGCACTCCCGCTCCTGTGCTGCTCGCTGCTGACCGATGACACGGTCCAGCTCGACAACGTCAGCGACCACGCGGACATCGACAACATGCTGAAATTGCTGGGCGAACTCGGCATGGGCGTGGAGCGCACGCCCGGCCGCATCCGCGTGACCGGCACCGGCAACGACACGTCGGAAGCCAGCTACGAGACCGTGAAGAAGATGCGGGCCTCGATCAGCGTGCTCGGCCCGCTCGTCGCCAAGCGCGGCAAGGCGTTCGTCAGCCTGCCCGGTGGATGCGCCTTCGGTGACCGACCGGTGGACCTGCACCTTCGTGGTCTGCGGGCCCTCGGTGCGAAGATCGAGATGGAGGGTGGCTACATCACCGTGAGCGCCGACCGCCTGAAGGGAGCCACGATCTTCCTTGGTGGCCCCAACGGATCGAGCGTCGGTGCCACCGAGAACGTGATGTGCGCGGCGACCCTGGCCAAGGGCCGGACCGTGATCGAGGGCGCAGCCTGCGAGCCCGAGGTGGTCGACGTGGCGCGCCTGCTGCGATCCATGGGAGCGAAGATCACCGGTGACGGCAGCCCGCGCATCGTCATCGAGGGCGTGGATGAGCTCTCGGGTGCATCCCACTCGGTGATGCCGGACCGGATCGTGGCCGGCACCTACGCGATCGCGGCGGCCATCACCAATGGCCAGGTCGTGCTGCATGACTTCCCGTACGACAGCCTGCTGTGTGCGCTTGATCGATGGAACGAGATCGGGGTCCGCATCGAGAAGGTCAACGCGGCGGACAGCGATGAACGTTGCAGCGTCCGGGTGTTCAGCGAGCGCTTCCTGCGGCCGACCACGATCACGACCCAGCCGCACCCGGGCTTCCCGACCGATCTGCAGGCGCAGTTCATGGCCCTCCTGACCCAGGCCCAGGGCAATTCGATCATCACCGAGAAGATCTACACCGAGCGCTTCCTCCACGTGGCCGAACTGGCCCGGATGGGCGCCCAGATCCAGCGCAATCAGAACGTCTGCGTGATCACCGGCCGGAGTCCGCTCAGCGGCGCCGAGGTCATGGCCAGCGACCTTCGGGCGAGCGCCTGCCTGGTGCTGGCGGGCCTGGCGGCGGAAGGCGAGACCATCGTGCATCGCGTGTACCACCTCGACCGTGGCTACGCACGCATGGAGCAGGTGCTCAGCCGGCTCGGCGCCAAGGTGCAGCGCGTGCCGGCGGAGCATGTGCGCGAGATCGCGGCGTCACGCGGTCCCGGCCACCGACTGGGCTTGGCGGCGTCGCCGTTCCCCCAGGACGAGGGCTGAAGTCACCGCCACGTTCAGGCTCGGCACGTCGTCGGCCTCGCGCAGGTCGTGCTGGGCCTGCATCGGCAGGTTGACCGTCGTCCCGCAGGCTTCCATGGTGGCCCGGCGAACGCCGGCGCCCTCGGCACCGAACACGAACACGGTCCTCGGTGGCATGGGGACGTCCCAGAGCGGCGTGGCGCCCGGGCAGTCCTCGACCGCAAGGAGCGCGAAACCGTGGCGGTCACGGAGTTCGGCAAGGGCGTCGTGCAGTCTCGTCGCACGGGCCCAGGGCACGGTGAAGGTCCGACCGCTGGCGATCCTGATGGCCTTGCGGTTCAGCGGGTCGCCGCAGCGTTCGCTGAGGAGCAGGGCCGCATCGCCGAAGCAGGCGGCGTTGCGGAACAGGCTCCCTATGTTGTCCGTGTGCACGATGCCGTCGCCTGCAAGCACGGTGCAGGCGGCAGGCAGCGCAGCCACGAAGGCGCCCAGGTCGGCGCAGGCAGCGTCTTCGCTCTTGCGGCGCTTGGCGCTCGGTTCACCCGGGCGCGAGCAGAGCATGATGGCACCGTCGTGCATCCGGTAGCCGGTGAGGGCCGTGAGCTCATCATGCCCGATCCGGTGGATGACGAGCGGGAAGAAGCCCATCGCTTCGCCGATCTCCTCCATGGCCTCGTCGCACGCGAGCAGCTCGAGCGGCCGCACGCGGGGGGCCATGCGGGCTCGCCCCAGGGCGTCGGCATGCATGGCGTGCAGGGCCCGCCGGATGACGCGAGGGCTCTCGGCGAGGAACAGGCCGTCGCCGCGCAGGTCGCTGTCGAAGGCGTTGGCGAAGAAGGGGCTCGGCGCCGTCATGGCGTGCGTGGACTCAGCCGCCGCTGCCGCGGACCAGCGTCTCGTTGTCGGTCGTCCGGTTGACCGCGGCGACCAGTTGCTCGACCTGCACGAAGGGCGGCATCGTCATGAGACGGCGGCGCAGGGCGGTCATGGTCTTCAGCTCGCGCTCGCCCATGAGCAGGTGCTCCTTGCGCGTGCCGCTTGCCGCGAGGTTGATCGCGGGATAGACCCTGCGCTCGGCGATGGACCGGTCCAGGATCAGTTCCATGTTGCCGGTGCCCTTGAACTCCTCGAAGATCACCTGATCCGCACGACTGCCGGTATCGACCAGGCAGGTCGCGATGATCGTCAGGCTGCCGCCTTCCTCCGCCTTGCGAGCCGCGCCGAAGAGTTGCTTGGGCACGTCGAGGGCGCGTGAATCCAGGCCGCCGGACATGGTTCGGCCGCCGGTGGAGTAACGGCGATTGTTGTTGAAGGCACGCCCGAGCCTGGTGAGGCTGTCGAGCAGCACCACGACATCCTTGCCAGCCTCGAAGAGGCGACGGGCGCGTTCGATCGCCATGATGCCCATCTGGGTGTGGCGCTCCAGGTCCTGGTCGTTGCTCGAGGCGAGCACCAGGGCGGGCACGTTGCGCCGGAAGTCGGTGACTTCCTCGGGGCGTTCGTCGATCAGGAGGGCGATCAGTTCCACCTGCGGATGATTGTGCTTGATGCCGTGCGCGATCTGCTGCAGCAGGATGGTCTTACCGGCCTTGGGTGGTGCCACGATCAGTCCGCGTGTGCCGAAGCCGATGGGGCAGAAGAGATCGATGAGTCGGCACGCCGGCGGGCAGCCCCGGTACTCCAGGTGCATGCGCGGCTGCGGATCGATGCTCGTGAGTTCGCCGTACGGGGGGCGGGCGGCCCATGCGGACGGCTCCATGCCCTCGACGGACTCGATGCCCACGACCATGCGACGGAGCTTCTTCGGTCCACGGCGCTTGCGCACGCGCACCATCTGCACGTTCACGGTGACCTGGTTGCCGTTGCGAAGGTTGAAGCGCTGCACCAGATCCGCCGGGACTTGGGGCTCGTCGTGCGAGGGCACCCATCCGTTGCTGCCGAACTGCCGCAGGCGGGCCTCGTTGCCCGACAGCTCAAGGACACCGGTGACCTGCTCGATCGGCGCTGGCGGTTCCGGCGCGTGGTGCGCGTGCCCCGCGCCCTCCCAGGCCTGGTCGTCGCCGGTGTCGTCGTGCTCGCCGTCGCCGTCATCACCGGCCTGATCCGGTGTGGTGTCGAGCACGGCAGCCACTGAGCCCTGCTGGTGCTGCACGCGTGGCTGCTGGTGTTGCCGGGGTTCCGGTCGCTTGGCAACCGGCGGTGGGGGCGGGGCCAATTCCGGATTCGCGGCGATCGCTGCCGCCTCGGCGTCCGCCTTGGCGATGCCTTCAAGGTCGGATGGGTCGAACTTCATCCAGGCGTTGCCGACACGCCGGAAGATCGGCTTGACGGCGGGAGCTGCAGGTTCGGCACGCGGCGTGGGATCCACAAGACTGCTCGGATCGGCAACGGTGCCATCGTTCAGGGCTTTGACCTGATCGACCATCGGAGCGGTGGTGGGCTCGGCGATGGTCGTTGACGCGACGCTGATGGTCGCCCTGGTGGTCGCTTTGGTGGTCGCCCTGGTGGTCGCTTTGGTGGTCGCTTTGGTGGTCGCTTTGGTTACGGTCTTGGATGCGGCCTTGGATTCGGTCTTGGTTGGGGCCTTGGTCGTCGCTCGGGCGGCAGTCTTGCTAGCGACCTTGCTAGCGACCTTGCTGGCGACCTTGCCAGTCGCCTTCGCGGCCGCGCGCGTGGTGCGTGACGTGGTCGCCGCAGGCGACGCGGCATCCTTGGTCGCCTTCTTCGTCACCGACCCCGAAGGAGTGCGCGACGCGGTGGGTGACTTGGTTGGGGCGGCCTTGGAGGCCTTGGGCTTGGGCTCCTTCGAGCCCGTCGTCTTCTTGGTGGCCATGCAGAGGAAGGCGCCGCACGAACGGCCGGACCCGCCGCTCAGGCGAGGCCCACGAACCCGAATTCGTTCAGGGTGCGCGCCGCGGGAAGCGCAGCGCCTTCGGCTGGAAGTAGAGCACGCACCCGGCGCTGCGTCAAGGCGCGTTCGTGGATTCCCGTCGTTTCCCCATGGCGGTCGGGGATCGCGCCGGCCGAAGGTCCGGGCGCGTGGTCACCCCGGCATCAGGCGGTGGTCGTCGCCGCCTCGTCGGCCACGAGTGCGGCGACGCGGGCATTGTCAAGAAGCAGCGCGATGTTCGCGTCGAGCGATTGCCCGTTGGTGCGCGCCGCGACCTGGGCGAGCAACCATGGCGTGACCAGATTGCCATCGATGCCCGAGGCGATGGCCTGTGCCGCGAGTTCATCGGCCATGGCGGCCGAGCCGCCGTGATCGAGCGCATGCGCCGTCGGGCACGGATTCGCCAGCACGATGCCCACGTTCGGCAGCAAGGACCAGTGTGCCCGGCAGGCCGCCGCCGCATCCTTCGCCCCGGAGACCGAGGCGTGCAAGGGCAGCGTGCCCACGCCATCCGTGAACTCGGGGAACGTCGCCGAGCCGAATCCGATCACCGGGACACCCAAGGTCTCGAGGGCTTCGAGGGTGGCCTTCAGATCGAGGATGCTCTTGGCTCCGCTCGACACGACGCAGGTCGGCGTGCGCGAGAGCGTGCCGAGGTCGGCGCTGATGTCCAGCGTGTGTGCGAAGCCTCGATGGACCCCACCGAGTCCGCCCGTGGCGAAGTGACGGATCCCCGCGAGGCCGCACGCCACCAGGGTTGCGCTCACGGTGGTGCCCGCACAGGCCCGGGCGGCACAGAGCGGTCCCAGATCACGCACGCTCGCCTTGCGCGCATCGCGGTCGGTGGCGAGGCGTTCGAGGTCGCCGCGCGTGCAGCCGACCCTGAGTGCGCCGTCGACGATGGCGATCGTCGCGGGCACGGCGCCGTGGGTCCGCACGGCCCGTTCCATCGCCAGGCTCAGCGACAGGTTCAGCGGCACGCCGACGGCGAAGTCAGGGTGATCGGCGACGACCGGCGGGAGCGCGGTGGCGGGTTCGCGGGGCAGGCCATGCGTGAGCACGGCCGTCTCCAGCGCCACGACCGGGCGCCCGTGGGCGAGGGCGTCGCGGACCTCATCGGCGATCAGGATCGGCCCCTGCGACATGGATCAGCGCCGACGCGTGGCCAGTCGACCACCGAGCCGCTTGGGAGGCGGGAGCATTGGCACCGCTCCGCCGGGGAACTTGGCCTCGTCGGCTGGATCGACCTTGGTGGTGGTCAGGAGATCGCGTGACTTCGACTCGGCCGAGGCGGCCTTGCGCTGGGCTTCCTCGGCGCGCCGTGCCAGCACGGCCTGCGGGATCGGCCCTGGGGTGAAGTCGCTGTACTCCAGGCGCGGGATCTCGATGTTGGCCAGTCGCTCGACGCCCGTGAGCAGTTCGCCCTGGTCGGGACAGACGAACATCCAGGCCACGCCGTTGCGGCCGGCACGGGCGGTGCGGCCGATGCGGTGGATGTAGACCTCGGGATCCTCGGGAACGTCGTAGTTCACCACGTGGGTGATGTCGTCGACGTCGAGGCCGCGCGCCGCCAGGTCGCTGGCGACCAGCACGCTGAGCTTGCCGTCGCGGAGCCGGTCCATGACCTTGTCGCGCTTGCGCTGGTACATGTCGCCGTGCATCGCGTGGGCATCGATGCCCTTGTCGTTCAGGTAGAGCGTGACGTCGTCGACCGCCTTCTTCGTGCGGCAGAACACGACGGTCAGTCCCGGTTCCTCGCGGCGCAGGAGGTGCAGGAGCAGGCGGCGCTTGTCCCACGGCTCCACGCTGAGGTAGCTCTGCGCGACCTGCTGCACCGTCAGGCTCTTGGCGACGGTCACGATCTTCTCGGGGTTGCGCATGTAGCTGCGCGCGAGCTTCTCGATCTCATCGCTGATCGTGGCCGAGACGAACACGGTCTGCGGGTGGTTGCGCATGCCGCCGAGGATCTTCCGGATGTCCTCGCGGAAACCGATGTCCAGCATGCGGTCGACCTCGTCGAGCACCGCGTAGCGGACATGGTCGTACGTGATCAGCCGGCGCTCCCGCATGTCCATGATGCGGCCGGGCGTGCCGACGATGATCTCCGGGTTGCCCTCCAGCAACGGGATCTGCTGACGGATCGGCTGGCCGCCGTAGATCGGGACGGCCTTGAGGCCCGTTCGCCCCCCGAACTCGTGGAACTCCTTGGCGACCTGGATGGCGAGTTCGCGGGTGGGGACCAGGATCAGCGCCGCAAAGGCATCCCCGGGCTTGAGCATCTGGAGCGCGGGCAGCGCGAAGGATGCGGTCTTGCCGGTGCCGGTCTTCGCCTGGCCGAGGCAATCCTTGCCGGAGAGTGCGATCGGGATGAGCTTCGACTGGATGAAGGTCGGATGCTTGAAGCCGAGCCGGTCGAGGTCGGCCAGGATGCTCTCGTTGAGCCCCAGGTCTGCAAAGGTGGTCTGCGTGTCGAAGATCTCGCTCTTGTCCAAAGTGCCTTCTTTCGGTGCGCGTGGGCGCAGCCCCGTGATACTAATGCACGGACGGCGCAGGGACGCGCACCATGGACTCCACCAGCACGATCACCATCGATCTTCGGGCCATCGGGCGAAACGTCCGCCGGTTGCGAGGCCTGATCGGCCCTGAACGGGCCATGTGCACCGTGCTGAAGGCCGATGCCTACGGGCTCGGTGCCAACCGGATCTGGCCTGCCATGGTGGAGCACGATGTCGACATGCTCGCGGTCTACAGCCTGCCCCAGGCCAACGCCCTGGCCGACGCGGGCTGCACGGCTCCGGTCCTCGTGCTCATGCCGGTGCATCGGCTCGATGCCGATGATGCCGCCCGGCCGCAGTTCATCGCCGGCCAGGTGCACCTCACGATCCACGATGCGGACCAGGCCCGGGCGCTGATTGCCTCGATCCGGGACTCGGGCCTGCGCATGCGTGTGCCCGTGCACATCGAACTCGACACCGGCATGACCCGTGGCGGCGCTCGCCCCGCCGAGGCGCAGGAGCTGGTGCGACTGGTGCATGCAAGCCGCGAGCTCGAGCTCGCCGGCGTCTTCACCCACCTGGTCGCCAGCGCGAGCGCGGGTGCCACGGATGCGCAGATGCGTTGTCTCGACGAGTGGATGGCGCGGTGCTCGGCCTGGTTGCCCCGAGGGCTGCTGGTGCACCTGGCGAGCAGCCATGCCACGGTCCGGGATCCGGCATCGCATCGCGGCATGATCCGAGTGGGTCTGGCCTGGACCGGCCTGGTCGATGACGAGTGGGGAGCCTTCGCTGCCGACGATGGTCTGGAGTCGGTCGTCCGTTGGACCACGAGCGTGGTGCAGGCCAAGCGCGTCCCGGCGGGGACTCCCGTTGGATACGGCAGCACCTGGTGTTCGCCGCGCGACACGGTCATCGCACTGCTCCCGGTCGGCTACGCCGATGGCTATCCCTCGCCGAAGCCGGGACTGCAGCAGTCCGTGCGCATCCACGCGCGTGGTGCCTGGCACACCGTGCCGGTGGTCGGCGCAGTGAACATGGATCAACTGACGGTCGATGCGGGATCCATCGTGGGCAGCTGGGGAGCGCCGCAGGAACTGTTCGGCGCGCCCGTCGAGCTGCTCGGCACCGACCGTCGCCACGTCACGCATCCCCTCGAAGTCGCTCGTGTCGCCGGGCGGAAACCATATGAAATCCTGTGTGGATTGAGTTCGCGCCTGCCACGCGTGCACGAGGGCGCCTTGGTGATCGATCGCTCCGCGCGATCGGTGTCGGTGCCGCGCGCGGCGGCCGCATCGCCGGACGCCGGTGAGTGAGCGACGATGGCTGCTGCGGTGGCCTACCTCACGCAAGCGATGGCCGACCTGGCCCGGCAGCTGGCGTTCGCGCCCGTGCCGGCGGCGCGCAAGCACGTGGCGAACGCGTTGTCGCTGATCGGTGAGCTCGAACCCGACCAGTCGTACCCGATGGGCTTCGTGACCTTCCGCGTGACGGGCTTCCGCGTCGATCGGGGCCTGGATGATCTCGTGCCCGGTGCGGCCATCCGAACCGACCTCTGCACGTTCGTGCTTGAGGTGAGCCGCCGCGCACCCATCGTGCCGGACGAATCGACGGGAGCCGTGGTGACGATCGCGGCGCTCGCCGAACGATGGTCCGTCAGCGAGCGCACGCTCCGCAGATGGCGCCGATTCGGCCTTGCGCTGGAGTGGTTCGGGGGCTTCGGCGAGGAGCCCGTGCTGGGTGTGCGCGAATCGATCGCCAGCGGCGTGCAGGTCCATCATGCGCGCATCGTGGCCCGTGCGGGCAGGTTCAGGCGCTTGGCGCCGAACGAGCGTCGCAAGGTGATCGATGCCGTCGCGCGCGAATCGTCACGCGCGTCGTCGCTCGCCCAGGCGCAGCGCACCGTGGCGGCGGCGCATGGGATCACGCCCGAGGCCGTGCGACTCATCTGGCAGGCCAGCCGTGCCACGACGGGGCGGGCCGCACGGCCGGATGGCTGGTTCGCCCGTTGTTCGGCGCGAGGCATCCCGCTCGCGGACATCGCCCGCGCTGCGGGCCTGAGCACGGCGCACACCGCGCGCAGGATCGTGGCGGATCGCGCCGCACGGCTGGCGCAGACGCTGCCGCACGTGCCGGCCCTGCCGACCTTCGTGCACGCCGAGGCCGCGAGCGTGCTCCTGGGCGCCCCGTGGCTCGAGCACGGCCTGGAGCACACCGCTCCGGCGGACGTCGCTGCGGCCTGCGTTCTTCATCCGGAGTCCACCGGGCGCGACTTCACCGCGCTCGCTGCGCTGCGCTTCCTGCTGTGGCGTGCGCGTGCGGGCGTCGTGGGGCCGACCCGCCCGGGGACCGTGGAGCGTGCCGAACTCGACACGCGCTGGGCAGCCATGCTGCTTCGGACGTTGGTTGCCTGGCACACTCCCGGCGTGCTGCAGCGGCTTGCCACCATGATGGAGGCCCCGGTCACGAACCTCCCGGCGGAACCCTTGCGCAAGGCCGTCGAGCTGGCGCAGTCATGCATCGTGCACGCAGCGTTCCAGATCGATCTCTCGACGGTGGCGCCGCATCGGCTGCGGATCGATCGCGTCGCCCAGCTCGCGTTCGAACAGCAGTTGGCTCGCCAGCCGGGCCTCCATGCACCGGGCCGCGCGCCCGCGATGCATCCGCAGCCCATCCAGCTGGGCGATGCCGTGCTGCGGGCGTGTCCGTGGGTGAGTGCCGTGGCGCCGGGCTGCGGCCAGCGGACCGGGGCGATGCTGGTGGGGGGAGCAGCGCTTGAACTCCTGGCGGCGGTGCATGGTTGGCAGGGGAGCCGCCCTCGAACCATCGATGAACTGGCCGTGCACCACCGGGTCGCGCGCGGCGCCATGCAGGCACGCGTGGCCGATGCGGCTGACGCGGCACGGCAGGCCTGGCGCAGCTCGCGTGCCGCCACGTAACGCACAACGCCGCCCATGGGGCGGCGTCGTGGAAGGTTCGGTGGTCCCGCAGGCGCGGGTGGCCTGATCAGCGCTTCGAGAACTGGAAGCGACGACGGGCGCCGGCCTGGCCGGGCTTCTTGCGCTCGACCTCGCGGGCATCGCGGGTCAGGAAGCCGTGCTCGCGCAGCATGCTCTCGAGGTTGGCGTCGTAGCACAGCAGGGCGCGGCCGAGGCCCATGATCACGGCGCCGGCCTGGCCGGTGAAGCCACCGCCGGAGCAGGTGACGCGCACGTTGATCTTGCCCTTCTGCGCGGTCTTGTCGAGCACGTTCATGATCGCCTTGCGATCGCGGTCCTCGACGAAGAACTCCTCCATGGGACGCTCGTTCACCATGAACTCGCCGTTGCCGGCCTTCACGCGCACGCGCGCGACGGCGGTCTTGCGGCGGCCAGTGCCCCAGTACCAACCCTGCGCGTCAGCGCTGCGGGTGGCGTAGGCCTTCTTCGGGGCGATCGTTTCGGTGGTCATTCGTCTTCAGTCCTTCGTTGGTCGTCTGGTCGTTGGTCGGTCGGGTCGGGTTCAGCTGGCCGCAACGGGCTGCTGGGCCTGGTGGGTGTGCTCGGCGCCTGCGAAGACGCGGAGGTTGCGCTGGATGCGACGGCCGAGGCGGCCGCGAGGCAGCATGCGGATGACGGCTTCGGTCACCATGCGCGAAGGGTCGTTCTCCTGCAGGTCGGCGTACGTGCGGACCTTGAGGCCGCCCGGATAGCCGCTCCACTTGCGGAGGGTCTTCTGGTCGGCCTTCTTGCCCGTGAGCACGACCTTCGACGCGTTCGTGATGATCACGCAATCGCCGCACAGGACGTTGGGCGTGTACTCGGGCTTGTGCTTGCCCATGAGCATGGTGGCGACTTCGGTGGCGAGACGACCGAGGACCTTGCCGTCGGCGTCGATGTGACGCCAGGTGGCGGGAACTTGGCCGGGCTTCGCGTGGTAGGTCTGGCGGGGCATGATGAGGCTCGTTTCCTTGATCCGTCCACGGCTCGGAGCGCACCCAGCGCTCGGGCAGTGGAGGATCGAGGAGGATACAGAAATCAACCGTGGCGTCAAGGGAGAAGTGAGTTGGTTATAGGCGGTTACGGCTCGATCAGGGGCGTCGTGTCGAGGTGAGTGTTGTCAAAGCAATCGCGAAGACAACGATCCGTAGCATGCCCGCATGACGGCGACGACCACTGACCCACGACCCCGCCCCGGATCGGTCCGTTCCGCCGCCGCGGCTTGGGTCACCATCCTTGCAGGCTGCGTCTGGATGCTCACGGGAGGCTTCGGCATGCTGCGGGAGGAGCCCGAGGCGGACGCCACGGATCCTGCGCCGTCCATGGTGAGTCCGCAGGCTGATGCAACCATCCAGATGGTCGTTGCCATGAAGTCCATGACCGGTGCCGATGCGATCGGAGCAGGGCTGTCGTCGCTCGATCCGCTCAAGTCCCAGGGCACGCTCGAGCGACTTGCCTTCGTGATCGCGGCACGGTGGATGGATGATGATCAGGCAGCGGCCGAGGCGATGGGCTCGATCGAGGCGGAGTACCCGACCGATGCGATGGTGCGACAGGTCAAGGCATGCCTCGCGCAGGCGGCGTCGATCGCCCCGCCGGGTGATGGGTCGACCGCGTCGTTGCCCGAAGGCGTGACCCGGGAGTCGCTCGCACCACTCGGCGCCTCGGCGGCGCTGCTCGAGTCGATGGCCACTGGCGATGCCGCGCTCGGGGCACAGGTCGCCGAACGGGCCACGCGCATCGCGTTGGCGGTCGTGGGGTTCATCGGTCTTGCCATCGTGGCGCTGGTCGTGGGCCTGGTTGCGCTCATCATGCTGTCGGTGAAGGCCGCTGGTGGTGCGCCCATGTCGCGGTTGGCGCCGACGCTCCTGGGCCACCAAGGCATCCACATCGAACTGTTCGCGGCATGGGTCGCGTATGAGGTCGTGCTTGGCGTGGTGGCGTCGAAGATGGATCTGGCCGGGCTGGGAACCATCGGCGTGATCACCTTCCAATCGCTCGGGCTCCTGGCCCTGTGCTGGCCGATCATGCGCGGCATGCCCTGGGGCGAGCTCCGGCGCGAACTCGGCTTGACGATGGGAGCGGGGGTCCTTCGTGAAGTGGGCTGGGGCGTGCTCGCCTGGTGCATGGCGATTCCGATGGTGATGGTCGGTTTCGTGATCTCGCTGATCCTGGGTTGGCTCCTCGGTGGTGACCTCTCCAACGCAAGCCATCCGCTCCAGGAAGGCCTGCGCTCGAGCTCGACCCTCGGGATCGTGATCTGGTACCTGGTCGCTGCGGTGGTTGCGCCGCTGCTCGAGGAAATCGTCTTCCGCGGTGGGCTCTACCGGGGTCTGCGTGGGGGAACCTCGGGGATGCCGCTGCTGGCCAGCATGGTCGTCTCGGCGCTGCTCAGCAGCCTCGTCTTCGCGGCGATCCATCCCCAAGGCGTGCTGTTCGTGCCGATCCTCGGCGCGTTGGCCATGAGCTTCTGCCTGGTCAGGGAGCTCCGGGGCAGCCTGGTGGCACCGATGGTCGGACATGCCCTGAACAACGGGCTGATCGTGACCCTCAACCTGGTGTTGCTCACCTGAGGGCGTGAGGATCGCGTGAAGTCGCCACCAGGTCGGACTTGACTTCGGTCAGGTCCGGTAGCATCCTCGTTCGAAGGCATGGATCGCCTTCGGAGGTGCGCGAGAATGAGCTCTCAGGCTGGCGTCCTGGATACCAAGGTCCTCGTCCTCAACCGGCTGTATGCCGCGGTGCGCGTGATCGATGCGTACCGTGCGTTCACGCTCCTGGCCAAGGAGGCCGCCGAGGTCATCTCGGTCGAGGGCGGCTCGTGGGTCGGCTACTCCTTCGACAGTTGGGCCCAGGCTGCCGAGTACCAGCGCCGGTACGAACACGAATCGCACGACTGGGTCCAGACCACGCGCATCGTGATCGCCGTGCCCAAGGTCATCCGGCTGCTCGGCTACGACCGATTCCCCAAGGAACAGGTCAAGCTGAACCGTCGCAACATCTACGCACGCGACGGCAGCCGCTGCCAGTACTGCGGCAGGCACTTCAGCACCAAGGAGCTGACGCTCGACCATGTGGTCCCGCGCGTGCAGGGCGGCGAGAACAGTTGGACGAATCTCGTGTGCGCGTGCGTGAAGTGCAATGCCCGCAAGGGAGGTCGGACCCCGCAGCAGGCGAGCATGCGCCTGATCAAGGTTCCCGTCAAACCCAAGCGAAACCCGGCGATTGCGCTCCGGTTGGGCAGTCCGCGCTACCAGTCGTGGAAGGCCTTCCTCGACGAGGCCTACTGGACGGTCGAACTGTCGGAGTGACGACGGTCGGTCCGCCGTCGCCCGGCTACGGGCTCCGCAGGTGTGGAGTCACGACGTCAGCGTGAGCACGGGCACGCCGTCGGGGAGCTGGGATCCCACGAAGGCTGCGTCGATCGCGCCGGTGCCCCACGGACAGGGGCGCACGGACGGTTCGCCGTCGGCGTCGATCGTGCGTTCGAGTCCATGCAGGATGATCGCATCGGCCAGCGGGCCCAGTGTGCCGAGGATGCGCGCCAGGTGATCCTCGGCGTGTGCGAGCATGCCGTCGGTGAGCAGTGCCGCAGGGGCGAGCGCCACGCCGATGCCCTGATGCTCCCGGAGCAGCCGGAGGGTCGAGTGGAGGTCACTCACCAGATGCAGGGCGTGCGGCACGATCAGCAACCGCTGGCCTCGATCAGCGGCTTGGGTGCACGCTCCGGCCAGCGCAGTGCGGCAGGCCTCGATGCCCGGGGACATCCAGTTGCGC
>Ga0079300_10000374_pt1 | contig 16661 bp, 11 predicted proteins | sample Wag4_2014_7_11_FD_74799 | JGI IMG/M metagenome (GOLD analysis project Ga0079300, IMG submission 74799) | Fresh water microbial communities from Ohio, USA - Utica-2 Time Series HT 2014_7_11 | ecosystem: Environmental > Aquatic > Freshwater > Water tank | place: USA: Ohio | collected 2014-07-11
GTGCCAGATAAAAATGATTTGGAAAAAAATATTCATCTGGATGATGTTGTTCTTTTTGGTACCCTATTTGGCAGTAGAAATGTTTTTTTGACTATTCCCTTCCACGGTGGTTTCGCTGCTGATTCTGCCTTTTATGAAAAAGCGAGTACTCAGTTTCGGGTAAAAAAAGTTGACCTGAGAACATATATCTATTACAGGAATAATGCCAATAGCATTTGTTCTATTTTAAAAAAACAAAAGACATTGGCCAATGGGGTTCCCGATTTCTCCTATTCCTGCAAATGATTGTCTTTTGATGGCTTGTCACATCACCGGAGTATATGATGTGAATCGAAACACAGTGCTTGAAAACGATGATTATGAATTGGTACGCAATTGGTCTGAATCAGTGGCAGCAGTCAATTTGAAAGGGATCATTTTTCACAATAGCTTTACCAAAGAGACTTGTGATAAGTATGAAAACGAGCATATTTCATTCCAGGAAATTGAGTATGACGTTCGTTTCAATCCTAATGTATATCGTTATTTTATTTACAGGGATTTTTTACAGAAATCTGGTCACCGTATCAAGAATATTTTTGTTACGGACATGTCAGATGTTGTTATACTCAAGAACCCAATGACTGATCCCTACTTTATAGACAATCAGAATACTATTTTTTGTGGAGACGAGCCTAAAACACTAGATGATGAGTGGATGCTTGCCCACTGCTTGAATCTCCGTAACAAAATACCGGATTTTGCAGCATTTGAGCAACAATTTGCTAAGGTGCCGCTGTTGAATTGTGGTATAATTGGGGGAAGTACCCCTTTGCTTTTCGATTTTATCCAAAAATTATGTCAGATACACGAAGCATTCAATCAGAATAATCAAACGGCCTATACTGGAGACATGGGGGCATTTAATTATTTGGCAAGAACACAATTCAATCACCAAATAAAGCATGGTGCTCCGGTTAATACCATATTCAAATTGCATGAGGTTTCGCGCACTGATTGTTGGTTCAGGCATAAATAAGGCAGATAAAGTCCAACCTGAATGTTGCAAGTGGCTTTATGGAAACCAAAGTTCCCATGGTCGGCCATTACCGCGTTCCATCATCTAACATACTCGGGCAATGGTAATGGCTGGGGGCGTTCAACGCATTGGATAGCATTTTGGTATTTCAAATTAACGAAATCAATGGCTTTTCTTGTTATTTTCTTCCCTTTTGTACATTGGATCAACAGATGACATGGTGATTTTGGGTAAACGGGATGGACTTCGATAGTTACATAAAACATATTTAATTACAATCATTTTGCGGCTGATTCTTCTTTTTTGCTTAACAATATGATAATGTCTGTCAAAATTTCCTTCACATAATTTTGTATCAAATTTTAAATGATATGAAAAAGCTATTAAGTTATTTACTTTCAGGAACGATTCTTTTCGTTTCTTCATGTAAAAAAGAGGAAACGCCAGTTCCATTTACCATCCCAACTGTTACTGCTCCAACAGCAATTACAACGGTAGTTGCAGGACAAGGAGGAAAAGTTTCTTTTACAGTTGGTTTTGATTCTAGATTGAATGCCACTTACACTGCTGTAGGAAGTAACCTTTCTATAACAAACGCTAATGGTTCGATTTCAGGACCAACCATTGATATCAATTTCACAACAATGAACGAGGGTGCAGGTTCAGTTACATTAACTATTACTGACTCAGAAGGACAGAAGACTCAAGCTACTGCAGTTGTTCAAGTAAATAAGATTATAACAGAGGTTATTGTCACTTCCAATATAACTACTAGCACAACTTGGACAGCGAACAAAGTGTGGATATTGGGTGGAAGGATAACTGTAACATCTGGGGCAACACTGACCATTGAACCAGGAACAATCATTAAAGGTCAAGCAGGTGCTGGATCTAATGCCACTGTTTTGTTGATCGCTAGAGGAGGTAAATTGAATGCTACTGGTACAGCAGCAAAACCAATTATATTTACATCAGTAGCTGATGAAATAAGTATTGCAGATGTAGCAGCTGGCAAATTTGCATCTCCTAATTTAAGTCCAACAGTAAACGGACTTTGGGGTGGTTTGATTATTTTGGGAAAAGCTAAAATTTCTGCCTCTGCCAGTGGTGCCCAAATCAATGAAGTTCAAATTGAAGGAATTCCTACATCTGATGCAAATGGTTTGTATGGTGGTTCTGATGACGCTGACAACTCAGGGGTATTAAAATATGTATCAGTTCGCCACGGAGGTACAGAGATTGGTGCTGGTAATGAAATCAATGGAATTACTTTCGGTGGTGTAGGGTCAGGAACTGTTGTCGAAAATATTGAAGTAATCGGGAATCAAGACGATGGCATCGAATGGTTTGGCGGTACTGTGAATTGCAAAAATGTAGTAGTTTGGAATGCTGGTGACGATGGTCTAGATACTGATCAAGCTTACAGAGGCACTGTTGAAAATTTCGCGATTATCACTGCAGGTGGAAGTCAGTTTGAATTAGATGGACCTGAAGGAACCTTCGGTCTTGATATTGCAGGTCATACATTTACAAAAGGCTTTGTTGTTACCACTAATGGTGCAGGTAACCTGATTGATAATGATGCCAATACTGTAGTATCCCTGAAAAATATTTTTGCAAAAGGTTTTACTGCGGTAACACAAAATATAACTGAGGTTTTTACAAATCCTTACACTTCTACTTTCGGAGTTCTTTTTGATAAAGTTACTCTCGATGTACAAGCTGTTGATTTGTGGAAGTATATCGATAAAGCTACTGCTGTGTCTTCAATTCCCGCTACCATTTCTGCTGGCACAACTGCATATGCAGATTTGACAGCATTCAATACTTGGTCATGGACTTCCATAGCTGGAAATTTAAAATAAATTATTAATCCCCAAAATGAATCAAACGGCTGAAGTGTCAATTTCAGCCGTTTGATTGTTTTTTTATGAAAAAGCTCATCTTTTCTCTTTCGTTGGTTTTGTCATTTGTTAGTACTTTATATGCCCAAAACGGTATAGTGAGGGGGAGGTTAATTGAGGGGTCAACTGGTAAGCCTGCTGTGTCAGCTACATTGAAATTAAATGGGGTAAGTTCCAGCTCAAATGCAGTTTCTGACTTGGAAGGGGCTTTCACCTTTTCTGTCCCTGCAGGTAATTACTCATTGGAGATTTCTACCCTCGGATTTGACAAAATTGTTTTGACGGATATAATTGTCAGCAACGAAAAAGTAACAGTAGTTCCTGATATTATATTGAACTTCTCAGAAAAGAATTTAAAGGAAGTTGTAATAACTAGTAAAAAATACCTACGGACATCTGAAGAAGCAATAACAACACTTAGAAGAAAATCTTCAGTAATTATAGATGGCATTTCATCTGCAAAAATGAAACTAACAGGCGATGCAACTGCGGTAGAAGCTGCCAAAAGAGTAACGGGAGTTTCCATCGAAGGTGGGCGATATGTTTATGTTCGTGGTTTAGGTGATCGTTATTCTAAAACCACCTTGAATGGACTGGACATTCCCGGATTAGATCCAGATCGCAACTCTTTACAGATGGATATTTTCCCCACAGCACTAATTGATAATATTATTGTTTCGAAAAACTTTTTACCTAATTTAAGTGCTGATTTCACAGGGGGACTTCTAAATATTGTAACCAACGATTTTCCAACAAAAAAAATTATCAATCTATCAGCATCGATGAGTTACAATCCATCTATGCATTTCAATGAAAATTTTTTGAAAGGTAATCAAGGACGTTTAGATTGGCTCGGAATGGATGATGGTTCAAGAGCTTTGCCTAATTTGGCCAGAAGTACAAATAATATTCCAACTCCTATTTCAGGTGCAGGTTCTGACGCAGTAAATAATTTTGTAAACTCATTCAACCCTACCTTGGGAGCGAACAAGACACGTAGTTTTGCAGATTATTCTTTCGGTTTTTCAATTGGCGATCAATTTGATTTCGGAAAGAAGAATCATTCTGCTTCTTCTCCTAAATTGGGATATGTTGCAGCATTATCTTATAGGGTAGAACAAAAGTTTTTTGGCGAAGCTAAATATGGGGAATACCAAAAAAATATAATTCCCAATCAAAATGAATTGGTTGCTGCTAATACATTAACAGGAAATCTAAGTGAAGGAAATGTTCTTTTAGGCGGATTAGCCGGAATAGCATACAAAACAAAACTTTCTAAAATAGACTTAAACATAGTTAGGCTCCAGAGTGGTGAAAATCGTGCAGGGCAATTTAGTATTTTAAATAACTCTGATGCAGTTGGGCAGTCTGGATATAATGCATTTTCGGATAATATTGAATTTTCCCAAAGAAGTATAACCAATCTTCAAATTTCAGGATCACATTTATCACCAGATAAATCTTGGAAATTCGATTGGGCTGTTGGAACAACCACTTCAGATGCAACTGACCCAGATATAAGGAAAACCGCTTTTACCATCGATCCGGGAAGGACTTATTTTAATCCGGGGGCTGGAGGTAATCCTTCAAGAATTTGGCGTTATTTGGATGAGACAAATAGTTCGTTAAAAATTGATATTGACAAACAACTTGGTAAAAAGAACACATTGCGTTTTGGAGCTCTCGGTCTCCTAAAAGAGCGAAAATACGAGATTAGGTTTTATAACGTTCAATTCTTCGGTTCTCAACAGCAAAATTGGCCAATTAATGCCAATCAGGTCTTGATACCTAGTAACATCTACCCATCTGTTTCAAACAACATCTATTATGTTTCAGGAGTTTCTGAACCTAATTCGAACGAATATAATTCCAGGGTTAATAATGTTGCTGCATATTTGATGGATGAAATAGACTTTTCCAAAAACACTAAGGCTATTGTCGGAATGCGTATGGAAAAATATGTCCAATTTCATACTGGAAGAGACCAAAGATTTGCATCGGGTGATGTCGTTGGAGGAAAGAATCTCGTTGATGCCAAGGTGTTAGACAAATTAAATTTTTTCCCAAGTGTTAATCTAATTCAAAAATTTGGTCCAAAAATTAACTTGAGATTTTCTTATGCAATTACAACCGCAAGGCCCTCATTTAAAGAGTTGTCATTTGCACAAATACTTGACCCGCTAACAAATAGGATTTTTAATGGTAGTTTATTTACGTATGAAGATTGGTCAGGAAATCTCAGACCAACTATGATTGATAATTTTGATTTGAGAGCTGAAAAATATTTTCGTGGTGCAGAGGTAATTTCAATTTCATTTTTTAGCAAAGCTTTTAAAGATCCTATTGAATTGGTTAGAATTCCACAACAGCAAACGTCTACAGAATATCAGCCTAGGAATGTTGGTCAAGGATTTTTAGTTGGAACTGAGATTGAAATAAATAAATCTTTTGATTTTATTTCTGAAACATTGGAGAAACTTAATTTCAATGCTAATATAACACTCGTGAAGTCTAATATAACAATGACTGATGTTGAATATAATGCAAGAAAGGCATACGAAAAGGCAGGTGAGAACCTTAAAAATACCCGACCCATGGCAGGTCAGTCGCCATACATAATTAACGCTGGTTTGTCATATACGGATACTGAAAAGGGGATTAATCTTGGTATGTTTTATAATGTAAAGGGCCCTACTGTTTATATTGTAGGTTCTGGATTGTTCCCTGATGTCTATGCAATTCCTTTTAAAAATCTTAATCTAACAATTAACAAAGCAGTCAATAAATCTAAGAATATCAACATAACCTTAAGAGCAGAGAATATCCTGAATGATGATCTGCGTTATGTTTTCCGAGGTTATAATGCAACTGACAAAATATTTAGTTCGCTTAATCCTGGTCGTTCCTTTTCTTTGGGATTTTCCTATAAATACTAATTTTAATCTGCGTATGCCGATGACTTCATTTGGCATACGCAGATTAAAAATATAGTCCGAAACAGTATCTAAGATTGGTAGTAAATTAATAAATTTTAATTTCAGATTTAGCTTAAAGTATCTGAATTCTTTATCGTACAGTTGTGTTGATTTGTACACGAGTTTATTCAGAAGGTTTTGTTTAATAGTTCAGACAACAAATACAATTTATTGAAAATTTGATTAATTTTATTGATTAAGGTATGTCTGTATCGGATCGTTTGAAAGCCCTGAGAGAAGAAAAAGCGGCTGATAATTTAAGCGCTGCTGAATTTTTTTTATCTGACAATGCCACCAAGGAAGGCGTTGTTGTATTGCCCAGCGGATTGCAATACAAAATTCTGGTGGAAGGCCAAGGAGAAAAACCAGCATTGCACAATTTTGTTACCTGTCATTATCATGGAACGTTGATCACTGGCGAAGTTTTCGATAGTTCCGTTAAAAGGGGGCAGCCTGCTTCATTCCCCGTCAATGGGGTTATCAAAGGTTGGATTGAGGCCTTGCAATTGATGCCCATTGGAAGCAAGTGGCGACTCTTCCTGCATCCCAATCTGGCTTATGGGGATAGGCAAGTCAGTGCTACAATTGGTCCCAATTGTGCATTGGTCTTTGATGTTGAACTGCTGTCTTTTCGGTAGATAGCTGTTCCGGTTGGGTATCCGGTTACGAGGTTCTTTTACTCGGCATCATATCCATTTTTACCTATCTTACCTCATCGCCTCCGCCATGAGATCTAAAGCAATATACATGGGTATAAGATTATTTTCGCTCAAGGTTTGGATACCATTTGAAATATCCCACATGGGTAAATAACCATATACAGAGATATCTGTTGTGGGTTGATAAGCAGCTATGGTGAGATTTCCTGCTCTCGCACCACTGTGTCCCCGACCGAGACTGCCAAACGACTGTATTCCATAAGTATATTCTTCTCTGCTGTAATCTGGTATAAATGGACTATTCATGAGTTGAAGCGTTGCTTTAGTGAGCGCGCCTTCACCCTTTAGAGTTGATCTCACCCAATGATGTACAGCGCTTATTGTGCCTTGCCCATTTCCCTGTGCAACAAGTAAAGAGGGATTGTAGCTTATCATGTTTGTGGTATCTTTTTTACTTCTGAAAATCATACCATTGCTGCCTGGTATAGGGATGATATTGTCTATTGCCTGATCGGGAAACCTTATCCTTCCTTTTGTTGAAGGAACTGCAGGTATCATGATGTCTTCCATGTAATTGGCATAGGTTTTGGATAAACCTCGCTTAAGGGTATAAATCCTGGAAATTATTGTAGCCAACATCGAGTAACCTACATTAGAGTAATGGTATCCTTTTCCTGGTTCAAAATAGCTGAGTTGATATCTGGCATTGATACCCACATATTCATCAGTAGTGAAAGGATGGAAAGGATTGGCTTGTAACTTGTAATCTGTATAGCTAAAACCTAATGCACGAACAGTGTCATTGTCTGAATCAAAAATTCCTGCTGTATGTGACATCAATTGTGCGATGGTAATTTCTGATTTAAAAGGAATATCCCATGCTGAACCTCCGGGTACATAACTGGTGTTGCTACCCGGTATCTTGTCAATTATTTTATCGTTTATGTTGAGCCAACCTTCTTCAGCCATATTGAGGATGGCTGCGGCTGTAAATAATTTTGTTATGGATGCAAATCTGTGCCAGTGGTTTTCAGTAATTTTTTCAGGGAAAGAAGGTGCTGAAGAAACAAAAAAACTCCCTTTCGGTCCCTGAACATACAAGTGCAAGCCAGGTACTGTAAACCCAACACTTTTTTCCATTTGCACCCGCATACTGTCTGCAATCTGTTGTAATCTGAATTGTAGGGTTACTTCGCCGAGATCAATATTTTCTTTTTTGCAGGAACACACAAAAAACAGCAAAACTATTGATAACTTTCCCATGGTTGAATGGTGTTTATTTCAACCTAAAAATAATTCAAAATATAAATCAACTTTATTTCGGCTTCTTATACTACCAACTTATTTCCAAGAATCCGATCAATGATTCTCCTCAATGAGTTCTTTCAACGCTAAATATTCATCGGAAGTAGGCATCACCAGGGGAGGACGAACTGCACCTGCTGGTCTTCCTATGATTTCAGCACCGGCTTTGATCAAACTGACGGCATAACCATTCTTCCGGCTGCGCAGGCGCACCAGCGGGATATAAAAATCCCTGGTGACCTGCTCTACAACGGCTTTATCGCCTGCACGCAGGGCTTTGTAAAACCGATTTGCGAGCTCTGGTACAAAATTGAAGGCGGCAGAAGAATAGGTATTGACGCCAATGGACAAATAAGCTTCTGCCATGATTTCTGCAGTAGGCACGCCCCCAATATAAGATAATCGGTTGCCCAAAGTGCGGATAATATCGTTGAGTTCGGCAATGTTTCCGGTGCCATCTTTCAAGCCAATCAGATTCGGACATGCAGCAGCGAGCTTTTCCAGGTTGGAGGTATTCAGGGTTCCGTTGGCACGGTTGTAATAGATTACAGGCAGGCTGGTGCTGTTGATGATCTGTTTGGCATATTCCACCACGCCATCCTGTGGGCATTCCGTCAGGTAGGGTGGGAACAATAGCAAGGCATTGACGCCTGCCTTTTCAGCAATGGTTGCAAGACGGATGCCTTCCTTGACACTCTTTCCGGTAGAACTGATCACCGGCACCTTTTCTTTGACGGTTGCCACAGATACCTGAACAATCTCCTCATATTCCTTTTCATCGATGGAGAAGAATTCACCGGTGCCGCCAGCAACAAAGATGGAGGAGATATCGTGCTCCAAAAACCATTCCAGACGAGACGCATAAGTTGCTGTATTGAATTGTCCGTTAGCATCGAAATCAGTTATCGGAAAGGATAATAAACCGTTCTCCAGTGAGGCTTTAATTGTTGAAATTTCCATTTTGTTCAATTTTTATTCTGGGTGCTAAGGGGGTTCCAATCGCACTGTTAGTGATAATTTTTTTCATGTTGCTTTTTAACAATCAGGTTAAGGGACCCGGATTGAAAAGCACCAAGTCGTTATAGATTCCCAATTTGTCGGTAGCCACTTTTTTTCTTCCACTCGCCACATCCAGCATGTCTTGGAATAATGCCCACCCCATGACTTCAATGGTTTTTTCTCCAGTCGCAACAGGTCCTGCATCAAAGTCAATCAGGTCGTGCCAGCGGTTGGCAAGCTTGCTGTTGGAACTTACTTTGATAACCGGCACCATGTTGAGTCCGTAGGGTGTGCCCCTTCCAGTAATGAACACATGAAGGTTCATGCCGGCGGCCAGTTGCAAGGTGCCGCAGACAAAATCACTGGCCGGAGTGGCCACAAATTGAAGCCCTTTTCTTTTGATCCGTTCGCCGGGGGCAACAACATCCACTATCGGCATAGTGCCTGATTTGACAATTGACCCCAACGCTTTCTCCACAATATTGCTGAGTCCGCCTTTCTTGTTACCTGGCGTGGTATTGGCACTGCGATCAGCTGACCCCATTTGCAGGTATTCGTCATACCATTTCATTTCTGCAATCAGTTTCTGGGCAACGGTTTCATCAGCAGCCCTGGCCACCAATTGCCCTATGGCATCGCGCACTTCCGTCACCTCTGAAAAGAAAACAGTGCCTCCGGCCCTTACAATCAGGTCGGCCGCAAAGCCGACAACGGGATTGCCCGTGAGTCCTGAAAAAGCATCACTGCCGCCGCACTGCATGCCCACCACAAGGTCTGCAACCGGACAGGTTTCACGCCTGCGGGTATTGAGTTTTGCCAGGTGCATATTGGCGGTTTCCATCGCCGCATCAACCATTTTATAAAATCCTGCAAAAGCCTCGTCTTGTAGGTAAAGGATGTTGCCTGCATCCTGACCAGTGATGGTTTCCGGGCGCAGTTTTTCACATCCCAACCCAATCACCATGATCTCCCCCCCGAGGTTGGGGTTACGAGCCAGGTTATGGATGGTGCGGATAGGGATGATGGCTGCAGGCGCATTGATAGCTACTCCACAGCCGTAATGGTGGCTGAGGGCAATAACATCATCCACATGGGGGTATAGCGGCAGGAGTTCTTTTTTGATTCTGCCAATCAGGTAATTGGCCATGCCCGCTACACACTGCACACTCATACTGATGCCGAGCACGTTTTTGGTACCAACCGAACCATCAGCATTGCAGTAACCTTCAAATGTATAACCCTCTAATTTCTCCCATAGAGGCTTGTTGATGGGTTGATAACGGATCTCTTCCAAGGCAGGGGCATCGGGAATATCCAACAGCTCTTCCTTCACCCAACTACCTTTGGGTATCATCTTTTTAGCCAAGCCAATGGTATATCCATAACGGATGACGGGATGGCCTTCTGCAATGTCTTGCAAGGCTATTTTATGCCCCATGGGTATCTGTTCCAAGGTGGTCACATCATTTCCAACGGTAATCCCCGTGGGGATACCCTCTATGTTTACGGCAATGGCCACATTGTCTGCCGGACTTATTTTTAATATGCTTTTGGATTGCATCAGCGTTTGGGTGAGGTTAAGCCATCGGATATATCCATGCTGCGAGCATGGTGATGATCAATCCTGCGATGCCCATGATGCTTTGCATGGGGGCAATGGTTTTGAGTGCTTCAGTTTCGGTAAGGTTGCTGGTTTTGCACATGATCCAGAATCCAGCATCATTCATCCAGGGAATCAACTTGGCACCACTGCCTATCGCCAAACAAAGGTACACGGGATGGAATTCAAGGTTGGCCTGTTGGGCCATACCAGAAAGGATGCCTGATGCAGTTATTAGCGCCACGGTAGCTGAGCCTTGGGCGGTGCGAACGATCATCGTAATCAGAAAGGCCAACGGTATCAGGGCAAGTTGGAAATTGCTTGACAGCTCGGCTATTCTCTGACTGATGCCAGATTGCTGCAACATCCCGCCGAAGGCTCCGCCTGAGGCGGTAATGAGGATGATGCCGCCACCGCTCATCAATGCATTTTGCACGAAAGTGGTGAGCTTGCTTTTGTCATCTTTTTTCTGTCTGATCAGTACCCATAGGGCAATCAATGCCCCCGAAAGGAGTGCGATATTTTTGTCGCCAAAAAACAGGATAACATCCAATGCTCTTTGGAGGATTGGGCTTCCAACAATCCCTCCATCCGTTTTGACAAAGGCCTCAAAGAGGGAACGGATACAGATCATCACCATGGGGAACAGGGCAGGCATCACAGCCCATCCGAGGGGAGGCAATTCCTTATCATCTTTTTGTGCCAGCGTCGCGATATCCTCCAACCGCGCATCAGGTGCGTCACGCAGGGGGATGTCGAATTTTTTGTTGAGGTATAGTGCCACAAAATAGCCCACCGTAATGGTACACAATCCGAGCAACAATCCACAGACCATCATCAACCCTATCGGCACATTCATTGCACCAATCAAAAAGAGGGGTCCGGGTGATGGCGGCACATAAGAGTTGGCCATCACTGCACCAGCAATGACAGATAATGCCAGCATGAGATAGTTGCGTCCCAGTTTCATGCCCATGGCTTTGGCCAGTGGCATCATGAGGAAGATAACGGTATCCACAAATACGGGAATGGTCAGGAAAAAACTGCTGAGGGTAAAGCCGATAGGAGCCCTTTTGGAGCCGGTTACCTTGAGCATCGAGCGGACTATCTTTTCAGCCGATCCGCTGTCTAGCATGCTTTTGCCGATGATGGCCGCCATGGCAATCAGGATACCTATTTTGGCGCAGGTATTACCAAACTCTGTGGCAATGCGTTCTCCAATACTTTTGTGGACCATTTTAAGGGCTTCTGCTTCCGTCATTCCTTTACCCAGGAAAAACTCATAGGTCAGGCTCTCCGGGGTCAAGAGGGCTACTACCAGTGCGGCCAACAGCAGGGAAAGGAAGGGGTGAAGTTTGAAGACGATAATGCCTCCTACGACCATAACAATTCCGGCTACCAAAATGATTAATGGATCCATGATTGAATATAGTTTAGAAAAGTTGAGTTTAGTGAATTACCTGATTAATTTGATGAGTTCAGAACCCGCTAGTAAGAAACAGCCCAGCCCGTAGTCTTCAAAATCAGGGGTGGAATCATACTTCACGGGTTGTCCGTCTTTGGGTTCTTTGCCAGTTCCCTGAACAAATCCAAGCTTTCCATTTTCATGAACCGCTTCCTTCGCCATCGATTTCCAAGCCTTTACCACTGCAGGGAGATAGGTTTTTCGATCTAACAATCCCTTACGGATGCCCCATGCAAAACCATAGGTAAATAAGGCGGTGCCGCTGACTTCCTTGCCGCCAAAATTTCCCGGGTCTTTGAGGCTAATATTCCAATAGCCGTCGGCACGCTGTAAGGGGAGCAGGGCTTTGCACATATCCAGGAAGTCTTGACGATATTCATGATAATGAGGGTCGGTTTCGGGGAGTTCATTCAGTGTCCTCACCAAGGCGGCAACTACCCAACCATTGCCCCGACTCCAATAACAATTCTCCCCATTTGGTTCTTTATATGGTGGATCAAAATCTTTGTCGCGCCACCACAGGTGTTCAGCAGGATTGTATAATCCCTTCTCACCATGGTTGCTTTTGGTGAAGCTGTACATGGCGTACATCCTATTGAAATAGCTGGTGTCTTTGTAGATGTTTCCCAATTTGACAAATACTGGCATGGCCATTTGCAGGGCATCAATCCAATGCCAATCGTCTATTTTGCTGGTGGCTTTCATGTTGTTGATGGCTGCTGTAATGGAACTGATCCGCTCAGGATTTTTTTGTCCATCCATCAGGTAAAGATCCAAGTAGGTCTGGGCGCAGCACTGGTTGTCTGCATTACGCACAGTGTTACCTCCCCACAATCCCCAGCGGTGTTTCTCCCCCCACTGCATCATATAGTTTTTATATGTTTGCTGGGGATCCACTTGGTATAAGCCTACCAGTCCCTCATAATAAACCGCACGGGTCCATAAATTGCTGGGCCTGACTTTGTTGGTCACAGTTTCTTTGCCCGCATCCGGCCATTTATCCATGAAATATTTGTTGGCCAGCCGAAGGGTTTTCAGCACCTGTTTCTCTTTGGGAAGGGATTGTGCGATAGTCAGAATCGAAAGGGAAAGGGCCAGTAGCAGCAAAAAGCATGTCTTATTCATATCTAAATTTAAATAGGATGCACATTTAACCATCCTGCGCCATACTGACTTTCATGTGGATTAATTTTCTATTAAGTTTGCATTAAGTTTACATGCTCCCCATGAACCGTATTCTTGTAATTGTCTTTTCAAACATTAAAAGTTCACAAAAAGACATTTTTAAAGCTTTATTCCTGATCATTTTTTTATTGAGTATGATTCAATTCATGCACATATGGAGGGGTATCCCGTATGAAAATCTTGTTAGGGATCCGAATGCTATAGCTAATTTGCCAAAATACATAGGATTTATTTCGCAGTTTGGAATCTTCCTTTGGTTTGCCTCAGTTGGCATCTGTTTTATGGGTTATTTTTTGATCAGGGGTATTGAATCTGTCAACCCCCAAAGCAAGTATTTGCTTTATTTTGGGATATTTTCTTTAATACTTGGTCTCGATGATGCCTACATGCTGCATGAAGAATTGGCACACCGTGGGTTATATGAAGAGATGTTTTTTGGTGTTTATGCTGTCATGTTGCTGGTATTCATTCTCAAGTTTTTAAAATTGTTTTTTCAAACACATTTTATCTTGCTTATCCTGTCAGGCTTTTGTCTTGCATCTTCCATAGCAGTGGACAAATATGACCACACACTATTCCTTTTGGATGATTCTTTCAAAGTTTCTGGGATTATTTTTTGGTTTGTTTATTTTTTCAGGACAGTTTACACCTTTTGCATGGGAGTTATCAGAACTGATTTGTGATGAATACTTTTGGGTTGAGCGGATAATCCGTTAAATTGTGTTTTAAGGATATCATTTCAACCAGTATGTTATATAAAAAATTATTAACTCCGTTATTCATTTTTCTTTGCCTGCATGCTAACAGCCAATCCTGGCCGGCATCGGATTCAATAACCAAGCCCTGGACCCGCTGGTGGTGGCAGGGGAGCGCTGTCAATGAAAAAGGCCTGGAATACAACCTGGAAGCCCTGCGTGCAGCAGGCATTGGAGGGGTGGAGATTACGCCGATTTATGGTATTAAAGGGCAGGAGCAGGCGTTTGTGCCATTCCTAGCCGACCGCTGGCTTGATTTGTTTGGTCATACTTTGCAACTGGCAGCACAAAAAAAGATGGGTGTTGACCTGGCGAATGCCACCGGATGGCCCTTCGGCGGTCCCTGGGTAGGGCCGGGTGATGCCAGCAAAACCATCTTCAAGAAAAAGTTCAAAATACAGGGTGGCAATCAGTTGGACAGTCTCCTGGTATATGAACACCCCGGACTTGTTCGCACTGCCAATACCACAAAACGCCGTGCGGAAGATGTTCCACAAAATATCTTGGGATCTTCATTATTGCAGGAATATGCGTTGGATCAAATCCAGTTTCCAGGTAAACTGCCTCTGGAAACGGTTATGGCTTATGGTTCTGATAACCAATCCATCAACCTCACCAACCTGGTGGGTCTAGACGGTAGGCTACAATGGACAGCTCCAGCCGGACAATGGGAAGTATGGGCGCTCTTCCGAGGGCTGCATGGCAAAATGGTGGAAAGGGCTGCACCCGGAGGGGAAGGCTATGCCATCGATCATTTTTCACAAGGGGCTACAGAACGTTACCTTCAATATTTTACAAAAGCTTTTCAAGGCAGGGATCTGAGCCGACTGAGGGGTTTTTTCAACGACAGTTATGAAGTGGACGATGCATCCGGACAGGCCAATTGGACTACCGGCATGTTTGAACAGTTCCGTCAAATCAAAGGATATGACCTCCGCAATCATCTCCCAGCGCTTTTTGGCGAAGGAGATCCCCTGTGGCAAAGCAGGGTTTTGTTCGATTACCGAAGTGTTATCGACAGCATGATCTTGAGCCAATTTACCGAAACCTGGAAAAGGTGGGGTGATGGTCAGGGTAAAATCCTGCGCAACCAATCGCATGGATCGCCCGCCAATACCCTGGATTTGTATAGTGTTGTGGATATTCCTGAAACGGAAGGCACTGACTGGTTGCGCTTCAAATTTGCAACATCATCGGCCCATGTGGCGGGGAAAAAGTTGGTGTCTGCAGAAGCGGCTACCTGGTTGGATGAGCATTTTCTGTCGACTTGGGGTGATGTGAAAAAAGCACTCGATCTCTATTTTCTTGCCGGCGTCAATCACATTGTTTACCATGGTACGCCCTATTCATCAACTGACGTGGCATGGCCGGGCTGGAACTTTTATGCTGCCGTTCAATTTCAGCCCACCAATCCGCAGTGGTCACATTTCCACCAGCTGAATACCTATGTAACCCGCATCCAGTCCTTCTTACAACGTTCGAAACCGGCTCACCAAGTGTTGTTGTACTATCCGCTGCATGATCGTTATGCACAAACGGGCGGACCACTCTTGCAGCATTTTGATGGTATGGAGAGGAATTTTGAGCACACCGATTTTGAACAGCTTTCGCGTACCCTTCAAAAAAGCGGTATCGGCTTTGATTTCATTTCAGACAGACAGTTGTTTCAAACCCACTCCCATGGTGGTAAGTTGACCACTGGAGGCTTGTCCTATGCAATGTTGGTAGTGCCGCAAATCAAAGTGATGGATTGGTCAACTTGGCAACGTTTGACAGATCTGGCTACTTCAGGCTCTGAAATTGTTTTTCACCGGCAATTGCCCACAGAATTACCCGGTTTGGCTGGGTTGGAAGCGCGGCAAAAAAAATGGAATGGCCTGATGGCTTCACTTTCCTGGAGAAAACAGCCTTGGGGAAAACAGGCAGCAGTAGGAAAGGGTAAGATAATTGTTGTGGATGATTGGTCGGCATGGTCAGCATTCTCAGGCTTGCGTCCTGGTCGTTTTGAACAGTTGGGATTGCAAGCTTTTGAGCAGGAGTTGGATAGTATGCCACTGGCTTTCGTGGCCAACAGGCAAGAAAATTTGATGGATGTATGGGTGGAAACAAGCGACAGGCCCGGTCAGGTATACCTGTACAATCCCATGACAGGATCGGTTACCCTTGCCCAAAGGGCAGCAGGGGGAGGAAAGTTCCGTTTGCAATTGCAACCCCATGAAACGATTATTATCAGTTGGGAGACTAGAGTTGGTAAGGTCAAACGGCATCAATACCTGGATGCACCGGTAAACATTCAGCCGATTGAGGGTGAATGGACTGTGCACTTTGAAAAGGGTGGTCCGGTCATCCCAGCAGATTTGCGACTGAAGGGCGCTCCGAAGTATTGGACGACCATCGGTGATTCCACTCACCAGTCCTTTTCCGGGACGGCGACCTACACTATTCGCTTTGATGTTGGACAGCCAGAAGGCCTCTGGCAGCTTGATTTGGGCGATGTAGGAGCAACCGCATCTGTAAAACTGAACGGACGGGATTTGGGTGTTTCCATTGGCCCCAAACACCTGCTTGAACTGCCCTCTGGGTTGTTGAAAGGACAGAATATGTTGGAGGTGCAAGTGGCTAACCTCATGGCCAATCGAATTGCGTACATGGATCGGAATAATATTCCATGGAAAGTATTTTACAACATCAACATGTCTGCAAAACGGAAAGAGAACCTGTTGAACGGGGTCTTTGATGCCCGGCATTGGAAACCGTTGCTCAGCGGTTTGAACGGTCCGGTCCGTTTGATGAAAT
>Ga0079300_10000375_pt1 | contig 16656 bp, 11 predicted proteins | sample Wag4_2014_7_11_FD_74799 | JGI IMG/M metagenome (GOLD analysis project Ga0079300, IMG submission 74799) | Fresh water microbial communities from Ohio, USA - Utica-2 Time Series HT 2014_7_11 | ecosystem: Environmental > Aquatic > Freshwater > Water tank | place: USA: Ohio | collected 2014-07-11
CGCTTCTCTTTATCTATTTCTAGAACAACTACCTCTAGCTCATTTCCAGGTTTTGTGAATTCGCTTGGATGTGCATAGCGTTTTGTCCAACTTAGGTCACTGATATGCACCATTCCACCAATTCCATCTTGGAGTTCGACGAAGATGCCATAATTGGTGATGTTTTTAACAGCACCGGTGAAGCGACTACCTGCAGGGAACCTCGCCTCGATATCATTCCATGGATCGTCGGTCAGTTGTTTAATAGAAAGTGACATCTTGCGGTCGTTACGATCTAGGCTAACGACGCGTGCTTCAACTTCTTGACCCAACTTGAAGAACTCTTTTGCGTTAACGTTTTGGCTTCCCCAGCTGATTTCGCTGATATGGATAAGACCTTCTACGCCAGGTTGGATTTCAACAAATGCACCATATTCTTCGATGTTAACCACCTTGCCGCGAACCACAGCACCTTCGGTTACTTCTGCAGCAAGCACGTCCCATGGATGTGGAGTCAACTGCTTCAGACCGAGACTAATGCGTTTTTTATTCTCATCGAAGTCAAGAACTACTACGTTAACACGTTGGTTAAGCGTAAGTGCTTCGCTTGGGTGCTGGATACGTCCCCAGCTAATGTCTGTTATATACAATAGACCGTCTACGCCGCCAAGGTCAAGGAATGCACCGAAGTCGGTAATGTTTTTAACAATACCTTCAAGTACTTGTCCTTTTTCAAGGCTAGCGAGAATGTGTTCGCGCTGTTCTGCCAGATCGCTTTCGATAAGTGCTTTATGAGACACAACGGCATTTTTGATGGTTTCATTAACCTTCACCACCTTAAACTCCATTGTTTTGTTGAGGTACTGATCGTAATCAACAACAGGCTTAATATCGATTTGTGAGCCAGGAAGGAATGTTTCTAGGCCATTACAATCGACGATCAAGCCGCCCTTTGTTTTGCTTATAACTTGACCGCGAATAATCGTTCCGTTTTTGTACGAATCAACGATGCTTTCCCAAGCACGTAGGATTTTCGCTTTTTTACGGGATAGTCCAAGGTTACCAGTTTTGCCTTCAGGGCTTTCAACATAGATTTCCACTTCATCGCCAGCTTTTAGGTCTGGCATATCGCGGAATTCATTCATAGGGATCAAGCCATCACTTTTGTAGTTGATGTCAAGAACCACATCACCTCCACTAATTGCGGAGACCTTGCCACGAATTACTGAGTTTTCTTCGATGTTTGAAAGGGTAACATCGTAGGATGCCAATAATTTAGAGTGGTCATCAGCGGAGTAGATAAGTGCACCGCGCTTGTCCATGTTCCAATTAAAATCATCGTGTGGCCCGCCAACCTGAAGGGTTTCTACAGGGATGATTTCGTCTTCGTCTTCTTCTTCTACTGCCGGAGCGGCTTTTGTAGCTTTAGGAGCCGGAGCTGGAGTTTCTTCTACAGGAGCAGACTCCTGTTCTGGGGTAATTTCTTTTTCGTCGTCTAACAACATAATAAAATAGTGTGTTTCAGTGGTGCTTTTTGGGAAAAGGTTTTTTAATGAAACCAACTTGAGGACCACTTTTGTGGGACGGCCCCTTTATCCCTGCTTTTTTAAAAAAGCCCGCAAAGGTACTATGTTTTTCTGTAATTTAGGTGTACAAGGACCCAATATAATTGTTGATCCCATGAAAAAGTATTTTTTTCTAGCTTTTCATGGGCTCATTGCTTTGGTTTGGATGAAATTAGGGGGTAGGAGGGGCATGGTAATCGCGTGTTAGTGTTGGGACTGCTGGTTGTACTACCCCTTCACTAGGGTTCCCACGGTCTCTCCGGAAACAATCCGTCGTAGGTTTTCGGGGTCATTTATATCAAAAACAATGATTGGCATATCATCCTCTTGGCAGAGGGTGAATGCGGTCATATCCATTACTTGGAGTCCTAGACTAATTACCTTGGTGAATGTGAGGTGTACAAATTTGACAGCACTGGGATCTTTTTCTGGATCTGCGGTGTAAATACCGTCGACTCGAGTTCCCTTCAATATAACATCGGCACCAATTTCCCTAGCGCGGAGGGCTGCGGCTGAATCTGTTGTGAAGTAAGGGTTTCCGGTGCCTGCAGCGCAGATAACAACTCGTTTTTTTTCTAAGTGTCGAATGGCCCTGCGTCGAATATAAGGTTCTGCTACATTTTCCATTTTTAGAGCGGTCATTAGTCGGGTATATACACCAACGCTTTCAAGAGCTCCTTGGAGTGCCAGCCCATTTATTACAGTGGCTAGCATTCCCATATAATCACCGGTTACTCCTTCAATGCCGGTGCCTTCAGCTTGGATACCCCGGAAGATATTTCCTCCACCGATTACGACACAGACCTCTACCCCCATGTTGACGAGTTCTTTGATTTGTTGCGCGTAGTGGTTAAGCATAGTGGAGGTTATGCCAAATTTTTGATCGCCCATTAGGCTTTCTCCCGATAGTTTCAGGAGAATACGTTGGTATTTTAAATCGCTCATGCGCTTTGTCAGGAAATTTGAATGAAAATGCGGTGCAAAGTTGCTAAAAACTAGCGTCTTTTTGCAACATCGAGGATAACTTTGCCGCGAATAAAAGCAACACGTATGTATTCCATATTGAAACCTGTTCTATTTTTGCTATCTCCAGAGCGAGCGCACAGTTTATCCGTTTGGTTGTTGGATATTGCAGTTAAAGTTATGCCGCGTTTGTTACAGAAGTGGTATTGTGTAGAGGACAAAACGCTTCAGCGCACGGTGATGGGCATACAGTTTCCTAATCCGATTGGGCTTGCGGCGGGTTTTGACAAAGATGGGAAACATATAGAGGGGCTATCGATGTTGGGTTTTGGGTTTGTTGAAGTTGGGACAGTAACCCCCATTAGCCAAGAGGGCAACCCTAAGCCTAGGCTATTTCGCTTGCCAGCTGATCGCGCATTGATCAATCGTATGGGGTTTAATAACGAAGGACTGGATGCTTTAGTGGGTCGTTTGAAAGCAATTAGGGAGCGAGGTGTTCCGCGGGGGATAGTGATTGGTGGTAATATTGGAAAGAATAAAGTGACACCAAATGAGCGTGCTCATGAAGATTATATTCTTTGTTTTGACGGATTATTTCCTTGGGTAGATTATTTTGTTGTAAACGTTAGCTCTCCTAACACGCCCAATCTCCGCGAGCTTCAGGACAAAGAGCCACTTATGCGACTGCTTGAACTTTTACAGCAGCGCAATCACGCGCAGGGTGAGCCCAAACCCATTTTGCTCAAGATCGCGCCAGACTTGACAAACGAGCAGTTAGATGATATTGCTGAAATAGTTAAGACTACAGGTTTGGCAGGTATTGTTGCGACAAACACCACGATTAGTCGCGCCAAGCTCAAAACAGGTCGAGCGCTAGTAGACGAGATAGGGGCTGGTGGTTTAAGTGGTGTACCTGTACGGGAACGCAGTACGGAGGTAATAAGATACATGCGGCATAAGCTTGGTACAGGCTCTGTGATTATTGGTGTTGGTGGGGTTGACTCACCTGAGTCGGCCCGTGAAAAAATAGATGCTGGAGCAGACCTGATCCAGGTTTATTCAGGGTTAATTTATGAGGGTCCTGGGCTGGTCAAGTTCATTTGTAAGTGGGGCGCATTTTAGTGTCAACGAGCTAGCCAAAAAATCATAGCCGAGAGTAGTATTAATATGATTACGAATACTGTGGCTGGAAAGGGTTCTCTGCTTTTTCGCTCAAACATAGGATAGGTGGAAAGAGTTAGACCATTGCTTTGCGCAAGCGTTGTAAGAAAGGAGAGGCAAAGATAAATTTTTGTAGATTATCGTTGTTGCTACCGAGCACCTCTTCCTTGTGACCACTCCACTCGAGTTTTCCATCGTGTAAAAAGCAGATATTTTCTCCAATTTCCATAACGGAACTCATGTCGTGTGTGTTGATGATGGTGGTGATATTATCTTCGTGAGTGATGGTACTAATCAATTCATCGATAACGATTGATGTTTTGGGGTCAAGTCCAGAGTTTGGCTCGTCGCAGAAAAGGTAATGTGGCCGAAGAACAATTGCTCGTGCGATTCCAACCCGCTTTTGCATACCTCCAGAAAGCTCAGACGGGTATTTGCTGTTGACACCACCCAAGTTTACCCGCTCTAGGCAATAATTTACCCGTTCCAGCTTTTCTTTTGGAGTCATGTCCGTGAACATATCGAGGGGGAATCGTATGTTTTCTTCTACGCTTAAGGAGTCAAAAAGGGCAGATCCTTGAAATAGCATTCCAATTTTCATTCGAATTGCCCTCATACCCTTTTTGTCTAGGCTGGTAAAGTCGACATCGTCGTAAAAAATCTTACCCTCCGTGGGAACTTGTAGACCAACTAGAATTTTGAGGAGAACGGTTTTTCCTGCACCTGATCGTCCAATAATCAGGTTGGTTTTGCCCGCCTCAAAGGTGAAGCTGATATCTTTGAGGACCTCTTGTTGGCCGAATGACTTGAATATATGGTTTGCCCTAATCATAGTGTTGCAAATGTAGGACAATTTTAGGTTAAACAGGGTAAATGATTATATAAACCCTTAAGAGGAGTATCTTCTGCTACTGATAGGGAAGGAATGGTTTAAGGATTTGGCAGCACATACAAATCTGGCAGGTTTCTTCCCAAGCCGTTGTAGTCTAGCCCGTATCCTACAACAAAGTCATTTGGTAATTCAAAGCCAACATGGTCTAGTTGCACAGGAAATTGAATTGCTTTTGGTTTGAAAAGCAGTGCAACGGTGCATATGGAGTTGGGTTTTTGTAACTTAAGGGAGTTAATAAACAGGTGAAGTGTTCGGCCGGAGTCGACGATATCTTCTATTATGATGACATCTCGTCCTTCGATAGATTGGTTTAGTCCCAAAATTGTTTGGACCATACCGCTAGAAGAGGTGCCTGAATAGGACTCAAGTTTTACGAAAGCAATTTCACAGGAGCCGTTAAATGCTCTGAGAAGGTCGGAAGCGAAAACAAAGGCGCCATTCAGCACAGCAATGAATAGTGGACATTTATTTTCATAACTGATGGATAGATTATTTGCTATTGCAGATACACGATGCTGGATTTGGTGCGCGTTTAATAGGGGCTGGAAGGAGAGGTCATGTAATTGCATATTTGATCGTGCTTTTTGTTGAATTTAATGCTGCGAAGGTACTATTTTTGTGTTGGGTGGCATGCGCCATCTGGAGTGTTTCGCTCATTATTTCGAAAAAAAACATTCAAAAACGCTAGAAAACACCTACCTTTGCACCGCTTTTTTAGAAAGCAAATTAGTTCATTTATAAATTATTGATAATGAGACACTACGAAGTCACCTTCATCGCAGATCCAGTTCTGTCGGGCGATGAAGTAAAAGCGACAGCGCAGCACATCCAGGACGAGTTAACGCGCTTTGGCGCGAATATCGTTGCGGTTGATGAAATGGGCCTGCGTCAATTGGCCTATCCGATTAACAAGCGTTCATCGGGAGTTTATTTTTGTATTGAGTTCGCTTGTGAGGCAGCGGATTTTATTGGAAAGTTTGAGTTAAATTTGAAGCGCAATGAGAAGTTGCTTCGTTTTTTGACGGTAAAGCTTGACAAGTATGGTGTAAAATACAATGATGACAAGCGCAATGGTCGAATTGGCAAACGCGCGGCTGCTGCGAAGAAGGCAGCTGAAGAGGCTGCAGCATTGGAAGATTCACTTACTCCGGACGTGGTTGATTTAGATGCATAACCTGTACGATCGGCTGTTAAGTTGAATCACTATTTTCACCCATCATTTTTCACCTTTTAAGCACACCTTATAAAATGGCTGCTTCAAGAGAAGACGTAAAATTTTTAAGCAATCCACGCATTGGTTTGCGTCGTAAAAAATATTGCCGTTTCCGCAAATTCGGCATTAAGTATATTGACTACAAAGATCCTGACTTTTTGCTTCAGTTTATTAACGAGCAGGGGAAGCTCCTTCCGCGCCGTATCACAGGGAATAGCTTGAAGTATCAGCGCCGTGTCGCTACTGCTGTCAAGCGTGCGCGCCATCTGGCAATTTTGCCATTCTTGGCAGACTTGATGAAGTAAACAGGATTTATTATTTTTTAACTTTTAACGATTATTACACAGCATGAATATCATTCTGCTTGAACATATCGAGAAGGTAGGTGCGAAGCACGAAGTAGTCACGGTTAAAGATGGCTATGGACGCAACTATCTGATCCCACGAGGTTTGGCTATTGTTGCCAACAAAGTGAACTTAGCCAAGTTAGAAGGCATGAAGAAACAAGCCTCTAAAAAAGAGGCTGCTATGATTTCTGTTTACCAAGGCTACGTAGCGCAGCTAGCTGGCAAGACGCTTCAAATTTCTGCAAAAGCAGGGGAAAGCGGCCGATTGTTTGGATCAATTGGAGCACAAGATATTGCTGCTGCATTGAAAGCACACGGAGTTGAAGTGGAAAAGCGTATCATTACAATGCCGGAAGAAGTAAAAGAGCTTGGCTCTTATACTGCTACTGTAAAATTCCACCCAGAAGTAGTGGCAACTGTACCTTTTGAGGTTGTTGCCGAGGCATAGTTTTATACGAAGTCGTACTATTATTTCCGACGAATACTTGCGCGCCACCCTGAACTCACAAAGGGTGGCGCGCATTTTTTTATTTGATATTGATTAGCCAATTTTTTTGAAGCCAGTGTATTTCCAGAGCGCTTTGGGGACAACGATTCCATCTGGAGTCTGATTGTTTTCAAGAAGTGCTGCTACAATTCTGGCCAATGCTAGTGCCGAGCCATTAAGGGTGTGTGCTAACTCGATTTTTCCGTTGGCATCTTTGTATCTAAGCTTTAATCGGTTGCTTTGGAATGTTTCGAAGTTTGAAACAGAACTTACTTCTAGCCATCGCTGTTGGGCGGCAGACCAAACCTCAAAGTCAAATGTTTTTGCTGAGGCAAACCCCATATCTCCCCCACAAAGAAGTAATATTCTATAGGGAAGATCAAGTTTTTTCATTAACATGGAAACGTGGGACACCATTTGCATAAGTGCTTTATAAGAGTTGTCTGGGTGTTCAACACGTACAATTTCTACTTTATCGAACTGATGTACACGGTTAAGACCGCGGACGTGTGCGCCCCAAGCTCCGGCTTCTCTTCTGAAGCAGGGGGTATAAGCTGTCATTTTTAATGGTAAGTCTTTTTCCGAAATTATTTCGTTTCGGACAATATTGGTTACAGGAACCTCTGCCGTGGGGATTAGGTATAGATTGTCAACTGTACAGTGGTACATTTGACCTTCTTTGTCTGGAAGCTGTCCTGTTCCGCGGGCGCTATCTTCATTAACGAGGTGAGGAGGTAGAATTTCTTCATATCCTGCTTTGACAGCTTCATCTAAGAAGAATTGGATCAGAGCTCTCTGGAGCCGCGCGCCTTGTCCTCTGTATACCGGGAAACCTGCACCTGTTAGTTTGACACCGAGTTCAAAGTCAAAAAGGTTGTACTTTTTAGCCAAGTCCCAATGCGGCACGGCATCTGGAGGGAGCGTTGGGAATGGTTTATTCCATACTTTGAACACCCGGTTGTCATCTGGTGAGGACCCTTTGGGTACCGATTTGTGGGGGCAGTTAGGGACGGTGTAAAGGAGCTGTTCTAATTCGTGTTTAATGGTGGATAGTTTTTCATCAAGTTGTTTTTCGTTTTCTTTTAGGTTTGAAACTACCTTTTTTTGTAGTTCTGCCTCGTCTTTTTTTCCCTGAGCCATTAATTGTCCAATGGACTTGGCAAGCTGATTCATTTCTGCACGCGCATCATCGACCTCTTTTTGCGTAGATTTTCGTTGGTCATCGAGTGCAGTAATTCCATTGATCACTTTGAGCTGGTCAGCGGACCAATTTCGCTTGCGGAGGCCGTTAACAATTCTTGATTTTTCAGAGCGGATAACTTCGAGTTGGAGCATGTTATATAAAAAAATTTTCAAAAAACGTTGCAAGGTATGGCAAATATAAAATAAGGTTTACCTTTGTGCGTTCAAATATTAAAAATCGGAAACAAATGTCGATTTTTAATGTTTCAATTTGTCTGTAGGCTATACAGATTTAGTGTCACCAAGTCATTTACGAGACAAACATTATGGGGAGTCTGTTAGCTATGTGCTTTTGACTCAGTTTCCTGAAAATACCCTTTTAACAGAAGTGTTTCGTTCTACATAGGGCCCCCTTCTTAACAGGTGTTGTTTTAAGCTAAACTACCCAACATTAATTTGTTTCGTTATCTATTTCACTTTTATAGTATTCTTCCGGAAATGCCTTTCACTCAGTGAAGTTCACGTTAGGTGGATTTTCTTTCGAGTGTGTGAAGTATGGGTTTTTTTCAGTTCTAGGCATTGGCGGCTAAAGGAATTGATTGGATTATACCACCGTATCGTTTCCGAATAAAACATCACCCAACATTTAGTTACTTTCCAGTATTCAGACGATGTACGACATTTTGCAGCTGAACGAAAAATTATTAGCAGAATTACGCGATATTGCCAACCGACTTAATATTAAAGGGGCAAACCGCTTATCTAAACAAGATCTTATTTACCGCATCTTAGACGAACAAGCACTAGCATCTAAGGGGGCTGGTGGTGAATTAGTCCCCGAAGTAGACGAGCCTGCACCGGGCAGGAAAATTGTAGTCCGGCAGACGACAGCAGCAAAAGATGCGGAGTCTGAATTGCTTAATGAAAAGGAAGATGCTGGGGAGGCCTCTGACCAATTGGTAAAAAAAGGTAAAAAAGTAAAAACGAAAGACGCTGCCCCAGAGAAAATTGATGCTCCGGTGGAGGAGCGCGCTTCGGAGTCTGTAAAATCTTCTGGCCCTTCAGAAGAGCCTGTCGCTCCCCCCAAGCCTCCAATGGTCCAGCGTTCAGCTCCGGTAGAGGCGCCGCAGGCCACTACTGGTGGCTATCGAGATCGCTATGGGCGTGTTCAGCAGGGGCCACCGCCTACGCAACAAGGGCAGCCTCGGCCTACGAATCAACCACAGCAGCGAGTTGGTAACCCCCAGCCGCAACGCCCTGCTTCACCAACGCCTCAACAGCGAACGGGCAATCCACCCCAACAGCAGAGAAATGCTCCTCCTCACAATCAGCAGCGACAGCAGCCGCTTCCCCCCGGTGTATACAGGGATAGATATGGTCGTTTACAAGGCCCAGGGCATGGTCAACCGCGACAAGGGGGGGGGCAACAGCAACGCTCTCCAATGCCGCCCCAAGGACGGGGGTATGACCAGCGTCCCGGTAATCCGCACCTATATGACCAAGAAGCTGGTAAGTTTGATCGTTATGAGGAGGATTATATTCCTAACGCACCAATGGAGGATGATGAGTACGATATGCCAATAGTGCCGCCGCCGTCGGGGCCAGATGTGTTACATCCAGAGCGACCGGTTGAGCCACAAGAAGTAATGCCGGTGATCGTAAGAGAGAAGTTTGACGTTGAGCTTGATGGTATTATTGAAGGCAATGGAACCTTGGAAATGATGTCTGATGGATATGGTTTTTTAAGGTCTCCTGATTATAATTATATTTCTAGCCCTGATGATGTTTATGTATCGCCCTCCCAAGTAAAGTTATTTGGATTGAAGACAGGAGATACTGTTTCGGGACCAATGCGTCCGCCGAAAGAGGGGGAGAAGTATTTTGCGCTATTAAAGGTCACTAAAATTAATGGACTAGAGCCCAAAGATGTGCGAGATCGAATACCGTTTGACTATTTGACACCGCTTTTTCCAACCAAGAAGTTCAATCTACTAACTAGTCCAACCGGGAGGGATTTCAGCAATAGAATTATTGAGTTGTTTACCCCAATAGGTAAAGGGCAGCGGGCACTTATCGTTGCCCAACCAAAAACGGGAAAAACCTTCCTGCTTAAAGACCTTGCCAATGCTATTACGAAGAACCACCCCGAATGCTATGTAATCATTCTTTTGATTGATGAGCGTCCGGAAGAGGTTACAGACATGAAGCGCAGTGTTCGTGCTGAGGTGGTTTCCTCTACATTTGACGAAACAGCCGAAAACCATGTTCGTTTAGCAAATATTGTCTTGGAAAAGGCAAAGCGAATGGTAGAGAGTGGTCATGATGTTGTGATTTTATTGGATTCGATTACGCGTATGGCTAGAGCCTACAATACTGTGGCCCCTGCTTCTGGCAAGGTGTTGTCAGGGGGCGTTGAAGCAACGGCATTGCAAAAACCCAAAAAGTTTTTTGGTGCGGCACGTGCAATTGAGAATGGCGGCTCATTAACTATTATTGCTACAGCGTTGACGGATACGGGCTCCAAAATGGACCAAGTTATTTTTGAAGAGTTTAAGGGTACAGGTAATATGGAGCTTCAATTAGATAGAAACTTGGCAAACAAGCGTATTTATCCAAGTATTGATCTTACAAAGTCAAGTACGCGGAGGGAGGACCTACTTTTAGACAGGGATACATTACAGCGGATGTTTATCCTCCGAAATCATTTGGCAGATATGAAGCCAGAGGAGGCAATGGAATTTATGCGTAAACACCTAATGCACACCTCCAATAACGAAGAGTTTTTGGAAGGTATGAATCGCTAATCCTCCATACGGTTTATTGTGGTAGAAGGCGGATAGTGGGGTGTTGATCTCCGCTATCCGCCTTTCATTTTGATGATTTAGTTTTTTAATTAATATCAAACCTTTGGACTATGAGAAAAGAGTTATTGACTGTATTGAGCTTATTGGTTTTTGGTGTTTTAGTGAAGTGTCAAAGAAATCCGTACCAAGAAGGTGGTCGTTTATATTCTGTTCATTGCGCTAATTGTCATGGAGAGGATGGTAAGGGTTTGGGGTCTTTAATTCCTCCGCTAGCTGGGGCTGATTATTTAGTTTCTCAGCGATCTAAACTTATCTGTGTCATTACCAACGGATTGTCGGATACAATTACCGTAAATGGGATAGTGTATGGTGGTCAAGCTATGCCTGCCAATCCACAATTGACAGATATCCAGGTAACAAATGTGCTGAATTATATTAATCATACGTGGGGAAACAACCATCCTGATTTTACACTCCAAGAGGTGAGAGGAGCGCTTCCATGCAGGGATGGCATTGAATAACCGGATAAAAGTGCAAGCAGTTCGGCTTTGACAGGTATGAATTTGGCAAAAAACAACTTGTCGATGCCAATTATACGTATAACTATACGATATTTGTCCCGACCTCACGGCTATTGTATATTGTAATATGAAAAGACTATTTATACTCACGGTTCTGTTATCAGGTATTTGGATTAGGGTGTTTGCTCAGGCACCAATTAATGATGATTGTTCAACCGCCATTGATTTAGGTGTTGCACCAGCCTGTGATACCAGCATTGTTTATTCAAACGAGGATGCCACACTTTCTGTTATTGGGGATGAGAATAACCCGTCGTGTTTTAATGGAGGTATACCCAATAGGGATGTTTGGTTTTCTTTTGTATGTCCAGACACCTTATTTGATTTTAGAATTACGCTCACTGGTGTTGGGACAAATAGCATTGTAAATCCACAATTTGCTGTTTACAGAGGGGATTGCACCTTTAATGACCTTGCAGAATTAGACTGTGGAATTGCCGAGGTGGGTACGACTGGTTTGTTTCTGGATTTACAGGGTCTGACTCCTGGCATTACCTATTACATAAGGGTGTCCGACTATTCGTTAACGGCGGCGCCAAATTCGGGTACGTTTCATTTATGTGTAGGCCCAATTCCGCCAGTCGTTACTATTGATCAAGTGAGTTCTTCGCTATGTTCTGGTGTAATAACGGATAGCGGCGGAGCCAACGGAGATTATGGACCAGATGAAGACTATGTTTTTACCATTTGCCCTAATCAGCCGACATCGTGTATTAATTTCACGTTGGATTACTTTAATATTGAGGCTGGTACATTTGGAAACTTCACGGACGTGTTGACGATTTATAATGGAAATAGCACCTCCTCACCGGTATTAGCTCAAATTAATTCTTTTTCTATTGCTGGCGGTGGCGGCGTATGTTTTCAAGTTCAGGGCACCTCCCCCTGCATGACGTTACAGTTTACTTCTGATAGCAATACGGAATTAGATGGCTTTTTAGGTCATTGGGAGTGCAGTGATCAGCCTTGTGCCCCGGCACCGATACTTTCAGTTGTCAATCCGATTAGTAATCAGGAGATACTCAATGCCGTTGAAAGTCCAGCTACACAGGTTTCCATTACCAATATTATTTGTGATGAATCCGCTTATGGTTCATTTAGTTATCCTACTGCCGAGAATGATTTGCAAATGGGTAAAGGGATAATATTATCCTCTGGTCGTGCTGCTGACGCTCCTGGATTAGGGAACCAGTTTGCAAGTACTACTCTATTTACACCGGGGGATAATGATCTTGACATATTATCTGCGCAGCAGGGTGGGCAAGAGTCATACGATGCTTGTGTGGTAGAAATGGATGTTTTTGTCGCTACAGATCAATTAAGCTTTGAGTATGTCTTTGGTTCGGAGGAATATCCAGAGTTTGTGTTTAGTCCTGGCGGGTACAATGATATTTTTGCATTTTTGGTATCTGGACCTGGAATTGTTGGGGATCCTGGGCTTGGCATACAAAAGAATATAGCTGTTTTACCAGGAACAGCTACACCTGTAGAGATCAACTCCGTTAATAATCAGCTAAATTGGGAATACTATAGGAATAACCAAATTGGTAATCAAATTAAGTATGACGGTTTGACTTCGGACTATCTTGGAATAAAGAAGAGTTTAACCGCCAGTACAAATGTAATTCCTTGCAACACGTATCATTTAAAATTAGCAGTAGCGGACAGAGGGGACGGATCTTTTGACTCGGGGGTTTTTGTATCTGAGATTAAAGGTGGAACACCGGGACTTGCTGTTCAGTTTGCAAGCGGCATTGATTATTTTATTGAGGATTGTTCTGGCCAGGATGATGAATTAATCATTACGTTGCCAGAACCATTGACCCAGGCTACTACATTTCTTACAGGGATTTCTGGAACAGCGACCTTAGGGGTTGATTACAGTTTAAACTTACCCACTACAATTACATTTGAGCCAGGTCAAACTTCTCTTTCGTTTCCTATTTATCCAATTGCAGACGCTATTCAGGAGGGAACCGAAACGATTATTATTTCATTGTCAAGTAATTTTGGATGCGGTACTGTACTGCTCAAGACTATTACGGTGAACCTAGAAGACAATGTATTAATCAGTGTAAATGCCGGACTTGACACACTGCTCGTATGTGCTGGTACCACCTATGAATTAGATGCAACAGGCGCTGTTAATTATTTTTGGACCCCCGTTTCTCAGGTTAGCAATCCCCTTATTTCTAATCCAACCATTAGCCCAACCCAAGATTTTTGGTTGAGTGTTGTTGGAACCGTTGGAAGCTGTTCTGACGAAGACTCTGTGTTTATTAAAGTAATTAGTCCCAGCGTTGAGGTACAGGCACTATCGGATACCTTAATTTGTCAGGGGACAAGTGTTTCGCTGTTAGCAAACACCAATACTGGAGGACAGGGCTTAGTTTGGTCGCCAGCGCTTGGGCTTGATAATCCACTCTTAACTCAGGTTATTGCTACACCGCTGGTTTCTACCACCTATACGGCGTCTGTAACGATATCTGGGTGTACCGTTACGGATGCCATAACGATTTTAGTAGATACTCTTTTTTTACCAGTATTTACGACGTTTGATACGACCATTTGTCAGAATTATTCGCTGGTCCTCGGTACTTCTGTGGAGGAGTCAACATCTTATCTGTGGAGCCCTTCTTTGGGCTTGAGCGCGGATACGATTTCAAATCCTGTTGCACTTCCAGCCCAGAGTACGTCCTATACATTGGTTGCTACTAGCTCAAATGGCTACTGTTCTGAGTCAACTACTGTTGAGGTTAATGTAATTAGTGCGGATATTGATATTGCTGGGCCGGACTACTATGAAATTTGTTTAGGTAACACTATTCCATTGCAGGCAACGGCAACACCTTCTGCCGGGATACCCGTTGTCTGGTCGCCTTCTTTTTATGTAACGAACTCAACCGGGCCAACGACAACCGTTCAGGCGGATGAGAGCGTCACAATTACTGCTGCCTACAACGTTAATGGCTGTGTTGTTTTTGATTCTATTCGGGTTCGAGTCGATTCTTTGCCTGATCAAACCTTATCCTTACGTCCTGCAAAGGAAATTTACTGCGTAGGGGATACAGTTACCCTACTTAGTCCAACGTATGAACCAGGCAACTTCCCTGATCTATCGATTCGATGGTTGGAAGATGCACTAGGTCAAGTAACTCCAGATTCTTTTTGGAATCTTGTTATTCGCGCGCAGCTAACAGATACGTTTTACCGGGTTGTTTCAAATCGAGCCTGTTTAGACACCTCCTTTATTTCTGTCCCAGTTGACTCATTCCCAATTGTGACAGCAATGGCATCAAAGGAGTTAGTTTGTCCGGGAGAGCTAGTTCAGCTCACATCGACGGTTTCGCCTACTCAAATGGTGGAGTGGACACCTACCTCTGGTCTTTCTTGTACAGACTGTTTAAGTCCTGTAGCAACGATTAGTGGTCCTGTAACATTTGTGGTAAACACACCGGAGGCTAATTGTCCGGCAACGGCACAGGTAACAATCAATGTTGCGTCTCCTCCGGCCATAGAGTTGCCGGGTAGTATGACTATATGTCCAGGGGATACTGTTTTGTTGAATAATTTACCAGAGGAGCCTTTAACAACGTATTTGTGGACGTCTGAACCTGTTGGATTTAACAATTCAAGCGCTCAGCCAGAGGTTACACCAACAGCAAATACCACGTACGCCGTTACAGCGACGAATGAGGTGTGTTCTGTAGTTGCGACAACCTCTATATCTGTTGCACAGGCACAAGTGACAGCGGGTGCTGATGAGTCTATTTGTAATGGTTCGATTGCCGCGTTAGCTGCCGATGCTGGCGGGGTACTAGGTGCCTATGAATGGATTGCAAACGATGCTCAAGTAGTTGGGGTTACGCAAAGCATCAATGTTTCCCCCAGCTCTTCAACGATCTATCGGGTAGTTTTTACATATAGCCCAGCCAACTGTCAAGTTTCGGATGAGGTGTCGGTATTAGTTAATCCCTCTCCGGTAATTGAAGGACTTTTAATAAGTCCGGAGGATGGGGATGTTTGTGAGGGTTCGCCAATACGAATAAGTACGACCGTTAACGGTGGTTTACCGCCCTATACCTTTACTTGGCAGCAAGATGGGGTGGTAATCAATTCGGGCATGGTGGATTCTATTCAGCTTTCGCTAAATGGCAGTGATGATGGTATTACGTATCTGTTGGGAGTAGAGGTTGAGGATGTAAATGGCTGTATTGCTGGTCCGTCTACGGGCCAGATCAAAGTCCTTCGGTGTTTTGATATTCCCAATGCGTTTACACCTGATGGCGACGGTACTAACGACTCTTTTGGAGTCGTTCAGTACGATGAAGCGAATATAACAGTGCTTGATTTTGTAATATATAACCGTTGGGGGAAAAAGGTTTTCACGGCAACAGATTCAAAGCCCCGTTGGGATGGCTCTGTTGATGGTGCTCCAGCCCCTGTCGATGTATATGTGTATCAATTATTAGTACGTCGCCCAGACGGTACTGAAGAGCGGTACTCTGGGGAGGTGACACTATTGAGATAGGAAAGAATAGTAGGTAAAAATAAAATGGGGGTCTCAAGGCATAGCGTCTTGAAACTCCCATTTTTATTTATTGCGCTGGAGCATTTGGAACACTAGGCTCAAGCTAATAAGTGTAAGTATTGCAGCCATTAGGAAGGGGGCTCCCGGGAACTGTACAGGAGTGGATGGTCCAGTAAACCAAGCGAAAAGGTTCGTCATTAGTAATGGTCCGATTATGGATGTCACACTGACCAGACTTGTTAGAGCTCCTTGCATTTCGCCCTGCTCATTTGCTGGGACCTGATTTGAGATCATTCCTTGTAAGGCGGGCATTGCTAATCCGCCCAAGGATACAGGGATCATAAAGGCGAACATCATCCAGCCTTTGGTTGCAAATGCAAACAAGAGAAATCCGAGTGCATAGGAACTGATACCAACATACACAGCGCGGTTTGTGCCCATTTTGGGGATTAGAACTCTGGTTAAGCCCCCTTGTACAATGCCCGTTAATAGTCCAACAAAAGCGAGTGAGAAGCCAATCATCCGAGCATCCCATTGGAACTTATTCATGGTGATATAAGACCAAGTGCTATGGTTTGCATGAGAGGCGATATAGAGAGTGACGAGGGATCCAACTAATCCACTAACGACGGGGTATTTTCTTAAATGGAGTAATGATCCAATTGGGTTGGCTCTTTTCCAGTTGAATGGTCTCCTATTTTCAGGTGCGAGGGATTCTGGTAGAATAAAGTATCCATAAATCCAATTTGTAAGCGCAAGGCTAGCTGCAACGAAAAAGGGTGCTCGGACGCCCCAGTAAAATGAAACAATTCCTCCCAGGAGTGGTCCAATAATAAAGCCTAGGCCAAAAGCGGCTCCGATTAATCCGAAGTTTTGGGCTTTTTTTTCTGGTGGTGAAATGTCTGCAATATAGGCTGTTCCTGAACTGAATGTTGCACCCGTAATTCCAGC
>Ga0079300_10000380_pt1 | contig 16579 bp, 9 predicted proteins | sample Wag4_2014_7_11_FD_74799 | JGI IMG/M metagenome (GOLD analysis project Ga0079300, IMG submission 74799) | Fresh water microbial communities from Ohio, USA - Utica-2 Time Series HT 2014_7_11 | ecosystem: Environmental > Aquatic > Freshwater > Water tank | place: USA: Ohio | collected 2014-07-11
GGTTCATATTCAGATCAATCTGCCCCATTTGTGCATTTTTGACATTAGCATCGCGCTTTTTTGAGGTAATGATGATTTCCTGGGCAAGACTTGAACGGGAAAGAAGCGACAAATCAATGGTCAAATCCTTATCAAGATCAATTTCATATTGCTCAGGAAGATAGCCAACGAAACTTACTAAGAGACGTTGTTTTCCCGCAGGTAAGGTAAGTGAATAAAAACCATACTGATTACTACTTACCCCTTTACCTGTTGCCTGAGCCTGTATGGTAGCTCCAATCAGGGTCTCTCTGTTCAACGAATCTCTTATAAATCCAGAAATTGTAAACTTGTTTTGGGCACTTACTGAAAATGAAAATCCCAGCAGGATTAAAAGTTGTATAGTCTTTTTCACAATATTCTTTAACACAGTTGATGAATGAAAGTTCACCTGCAAAAGTATATTATACTAACTTTGCCGCGCAATATTTACATTATGCTGGCAGGATTTCAGGACGTAACATTTGAATTTGGAGCAAGAGCTATTGTTGAAGAAGCCACCTGGCATATACATCCAGGTGAACGTATTGGCCTGATTGGTTTTAACGGTACAGGCAAATCAACGTTACTTAAATTACTTGCAGGCGAGTATCTTCCAAATGCAGGAACTGTGGAAAGAAGCCGATCAACTACAATTGGATATCTCCACCAGGATTTGCTCAGTTTTGATACACAGGAAAGTATCCTGCAGGTAGCCATGGGAGCATTTGAACGTGTTATGCAGATCCAGAAAGACATCGAGCGATTGGGAATTGAGCTAGAGCAGGGTGAAGATGAAAAAAAACTGATTGAATATACAGACCTGTTGCATGAAATGGATGTATTGGATGGGTATAACATTGACCACAAAACTGAAGATGTATTGCATGGGCTTGGTTTTAAGCAGGAAGACCTCAGCAGGCCTTACAAGGAGTTTAGTGGAGGATGGAGGATGCGTGTATTGCTCGCCAAAATGATCTTGATGCAACCAGACCTGCTGATGCTCGACGAACCTACCAACCACCTTGATCTTCCATCCATAGAATGGTTGGAAAAATACCTGATACATTATCAGGGGGCTGTTGTGATTGTCAGTCACGATAAATATTTTCTTGATAGGATGGTTAATAAGATTGTTGAGTTATACCAGCGAAGACTAAACATTTACACTGGTAATTATTCCTATTACGAAAAGGAAAAGCTTGTTCGGATGGAAATGCAGCAAAGGGCATTTGAGAATCAACAGGATTTCATCAGGCAACAGGAAAGGTTTATAGAAAGGTTCAAGGCCAAGGCTTCGAAAGCAGCTCAAGCACAAAGTGTGCAGAAAAGGTTGGATAAAATTGAACGGGTTGAAGAGGCCAGCATCGAAAGGCCAAATATCCGAATGAATTTCAATGTAGACAAAACACCAGGAAAAATCATCTGTTCACTTAAACAGGTTTCCAAAAATTTCGGTCCGATTGAAATTGCCAGTAGTGCAGATGCAGAAATTGAGCGTGGCGACAAAATTGCCCTTATCGGAGCCAATGGCAAGGGAAAATCAACCATGTTGAGGATTATTGCTGGAAGAGAGACATTTGAGGGAGAAAGAAATTGGGGGCATAATGTGGAAGAGAGTTTTTATGCCCAGCACCAGTTGGAGTCACTGAACCTGAATTATAATGTGCTGGAAGAGCTCCAAATGGCAGGAAGCAAGAAGACAGACATGGAACTGCGGACTGTTTTAGGATGTTTTCTGTTCAGCGGTGATGAAGTAGATAAAAAAATAAAAGTATTGAGTGGAGGGGAAAAGGCAAGGGTGGCTTTAGCCAAAACCATCATTAGTAAATCCAATTTTCTGATGCTGGATGAGCCTACCAACCACCTAGACATGCATTCAGTAGATTTGTTGGCAGAAGCCTTAGACAAATACGAGGGCAGCTTGATTTTGGTAAGCCATGATCGTTATTTCATTTCCAAAACAGCCAATAAGATCTGGGAAATTATTGAAGGAAAAATAGTGGAATTCAAGGGCGGTTACACAGAATGGGTAGAATGGAAGGAAAGAATGGCTTTGAAGGAGAAGGCACAAGGCACGAGGGATGAGGGAAGAGGGAAAGACAGTAAGGCACAGGGTACGAGGGATGAGGGAAGAGGGAAAGACAATAAGGCACAGGGTACGAGGGATGAGGGAAGAGGGAAAGACAATAAGGCACAGGGTACGAGGGATGAGGGACAAGGGAAAGACAATAAGGCACAAGGCACGGGGCACGAGCCTGCCAGCCGAAGGCTGGGGACGAGTAACGAGGGACAAGTGACGAGTGATAAAGGGCAAAGTAGAGAAGCGGAAAAAACAAAAAAGAAGTTACAGCGACAGTTTGACGAATTGGAATCTAAGATTGCCGTTTTGAAAACAGACAAATCTAAAGCAGAAAATGCATTGGCTGATCCGCGCATATATTCAGACAAAAACAAGTTTCAGGAAGCGGAAAAGACTTATCAAGAAATCAACAAAGAGCTTGCTAGTCTTGAAGTGCATTATGAGAAAGTTTTCGAGGAGTTGATGCAATTGGACTGACATAATCCTCAAACATGTATTGATAAGTAAGGCAACACATACATCAAATATGTTTGTACCTGCCATCCTGATCAATACCAAATAATCTTTTCGAATTTTAATTTCACAAAACAAATAAGGGCGGCCCGGAGGGCCGCCCTTATCATATTCCTATTTAAACTGATTAATAACCTGGGTTCTGCACAAGGACTGACTTGCCATCCTTTTGAGAATTAAGGATTTCATCCTGAGGAATTGGAAACAATCCATGTTTAGGCAACATTGATTTACCAGCGAGATAATTACGTTTGCTGAATGAACGTCCATTTAAATCTGTGCCACTAACAGATTCTTTTGCGATATAGGCATTCATGACCTTTTCTGCTATACCCCATCGCCTAAGGTCAAAGAATCGGTGACCTTCCATGGCAAATTCTAACCTTTGTTCTGTATGTGCAGCATTGATAGCAAAAGATTGTCCTTTCGATGCAAAAGTTCCAGCTGGATAAGGTTCAATCTTGACATTCACTGCTGCATCTTGAGGAGTGGATGTTTTAGCCCTATTTCTAATCATATTAACATAAGACTCAGCTTGGGCAAGATTACCCAACTCGGCTTCACATTCAGCCAGCCAAAGGATAACATGCGAGAATTTAATCAACCTAAAATTGTTGTTAACTGAACGCTTAGCTGTGGCATGTGTTGAAGAACCTTCATCTGCCAAGTAATACATCCATTTTTTACCACTGAACGGACCAGCATAAGCTTGGTCACGTATCCAAGATGATCCAGGATGTGGACCCCAGTCAAGGAATTTTACTCCACGACGGCCCACTGTCCAATCCAGGCGTGGATCTACCGGTACCGAAAAGTCTGGAGTGAACGGAACCGTGTAACTAATACCTTGATCATTGGGTAAGTCAGCATTATTATAGGTATCCTGACTTCCGTCTACAGCATTGCCAATCATTGGAAGACCGTCTGCATCTGTTTTGAATGCATTGACAAGGTTGTGGGAAGGTTGGTAGAATCCACAGCATCCTCTACCAGGTGCACCACCTGAGTAGGGCCAGTTTAGACGATCGGGATTATTTCCATTCTGTCCACCAGTTCCATCATTGATTGAGAACTGCACTTCGAAAATTGATTCAATGTTGTTGTTGGTTTTATTGCGGTAATTATCATGGTATTCTGCAACCAATTTTTTCCCAGAATTGTTGTAAACGTCTAACAATTCAGTTTTCGCTGCAGCCCATTTTTTCTGGAATAACATGGTTTTGGCCAAATAAGATTTAGCTGCCCATTTTGTTGCTCTTCCCTTTTGTGCTTGAGTAGCAGGTAAGTTATCTGCTGCAAATTTGAAATCTGCTTCAATTTGGGCCCAAATATCTGTTGTGTTACCAACCAATACACCGGCTGGATTGCCAGGATTGTATATTTTCTCATCAATATAAGGCACATTGCCGAACATGATTTTGAGTTGGAAATGATAGTGACCACGGAGGAATCTGGCTTGAGCAATTGCTTGGGTTTTCTCAACATCAGACATGTCTTTTACTGCCTCATCAGAAGTCAGGATAATAACATCATTACTTCTTGCAATACCATCATATTGATGTTGCCAAAAACCCCTGAGGTGAACATTATCTGAAACCCAATTGAATTGTTCCAAAAATGACTGTTCAGGCTGGTCACCAGCATCTGTTCCTTTATATGCGTCGTCAGAAACAACTCCGCCAAAAACCCAATTGGAAACAGCAGAGTGCCAAGACGTATTTCCAGAACCTTCACCATCAAGCAGAGAATACGCTCCAATTAATACAGCATTAACACCAGCCTTACTTTTAAGTTGCTCTGTACTGGCAACACCCTGAGGCTTTACATCAAAAAATTTCTGGCAACCAACTATTGATGCTGAGAGCATGGCTGCAAGAATGTAAAAATTAATCTTTTTCATATACTTGGTTTAACGATTGAATTAAAACTTAACACGAACACCAAAAAGATATGACTTAGAAACTGGATAGGCACCTTCGTCAATTCCCATGTGTATATCCTGATTATCATTTCCTGATGTACGGAGGTTGATATCCGGATCAAGACCTGTGTACTTGGTAAGGGTTAAGATATTTTGCCCTTGAACATATAGTTGCAAACCTGAGAGTCCGAGTTTCTTAACCAATGCATTTGGAATTGTGTACGTTAATTGTATATTTCTTAAACGCAAGTAAGAACCATCTTCAAGAAAATAGGATGATACTTGCTGAGAAGAAGCATCTCCAGAATTTAAACGTGGTAGTTTAGGATTATTTGAGTTACCATATGATTCATAAAGCATCCTCTTAGACCTATTACCCTGAAACACGTTGAAGTCAGTCCAATAACGCACGTAATTGAAAATTTCATTTCCCTGAACACCTTGGGCAAAAATTGCCAAATCAAAACTCTTGTATCCAGCTGAAAGATTGATACCATAAGTGAAATCAGGATGTGGATTACCCACAAAGTCACGGTCAGCAGCGGTAATTACCCCATCTTTATTGATATCCCTGAAATTGAAGACACCTTCACGTGTATATGTACCAAATTTAGGAGCAGATGCTGCTTGTTGTGCATTTAAAATACCATCAACAAAGTATCCATAAAAACTGGCAATGGGATATCCCCTTCTGGTTGCAGTAATTGAAGGAAGACGTGTGGTGAAGCCAAATACTGTAGCATTGGGGTCATTGTTCAACTTAAGAACTTCATTTTTATAATGGCTGATATTAAATCCGATAGAATAACGAAGTTGTCCATTGAGCGCTTTATCAGTCCAATTTAAATTGAGGTCTACACCACGGTTGCGCATTTCTCCGATGTTGGTGAAAGGTAGCGTACCTTGACCTTGAGCTCTTGGAACGGCAATTTGAGCAAGCATATCAGATGTAGTTCGGGTATACCAGTCAAATACAACTTCAAGTTTATTGTTTAATAAACTCGCATCCAAACCGATGTTAAACGATGTAGAAGTTTCCCACTTACCATTAGGGTTACCAAATTGTCCCAAATCAAAACCAGCAACAACAGCGTTTCCGGAACCATTTATGTCATAACCATTTGTAGCAGGATTAGCCACGAAAAGCGTGTATGCGTTATAAACATTGGGAATAAGTTGATTGCCTGTTTTACCCCATCCTGCTCTTGCTTTCAAGTCACTAATCCAACTTATATTGCTTATTGGTTTTAACTCAGATAGTCTAATTCCAACAGATCCAGCAGGAAATACGCCATAACGGTTTGCTTCTGAAAAGCGTGATGATCCATCACGGCGAATGGTGAAATCAGCTAATAACAGGTTTTTATAACCATAGTTAACTTTTGCAAATTGTGAGAACAACCTCGTTCTTACAGCACCAGATCCCGCATTGGCCAAACCAGAAGCAGAACCTGCATTCAAGTAACGGTAGTCAATGTCATCAAAAGAAAAACCACTTCTACTAGCACTGAATCCCAATCCATAAGTGGAAACTGCCTCTGTACCAATAAGTACATTGACATCATGGTCATCTGCAAAAGTTTTGTTATATGTTAATGTGTTATACCATGTCCAAGCTGAACTATAGTTATTAAACATGTTTAAGGTATTGGTGTTCCTGGCTTCAGATGCTTCAATATTTCGCATAAAATACTCAGACCTATTGGCATTGGTGTATTCTAAACCAAAACTTGTTCTTGCTTTCAAGTTCTTGTTTATTGCATATTCTCCAAAAGCATTTCCAAAGATATTGGTACTTTTTGTAACATTATCCTTAGCCCTGTATAGCTCAGCGAGTGGATTGGTAGCATTACCCAAGTTTACCCCACGCGGACCACCAAAACCCAGGTAAGGTGAGGTGTTGTTACCACCAAAATAAGCAGGTCCACCTGTGATGTCAAAAATTGGAATAATTGGGTGAATCCTATATGCCAATGAAATTGGATTTCCCTCATTGTTATTGGCAATACCAACTCTTTCATCGTATGAAACTGTCAAATTTTGACCAACAGTAAATTTACCTTGTGTGAATTCTGTATTTGCCCTGACGGAAAATCTCTCGTAGTTTGTAAACCGAAGAATACCATCTTGTTTAAAATAGTTTCCGGAAAAAGCATACTTTGCTTTGTTGGTTCCACCTGATGCACCAATCTGGTAGTTGGAGATTGGAGCTGGATCAAAAATAGCATCGTACCAATCTGTACCTGCTTTATTTGCTTTGTTGATGTTAAACTTGGAAACTCCTAACTGAGGATCAGTAATGTCGTTTGTATAGGTAAAATTTGATGGGAGTGAACCAAAAATATTTGGATAAATGTAGTCAGCCATTGTTATACGTCCACTTTGGTCAAATTTGTATTGAACCGAAGGAGAAGCAATCCATGGAGATTTACCTGCACCAACATCAGCTTTAAAGAGATACTGTCCTAATTCCTCAGCATTTAACAAGTCAAGGAATTTACCTGGAGCTTGCTGACCGGTATAATAATCGAAGGTGATTTTGGGATCTCCCGATTTACCTCTTTTAGTGGTAATAATAACTACACCATTCGCAGCCCTTGCACCATAAATGGATGCCGCGGAAGCATCTTTCAGAACTTGCATTGATTCAATATCATAAGGATTGATATTATTCAAGGTTCCTTGTGTTGGCACACCATCAATAACATATAGGGGGGAGTTGTTGTTGATTGTTCCGAAACCCCGGATACGTACCATGGTTCCTCCACCTGGTGAGTTATCATTTCCTACCACAACTCCCGAAGCTTTACCCTGAAGCATTTGTGTTACGCTAGCAGCCGGAGTGGCAGTAAGTTCTTTGGCAGATACTACAGCCACAGCACCTGTGATGTCTTTCTTACGCTGAGAGGTGTAACCCGTAACAACAACCGATTGAAGTGCTTTAACATCAACATCCATTTCAACAGAAATGACGGATGAATTACCTACTACAACTGTGCGGCTTTCGTACCCATTGAAAGACAAGACAATTGTCTTCTGGTTTGCATCTAAGTCAATTTTGAAGGTTCCCTGTGCATCCGTTGCGGCGCCTTTGGTGGTTCCACTAACAACAACGGATACGCCAGATAATGGCGCCTTAGATTCGGCATCGGTTACTTTTCCTGTGATGGTTCGCTGTGCAACAGCAAAACCTGACAGGAGGGTGAAGAAGACTGTGATGCTAAACAGTCTTGCGAACCCTGAAAGTTGCATTCTTTTGGTCATAAACAATCGGTTTGGTGATGATTTTTCGATAAAAAACTTGCGTTTGTGTTTCAAAATTATATTAAGCATTAAAACAAAAAAAATATTTTGGTGCAGCACACTTAAAAAAACAATCTAAATCGAATAAATGTGAATAAATCTCTAAAATGTGGATAAATTATTGTGGAGTGACAGATTACAAGTGACGAGTGACAGGTGACGAGAGACAGATTGCCTGTGGGGAGTGACAGATTACTAGTGACGAGTGAAAAGTGACGAGTGACTATTAGTAGTTAATGATTGCTCAGAAACGTGAGTTCCTAAAATAGTCAGAATTAAATGTGATCCCGATTGGATTCGAACCAATGACCTACAGCTTAGAAGGCTGCCGCTCTATCCAGCTGAGCTACGGGACCGGAAGAACTAAGGGCTGCAAAGATAATTTTTTTTAGATTGCATCCAAGTATAAAATTAATATGGACGTAAAAATTGCAACAGGATGGAAAAAAAAACTACAAGCAGAATTCGACAAAGCATATTTCATTGATATTGTTTCTTTATTGAAATCAGAAAAAAACAGCAATCAGGTTGTTTATCCGAAGGGGGCTGACATTTTTAATGCGTTTAATGCAACTGATTTCGAGAAAGTAAAAGTTGTCATCATTGGTCAAGATCCCTACCATGGGCCTGGTCAAGCACATGGCTTGAGTTTTTCTGTTCAAGATGGTGTTAAACCACCTCCGTCTCTTTTAAATATATACAAAGAACTTGAATCTGATTTAGGTATTCAGCTGCCCAAAAACAAGGGTAATCTATATCATTGGGCTGAACAAGGTGTGTTATTGTTAAATGCAACATTGACCGTTCGTGCCAATCAACCTAACAGTCATGCAGGAATTGGATGGCAGCAATTCACTGATGCCGTTATCCAGCTGTTGAATGAAAAAAAACAAAATTTGGTGTTCCTGCTTTGGGGTAACTTTGCTCAGCAAAAAGGAAGCTGTATCGATGATAAAAAACACCTTATTTTGAAAGCGCCTCACCCTTCCCCATTTTCGGCTGACAAAGGCTTTTTCGGATGCAGACATTTTTCTGCGACCAATCAATACTTGATGCAGCATGGTATAACACCAATTGATTGGCTGATAACAAATTAATTTATGGTAAAAAGGATATTTGGTGCTTTTTTTACAATTTGGGGAGGAACTGTTTTTATTGCCTCCATGTTAGTATTTATAATTCCTATTTGGGCAACCGGGATTTTTCCTGAGCCAGTCAGAACAGCATGGGTAATCCGTTTTTGCAGGATTTGGATGTCTGTATTCTTTCCTTTATCTGGCATTCGACTGACCATTTCTGGAAGGCAACATTTTAAAAAAGGAGAAAACTATATTGTTGTTTGCAATCACAATTCCCTGATGGATGTACCTTTAACCAGTCCGGGTATTCCAGGTGCTAATAAAACAATTGCAAAAATAGAGATGTCAAGGATTCCTTTATTTGGAATCATTTACAAAAGAGGTTCAGTTTTGCTAGATAGGACAAAAGACAGCAGCAGGAAACAAAGTTATTTGGACATGAAACGTGTGTTAGAGTTGGGGATGCATATGTGTATATATCCGGAAGGTACACGAAACAAAACGGATGAACCTTTAAAGTCTTTTCATGACGGTGCATTCAGACTTTCTTTTGATACTGGAAAAAGCATAATACCCTGCATTATCAGAGGTACTAAAGAGATGCTCCCACATGATAAAAAATTTTATTTCTGGCCCGGTAAAGCTTCCATGAAGTTCCTCGAACCAGTTTCACCAGCTGGATTTGAAAACGCCTCTGTTTTTAAGGATCATATTTACAAACTAATGTGGCGAGAGCTTGAGCATAACTAACTATTGTGTGTAGAAATACCTTGTTCTGTTAATTTTCAGGTCTCTAAGTAAGCCTGACTTCGGATTGATGGAAATGTTGAAAAATTTATATAATCCAATAGGTGTGATATTTATGGACATCTGCCAACAATGCAAATCACGAGAAACAAAGGTTGTTAGCGATTGAAGTTTACCAGTTTCTACATCAAAATAACCATTGGCACCTATTTTCCATTTGGGTGTCAGGCTGAAATCTCCATTAAAGTTGAAGTTGGAGGTAAATTCGTTTTTAAAAGTGTAGTCAGGTTGTGGAAGTTTCGCAAAGCTGAGTGAATAGGAAAAACTCATTGTCCAGGGTATGCTGAAATCAGTAAATTCAGCTGGGTTTCTACGGATATAATCCAACTGTGCATTCATTTGCTCCTGCGTCAGGTTATCTTCAAATGCTTCATCTTTCTTTTCATTTTGTTTTCCGCCGTCTTTCTTCTTTTTACTCTGCAAACTGGTTGAGATATTTATACTGCCACTTACCAAAGAAGAAAAGAAATCGAATTTACCACCGCCACTCCAGATATACTGGTTCATCCTATAACCAGTCTGAGGATTACTCTTGTAAGGGTCCATGGTCATATTAGCAGTTATATTTATCATTTCAAGCAGACTACTTCTAGCGTAAAAATTGAATGTTGATAAATTAAAACTGTCAGCCAACATATTATAACCACCTGAGACGCCAAATCCGTCAATTAATTTTACTTTTTTAAACGCTGCATCTTCACTGGTATCTGTTTTGGATCGGATCTTCATTTCAAGGTTATTATCAATACCAAATCCAATTCCTCCATTCTCTTCAGAACCAAACGGGCCAAAAATACTGCCATCAAATACAGACATCAGTACCCTGTTACCTTGTTTATCAACCTGTTGTCGGTAATAATAAGGTTTCATCAGGTCTGGCTTGTAGTTTACACTGAATTGTGGACGCATGACATGCCTGATAGCCTGTACCCTTGCCTCTTTATTTTTAGCCTGAAAAGTTCCAAAAACTGCGGTACTGAAAGAAAGACCCATGTTCATTTCACGGGCCGTATAAAAACCTTTTTCTATTGTTGAGTCTAGTTTCTCTTTTACAGGATTCCAAGTTCTAAAGAACTTTTGGGCAAACCATCTTTCACGAAAGCTAAAACTGGGTGCAATCTGAAATGGTCCGAGTGAGGGCAATGATAATGTGATAGGTACGTCATGGCTTGCTCCCCACTGAAAAGTATCAATCAACTGTTTAAATCGGAAAGCTGTATCATAAAAAGAAATCTGTCCTTTATAATTTCCTGTATAGCCTATTCCTAGTTTTTCATACCATTTTGAAGCTCCTACAGATTCTTTTGGTTGAAAAGGGTAAATGGTATTCATAACCAGTGCAATATCGGGGAGATTCAGGTTTATTACACGGGTTGCGGTATTTTGATTGTGGTTGAGATTTACGGCGAGATTAAACGGTGTTCCCTGCCAGTTTTTCTGATATGAAATGGATGAACTCAATTGATTGGTGAAATTCATGGGTTGCATGTAGTTACCGCCACCCTGTGTATTACCGCCAAAACCAGGGTTAACCAAAGCACCATTGGGTACTAACGAAAGGTATTTACTGCTTCCTGCATTCACATTGGCACTGAAAGATACTCCAGGTCTGGCTTTGCTGTCCATGCTGTGAGACCAGGTTACAAAAAAACTTTTATTCTTAGAAAAATCCGGATCTCCCTTAAATGCAAACTTTGTGTTTTGATAGCTAAGGTTAAAACTGCCACTGTATCTGTACCTTACCCTGTAGCTGGGCGCAAAATTGGCTCTCCAAGAACCATAGGAATAAAGGTCAAACCATGTTTTCGCATCTAAAAAATCATTTACGGCTCTGTAATAACCGAAACCTTCCAGACCTACACCAAACTGGTCATTTACAGTAAACTGAGGTGGCAGAATACCAGATTGGCGACCTTTTTTCATCGGAAATATGCCAAAAGGAAGGTAAATAGGTATGGGCACATCTTCAAACTCAGGATGAACAGGACCAGTAACAACAAGTTTTTTATTGATAAATTTAGCTTTACTGAATCTGAACGCAAAATGCGGGGTATCTAGGTTACAAGTTGTAAATCTTCCTCTTGCAGCAAAGAATGTTTCACTGTCAATTTTTTTTACCTTCTCAGCAAAGTTGAAAAGTTCATCCTGTTGGAAAAATGAACTGTAGGTAACCCCCTTCTGATTCTTGAAGTTAAAGCTAAGACTGTCGCTTACTGTTATTGTTTCGCCTTGTTTTAGCTTAGCCATTCCGGCCACGGCTCCGGTTGAATCTCTTCCCATTTTAGCAATGACGAACTGGGTTTGCTGGTCAAACTCTATTTTTGGCGCATTTAATAGTACGTCATCGTATTTAATCTCAGTTTTGCCGTAGAGAAATATTTTCCTCGTATCAACATCCAGAACCATAGAATCCTCTGCTTTGTGTTCCACAGGAAATGATATGGAATCGCGTGAAATTTTTAAATTCAGGGTATCGATTTTACCTTTTTTTCCTGACGTATCATACGCAATGGGCTTTAAGGTATCTTTTGGTAATTGTTTCTGTACACGTTGCATCAACCCTAAACCTTTTGCACTGGCCTGTTCTGGTATTGTTAAAATCAGAAGCAGTCCTGAGGATAAAATCAAGAATTGAAGATATTTTAGGCTAAATTTGCGTTTTTGTTGGAACATATCAGTCGGCGTGCAAATTTAATCAATTAATATTGTAAGATATTGTAAAGATTCTTTTGAACCTGACATAAAAAAAGATTTACGCTATGCTCAGCAGAATCACCACATGCGCCTTGACATTATTGTTAATCGGAATTTCAAATAAAGGTATTTCACAATCCGCAGTAAAAACACCCAAAATCAAAACGATCATCATAGACGCTGGTCATGGTGGAAGTGACCAGGGTGCAAAAGGCAGCTACTCCACTGAAGCTCAAATAACGTTGCAACTAGCCCTGAGGCTAGATACAATTCTCAGAAATGAATTGCCTGAAACAAAATTTGTAATGACACGGACAACTGATATTTACCATCATGTTCGGGAAAAAGCTAATATAGCCAATAGAGAAAGTGGCGATTTATTCGTTTGCATTCATGTCAATGCTGCTCCACCTAAAAAAACGGTAACAGGTTACAAATCTGTAGCTTACTACAAGGGAAAGGGCAGCAATCGCAAAAAATTATACAGAAAGGTCCCCATTTATAAAACTTCTCCCAATCCTGCACATGGAACTTCTACTTACGTTTGGGCGGCAGACCGGACTGATGAAAAAACTCAGGGAATTATTGAAGATGAAAGGTATGAATCATCTGCAGAAGTGATGGATATTCCCGATGTTAATAGTCCAGAAGCCGTGATCAAAGCTCGCCTATGGTCTCAGAAATTTTTTAAGAACTCAGTTCGACTTGCATCGCTGATTGAAACTGAATTCACTGCAATAGGCAGGAAAAGTCAGGGTGTTTTACAAAGAAACCACATGGGGATATGGGTATTACAAGCTACCAATATGCCTGCAGTTTTAATTGAAACGGGATTTATAACAAACAAGGAAGAAGAGGACTATCTGAACAGTGAAGTTGGACAAACAGAAATGACCAGAGCAATAGCCAATGCTGTCATTAACTATAAAATACTTATTGACGGCAAATAACAACAACAAAAAAATGATGAAAATTTCGAACGAAACCAAAGTAGGTGCATTAACGGCTGTTTCAATAACACTATTGATACTTGGATTTAATTTTCTGAAAGGAAAAAATGTTTTCAAAAAGAAAGCTACCATGTTTGTTACTTTCAGCAAAGTGGAAGGATTAAACATAGGAGATGCCATTAAAATAAATGGATTACGTGTAGGTGCCGTTGAAGGGCTTGATGAAAAAGATGCCAGTCTCAGTGAAGTGGTAGTTTCATACCACTTGACACGTTCAATAAATATACCAGTAGATTCTTACGGTAAAATTGAAGCAACGCCCCTGGGATCAACTGCAATTGTAATTTCGCTTGGCACCTCCGGAAAATTTCTTAATGATGGCGATACACTGAAAGGCATTGACAGCAAGGGTTTGATGGAAGATCTCAAACAAACACTGACACCTACTATTGAAAAAATCAATCTAACATTGACATCACTTGATACTACAATCAGAAATATTGGTAAAACTTTTGACGAAAGTGCTCAGCAAAATATTTCCAATATTTTACAGGAATTAGCAGGAACAACAGACAAACTTAATGCATTACTTGAGCCTGGCAAAGGGAGTCTTGCTCAAACTATGGATAACGTTAATTCATTTAGCAGTAACTTAAAAAACAACAATGATTCTATATCATCAGTAATCAACAACCTTGCTGAAGCCTCCAGGAAAGTTGCTTCGCTTGATTTGTCAGGTACCGTTTTATCACTTGAATCTGTTGTTGGGAACTTGAATAGCGTGCTTTCTGATATCAAATTAGGAAAAGGCAGTATAGGCAAACTTGCCTCAGACGAGCAACTGTATAAAAATCTAAATAGCACAGCAAATAGTCTGAATATTTTGCTTCAGGATCTCAGAATACATCCTAAGCGATATGTACAAATATCAGTATTTGGAAAAAAAGACAAATCAGGTCCACTTTTGACTCCCTTATCAGATTCAACGGCCCAATAATGCATAAAAAGGTTTCTCTATTATTCCTATTTGTCCTGCTAATTGGAAGTGCCCTTACAGCGCAGGTTACACCTATAACTGAACAGCCCGTTTTGAATGATCGTTTTGTTCAAATCATCAAAGCCGATATATTCAGACGTGTGAAAAGAGATAGTGCAGGAGATCTGAATATTCTGAAAGGCAATGTGATTATGCAGCAACAAAATACGCTGATATATTGTGACAGTGCTGTTCAGAATGTATTGTTGAATCAGGTTGAAACATTCGGAAATATTCATATCAATGATAACGACAGTGTGCATGCCTATTCGCAGTATATGCAATACATGGGAGATACAAAAGTTGCTACACTCAAAAAAAGAGTAAAATTAACAGACGGAAAAGGGGTGCTCACTACAGAAGCACTTGAATACAATGTAGGAAGTAACGTTGGTACATACCTGAATAACGGAAAAGTAGTTAACGGTGAATCAGTGCTAACGAGTAAAGAAGGAATATATTATGCAAATACCCGTGATGTATTTTTCCAAAAAAGGGTAAAGTTGGTAGATCCCGAATATACAATGACAACAGATACACTTAAGTATAACCTTAACACTGAAATAGCCAACTTTCTTGCCCCTACAACCATCAAGGATGAACGTTCTACCATAAAGACTAGAAGGGGTATGTATGACTTGAAAAAAGGAAAAGCCATTTTCACTGACAGACCTGAAATAAGAGACAGTACTCAGGTTGTATATGCAGACAGTATATCATACGATAAAATATCTGGGGCAGGCAGAGCAACAGGAAATGTTGAGTATCGAGACTCAGCACAAGGTATTGCTATGTATGCGGGTGCAACAGATTTCAACAATGATTCCAAAAAAGTAACGTCCTATTTCAAACCATTGCTTGTATTGAAACAAAAAAATGATTCATTATTTGTTACAGCGGATACGTTACATTCAGCATATTTACAAACCGACAGTACCAAAATTAAAAATCCGGCAGATACTATCCGGTATTTCAAAGCCTTTCACCATGTGAGGTTGTTTTCTGATTCTTTGCAAAGTAAATGCGACAGTTTGTACTATTCGGGAATTGATTCTGTGTTCAGATTCTTTGCAGAACCCGTAATTTGGACTCAAGGCAGTCAGATATCCGGTGATACCATTTTTCTGGCTACAAAAAACAGAAAAGCTGAAAAAATCACAGTTAATGAAAATGCTTTCACCATAAACAGAACTGCAGACGGTATGTTCAATCAGATGAAAGGCAATGAACTCACCGGACAATTCATTGAGGGCTCAATTGATTTTTTAAAAGTAAAAGGGAATGGAGAGAATCTTTACTACCTGCAAGATGAAGATAGTGCTTATGTAGGCGTAAATTATACAATGGCTGATGCTATTGTAATGCGATTTGCAAACAAAGAGTTGAAGCGGGTAACATGGTTCAACAGTGTAACTGGAACAACCTATCCCGTCTTACAGCTGCCTGAAGATAAAAAAGAACTTCGGAATTTTAAATGGCTGGAGGCAATCAGACCAAAATCGATTAATGATATCTGGTCTGAATGGGATAAAATTTTAAAGCCGCTAGAAGATTCAAGCAAACTTTCTGATTATGAGAAAAAAATATTCTCCCCTCTGAATACGCCACAAAAATCAAGTGAAAAAGTCCCTTTGAAATCATCAGGAGATAAACCCAGGAAAGGAAACACAGGAAAAAACCCAATCAAGAAAGAGAATTAAATCTTCATATTATGATGACTGCCGTTTTTATCATTGGTTATCTCGCTATTGCATTTGAACATCAAATTAAAATTAATAAAGCTTCAAGTGCGTTAATAACAGGGGTATTATGCTGGACTATTTACGTATTTAATAACAGCTCACATGAGCAGGCGCATCATGCCCTGCTCGAACATATGGGGGAGATTTCAGGCATTTTGTTTTTCCTTTTAGGTGCCATGACAATTGTGGAATTGATAGATGCACATGATGGCTTTGACATTATTTCTAAAAGCATCAAAAGCAGAAAAAAGACAAGTATCCTTTCCATCATCACCATTTTTGCATTTTTTTTATCCGCAATTTTAGACAACCTAACAACAACTATTGTCTTGATATCCCTCACAAATAAACTTATCCAAGACAACAAGGATAAACTCATTTTCGCATCGATGACCGTAATAGCGGCTAATGCAGGAGGAGCCTGGTCACCTAT
>Ga0079300_10000381_pt1 | contig 16574 bp, 13 predicted proteins | sample Wag4_2014_7_11_FD_74799 | JGI IMG/M metagenome (GOLD analysis project Ga0079300, IMG submission 74799) | Fresh water microbial communities from Ohio, USA - Utica-2 Time Series HT 2014_7_11 | ecosystem: Environmental > Aquatic > Freshwater > Water tank | place: USA: Ohio | collected 2014-07-11
GTGACATTCGCGATGGTCTCTTCCACTTCGTAGCAACCGAGGAGTCCGAGGGTGGCTGCGCCGAAGAGGAGGGCGCCGAACATGTGGGTCTTTCGCATGGTGGATTCTACCTTTGCCGCGTTACCGGGCGTCCAAATATCCTGAAAAAAATGAAACTTCCTCGTTTCGTGGCTTCGGCCGTCGCCGCTTGCGGCTTTCTGCTTCTCGCTTCTGCCTCTGGGTGCGACCGTTCCACAGCAGGTGTAACGCCAGAGCAGGGGTCGGAGGTTGCATCCGGACCCGGCTCGGCGCCACGGGTGCGGTTGACCACGGACTATGGCACGATGGTGATCGAGCTGTCGGATGCGACCCCAGGCCACCGGGACAACTTCCTTAAGCTCGTCGAGCAGGGCTACTACGACAGCCTCCTGTTTCACCGCGTCATCAACCGGTTCATGATCCAGGGCGGTGATCCGGCGAGCAAAAACGCACCGCAAGGCGCCATGCTGGGTTCGGGTGGCCCGGGATACACCATTCCTGCGGAGTTCCGTCCGGAGTTAGTGCACGTCAAAGGGGCCATCTGTGCAGCCCGCCAGGGCGACAATGTAAACCCCACGCGCGCTTCCTCGGGCAGCCAGTTTTACATCGTTCAGGGTCGGCCGATCGCACCTGAGGAGTTAGGCGGCATGCAGGAGCGGTACAACCTGGGCAAGCCGGAGGACCAGAAGTTTGCGTACACGGCGGACCAAATCGCGACCTACGGCTCCCTCGGGGGCACCCCCTTCCTCGACATGCAGTACACCTGCTTCGGGCGGGTCGTCGAGGGACTCGAAGTCATCGATTCCATCGCGTCTGTGCGGACCGCTCCCGGTGACCGTCCGGTGCAGGACGTCCGCATGCAGCTCGACGTCATCCGATGACCCTAGATGCGGCGGCCATCGCGGTCTTCCTGGAGGAGGTCCGCGCAGCGGATTTGGCCGGCCCGGATGCCGCAGAGGCGTTTCGCATCCACTGGCTGGGCCGGAAGGGCCGGATGAAGGACATCCTCGAAGCCTTCCGCGACGTTCCCGGTCCGGAAAAGCGGGAAATGGGCCAGCACATCAACGGGCTGAAAGCCGCCATCGAAGCGCGCCTGGCCGAGGCGCTCGCTGCTGGAGCTACCGAGCGCGTGCAGGCCGCGGTGCAGGAAGATTGGTCGCGGCCGTCGGGAGCAGTGCTGCCCGGCACCCACCACCCCATCAGTCGGGTGCGGCGGGAAATCTGTACCATCTTCGAATCGCTCGGCTTTGCCATCGCGGAAGGCCCGGAGATCGAAGACGACTGGCACGTGTTCAGCGGCCTCGGGTTCCCTCCGGAGCATCCGGCACGCGACATGCAGGACACGTTTTTCATCGCCGACAGCCCCGGCCTCCTGCTGCGGACCCACACCTCGAGTGTCCAGGTGCGCGAGATGGAAACCCGGCAGCCGCCCATGCGCATCATCATGCCGGGTAGGGTGTTCCGCAACGAGGCCATCTCCGCGCGGGCCCACTGCATGTTCCACCAAATCGAGGGCCTGTGCATCGACGAAGGCGTGACGTTTGCCGACCTGAAGCAGATGCTGTTGCACTTCGCCCAGGCCTACTTCGGGCCTCAGGCCCGCATTCGCTTGCGGCCGTCTTACTTCCCGTTCACGGAGCCGAGCGCTGAGGTCGACGTGTACTGGGGGCTGGAAACCGAGGTGGATCGCCGGATTACGAAGGGCACGGGCTGGCTGGAAATCCTCGGATGCGGCATGGTGGATCCGGATGTGCTCGCGGCTTCAGGCATCGACCCGGAGCGGTACAGCGGCTATGCCTTCGGGATGGGCATCGAACGGATTGCCATGCTCCGTCACCAAATCGGCGACCTGCGGGCGTTTTTCGAGAACGACGTGCGCTTCCTGCACCAGTTTACCGGCGCCGCGGGCTGAAGTCCACGTGGACCTTCTCCCGCATGTCGCTCGACCGTTCGACGGTCAGGCGGGCTGCGATGGCGCGCAATGACCCCTGAACGGAGGCCCACCGCCCGGCATCGTGGGTCCCGCTGAACAATCCGCGCATCGCCTCGGTCATCCCGGAGCCGTCCCCGCTCAACGACAGCCGCCAACCTCCCGGAAGCGCCAGCACTTCGGCCTGGATCCGGGCCCCGGTGTCCGGCAATTCAGCGATGCCGCGCAGCAGGTTGCGGATGGCTTCTTGCTGGTCGCCGCTCAGGTGTTCTGAAAAGTCGGTCGGCACATTCCAATCCACCGATTCAGCGAGTTCGCGGTCGAGGCCGGTCAGGAACGCTGCGATGCTCACGGGGTCCTCGTCTGGAGTTTGGGATGGGGCGGGTTGCCCGCCGCCCAGCCGCTCGGCGGGCACCAAACTCCGCAAGCGGATCACGCGCCCCCGCTCCATCCGCAACGCCCTCCGCAACGTGCCGGCCTGGGCAGCAAAGGCAATCCATCCCAGCCCGAGCAAGGCCACAATCCACGGCCAGCCCCCGCTTCCGCCGCGTCCAGCGCCTCCCCCGGCCGCCTCGTCGCGTTCAAACGGATCCTCCTCGTCCACCAGCTGTTCGGTGAAGGCCTTGCGGTCCGCACCGGACTCCGGATTCGCAGCGGCGAGCAGTACCTGCTGCACGCTGTCGAGTGCCTGATACCGCTCCACAGCCCCCGCCAAATCCCCGCGCTCCACGTCAAATCCAGCCGCCTCCCGGTGGATCTCGACCAGTACTTCGGGCGATCCGGCGCGCTGGGCCGCCGCTGTAGCGTCGTGGAAGGCGATAAGGGCCTCCATGGGACGCCCGGCGGCGCGGGCGCTCAACGCCACGCGCAGGGCCGCCTCTGCATACCGCACCGGCTCAAGCGCCGGGGTCGCAGTGAGCAGATCGCGTGCCCATGCGAGTGCCTCAGCATGCATGCCCTCTGCATCGAGAATGCGGTGAAGCTCTTCCCGGTATCCCTGCGCATCGCTTGCAGCTAACGTCTCGAGCGCCTCCTTGTAGGGCTCTGTGAGGGAGTCGGGCAGGTTGTGGTGAGCAAGCGCATGGCTCTTCACCCGGAGGTGCATCAGTTCTGTGAAGGGCCTGCGGTCTTTCAGCGTAAGGTGGGCGACATCCACCCCGCCGGTAAGCAGGTTGAGTCCCTCCGTGCTGGCGAGCTCGGCGAGTTCCCAGTCGCCCTGGATGAAGGCGATGCGGGCGAGCATCTGCTTGAGCTGAACCGAGTTCGGTTGCCGGCGGAGTTCCTGAACGACGATACCACGGGCTTCGTCTTCGAGGTGTAGCCGTACGTAGCCTTGGGCGAGCTCGAGCGACAGCCGTTCGCGGTCGGGCGCGGTGCAGGCCGACAGTCCGCGTAGGGCCGTCTTCCACGCGTCCGTGGCGGGTTCTGCATTGCCGCTGGCGGCGTGGACGACTCCGATGCCGGTATGGGCCTGGGCGAGTTGGCACGGGTCTGTGGCGCGTTGTTCCGCCCCACGGTACATGGCCAGGGCCGCCACGGGACGCCCTGCGGCGAGGAGGGAGTCTCCGCGGTGGAGCAAGGTGGGCACGTCGCCGGCGAGGTCGTGGGTTTGGGCGTTCAGCCCGAACCACTGCCCGGAAAGCCCCAGCCCTACGGCCACGAACAGAAAGATAGTACAGCGGCGCATGGCCCGAAATTCGCGCGCCGAGGGCCTCAGAAAACAGCGTCTGTCGGGAAATGTACGCGGTCGGTCGTTGAAAACCCGGTCACTCGTTCCAGACAACATCCATCACCACTTCGCCCACGGCTTTCAGGGTTCCGCGGTCGATGATGCTCATGTTGTCGCGGTGCGTGTGGTGAAACGCGCCGTAGCCCATGGGCAGCACCTGGACCTGGTAGTGCACGATGTTCACGCTGGGGATGCCGGCGAGTTCGGAGACGAAGAGGTTGTCGTCCACGGTTTGGGGCGTCTTGTCCGAGCGGAATAGGTTTCCGTAGCCGAGCGCACGGGCGGCGGACCACACCTTCGTGACCACCGTCGGGGCATAGACCAGCGACGTGCCCTCCTGGTTGAACACGGCGTCCTGTGCGCCCACCATATCCAGCAGGATGCCAAACTTCGCCCGGTAGCCCACCTTGTGCGGGTTTGCGGCCCAAAACTGGCTCCCCAAACACCAGTCGCGGTAGTCGTTATCGGTACGCGGTGCCCATTCCGGGCGTCCGTAGTCTTCCGCATCGAAGAACACGATGTCCACGCCGACGTCCGGTCCATTTCCGCCCGTGAGGTGGCGGGCCACTTCGAGCAGCACCCCGACTCCGGAGCCGCCGTCGTTCGCACCGTCGATGGGTTCCCGCTGGCGCAGGGTGTCCTTGTCCGCAAACGGCCGCGTATCCCAGTGTGCGTAGAGCATGATGCGCTCGGCGGCCTCGGGTTTGTACGAACCGACGATGTTGCGGATGTCGAGGATGGTGCCGTCGTAGGCCCGCACCTTCCCCTCTTGCACCGTCACCTCGAGCCCGTGGCGTTCGAGTTCGGCCGTCAGCCAATCGCCACAGGCCGCGTGTTCCTTTGAATTCGGAACCCGAGGCCCGAACGCCACCTGCTGTGCGACGAAGGCATAGGCGGAATCCCCTGAAAACGCAGGCGCGGCAATGCGAGGTTTCTGCTCTTTTTCCGTCGCCTCGCCACCTCCACAGGCCACAGCGCCGAGGGTTGTGGCGGCGAGGAGGAGCCGCTGGGCGGTGTTCATGCGTCGATGGTCCATCCGCTGCCGTCTTTCGTATCCATGATGCTGACTCCGAGGCCGGTCAGGGCTGTGCGGATAGCGTCTGCGGTGCTGAAGTCCTTGCGGGTTTTCGCCTCGGTTCGGAGCTGGACGAGCAAGTCGAGCAACTGGTCCTGGAGGTCATTCGACCCACTGGATTCGCTGGACCGGATGCCGAGGACCTGGATGAGGTAGTCGTCGAACACCTCGCGCAGTTCGGCGCACTGTTCAGCGGACAACGAGCTATGTCCATCGCGTGCGCTGTTGATCCAACGGGCCGCATCGAACAGCTGGGCGATGAGCACCGGCGTGTTGAAGTCGTCGTTCATGGCGGCTGCACAGCGGAGGCGGAACGCGGCGACGTCTACGGCCTCGGACGCAGCACCCGACTGCAAGGTATCGAGGGCCGCCCGTGCGCGCTGCAGGCGTTCGAGGCCTTTTTCAGCCGCTTGCAGGGCTTCGTTTGAAAAGTCGAGGGTGCTGGCGTAGTGGCCCTGGAGCATGAAGAACCGGACCGTCATGGGGTCGTAGCCCCGCTCAAGCAGGGGGTGGTTGCCGTGGATGAGCTCGTCTGGGGTGAAGCCGTTGCCTTCGGATTTGGCCATTTTCCGGCCGTTCACCGTGAGCATGTTGCCGTGCATCCAGTAGCGCACCGGCCGCGGGGTGCCGAAGGCGCCCACGTTTTGGGCGATCTCGCATTCGTGGTGGGGGAACTTCAGGTCCATCCCGCCCCCGTGGATGTCAAATTCCTGACCGAGGTACTTCGTGCTCATCGCCGAACACTCCAAATGCCACCCCGGAAAGCCCACGCTCCAGGGCGAAGGCCACGACATAAGATGCTGTGGTTCTGCCTTTTTCCAGAGCGCAAAATCCAGACCATCGCGCTTTTCCTCCTGACCGTCGAGCTCGCGCGTGTTCGTCAACAGCTCATCGATCTTGCGGCCGCTGAGCTCCCCGTACGGATGCACCGCATGGAAGGCCCGCACATCGAAGTAAACAGAACCGTGGGATTCGTAGGCGAATCCATTGTCTAATAGGTTCTGAATCAAGGCAATCTGCTCAACGATATGGCCGGTGGCAGTGGGTTCGATCGACGGCGGAAGGATGTTGAACACCCGCATGACGTCGTGGAAATCGTTCGTGTAGCGCTGCACGATTTCCATCGGTTCGAGGTTCTCGAGCCGCGCCTTGCGGCCGATTTTGTCCTCGCCGGCATCCGCATCGTCGGTCAAGTGGCCCACATCCGTGATGTTGCGGACGTAGCGGACCGCGTAGCCGAGGAAGCTGAGGTACCGGAAAACGATATCGAAGGTCAGGAACGTGCGCACGTTGCCGAGGTGCACATTGCTGTACACCGTCGGACCGCAGACATACAGGCCGACATGGGGGGGGTGCAGGGGAACGAAGGGCTCTTTCTCTCGGGTTAAGCTGTTCGTAATGTGCAAGTTGTCCATGTCGCTTACGGTTGCGCTGTGGGTTCTGCCGCCACCCGCGCGGTCCATGCCTCCAGCATGACGCGCGTGAGGCGGGCCAAATCCGTTGCCGGCTCCCAGCCCCAGTCCTCCCTCGCTGCCGCGTCGTCAATCGAGCGGGGCCACGAATCCGCGATGGCCTGGCGGTGATCTGGCCGGTAGGCGATTTCGAAATCCGGTCGAAGCACCCGGATGCAGTCGGCCAGCTCTGCGGGCGTAAAGGTCATGGCGCCGATGTTGTAGGACGTCCGGACGCGGATGCGGTCGGCTGGCGCAGCCATCAGCTGGAGCGTGCCCTCTACGGCATCCTCGATGTACATCATGGGCAGTGCGGAGCCCTCCCGGAGGAAGCACGAATACGGCTCCCCACTGGCCGCGTACTGGAAAATTTCGACGGCATAATCCGTGGTCCCGCCGCCTGGTAGCGAGCGGTGCCCGATGAGTCCGGGATACCGCAGGCTGCGCACATCGACGCCGTACCGGCTGTGGTAGTAGTTGCACCACCACTCGCCCGACTGCTTGGATATCCCGTAAACCGTCGTCGGGTCGAGCCTGGCATCTTGGGGAACCGCATCCTTCGGCGTCGCAGGGCCGAATACCGCTATCGAGCTCGGCCAAAAGACCTTCTGCACCCATCCTTGGCGGGCAGCCTCCAGAACATGGAGCAGCGACCGCATGTTCAAATCCCAGGCCAAGAGCGGCCGCTGTTCTCCGGTGGCGCTGAGCAAAGCGGCCAAATGGTACACGGTATCAATGGGCCGCGACCGCAGCACCGCTTCCACGGCATCGCCATCTGTGGCATCGAGTTGGAGAAAGGTGCTCCGCAAAACCCCTTCGTGTTCGGGCATCCGGATGTCCGCCACGATGACCTGATCGACCCCTTCCCGCTCCTGCAGCGCGAGGACCAGTTCTACTCCGAGTTGCCCAGCCGCTCCGATGACGAGATGTGTTCCCATGGGGACCAAAGTTAGCGCCGCACCTCGAACAGGCACGCATCCCCATAGCTCAGGAATCGGTATCCCGAGCGCAGGGCATGGGCGTAGGCCTCGCGCCAGACCTCTCCGGCGACCGCTTCCACGAGGCACAGGAGAGTGCTTTCCGGCTGGTGGAAGTTCGTTACAAGCCCGTCGATGGTCCGAATGCGGTACCCGGGAACGATCATAAGGGAAGTTGCGAAAGCCAAATCTTCACCGGGAGCCACAGTTCGCACTGCCCACGCCGCCGCATCCCGCAGTCCCCACCCCAGCGCCTCGGCATGTTCGGCCGCCTCCCCCGTCGCAATCCACTGCGAAACCTCTGCCGGGCGCTTGCCGGTTCGGTGCCACTCCACAAGGTACCAAAAGGCGCTCTCAAGCGTCCGAAGGGTGGTCGTCCCCACCGCCAGCCGACCGAAATCCGGCGCGTCCGCGAGCGCAGCGAGGGTAGATGCATCGAGGATGCATTGCTCAGCATGCATCGTGTGAGCAGAGGGCCCGTCTTCGTCCAGCGGGCGGAAGGTTCCGGCACCGACGTGCAGGGTGACCTGGTGCACGGCGAGTCGGGCGCGCATTTCCTCCCATAGCGCATCGTCAAAATGAAGGCCAGCCGTCGGAGCTGCGACACTGCCGGGGCGGGTGGCAAAGACGGTTTGGTAGGCGGCCCGATCGTCTTCGGTGTCTTCCCGGTGCATGTACGGCGGAAGCGGAACCCGGCCAAACGCCTCGAGGACCTCGCCCCACGTGCACGACGAGGCGGTGCTGTCGCGCGGTTCCCACGTGAAGGCGATGTTGCGGGTGCCGACATCTTCTCCGACTAACCGGGCGGAGAGTTGCCAAAGCGTTCCTCCTAGCGCAGTGAACTCCGCGTGAGCAGCGCCGGAACTCCATCGCCGCGCTCCGCGCACCAAACAGGTCCACGTCGTACTCTGGGTGCTACTGAGCGCCTCCTCCATAGAGAGACCCACAGGTTCGAGAAGGAAGATCTCGAGCGCCCCGCCGGTGGGTTTGGTCAGCAGCAAACGCGCGCGAATCACCCGGGTGGCATTCACCCAAAGCGCTGTGTATCTGCCACTAAGTGCTGGCAGCTCCCAGAACACCCGGTCTTCAAAAGTTCCTTCTGCCGGGACAACCAGCAGCCTGCTTGCCGACCTCGGTTCTACCGGTGCGGTGGCAATGGCGGCTGCGGGAAGTTCGTAGCTGAAGCGGCTCACTCCTCCACCGAACGCAGGTCCTCGAGGTCAGCTGCCTCGAGCATCGCATTCGAAATCCGGGCATAGGCACCGCCGCGGGCGCGCGAGAGCAGATTGAGCTTTTCGTTCGTGAAATCGGTCTTCTCAGCAGCCTCGTTCACCTTCGTGGTGCTGATGGCCCAAACACCGACCTCACCGGCAATCGCAGGAGAGACCGTGCCGGGCGCCATACCTAACGCATGGCCGACCACTTCAGGTTCTGCTCCGGCTCCAGCCTGCGGGATGGAAGGGAACTTCAGGCTGATGGCCGATGCAGTTGCGACTGCACCCTGCACCGAGGTGGCGATGGCGCTCAGGTTGTCGCCCACCATCAGCTCCTTGTACTTCTCCGCCTTAGCTTCCTTCACTGCTTCTGCGCGCATGATTTCTTCGACGTGCTCGAACTTCGGTTCACCTTTTTGCTTCTTGCGGTCGAGGTAGGCAACGATGTAGGAGTTGTCTGCGAGGATGGGCGTGGAGATCTCCCCTTCTTCAGCGGAGAAGGCCCAGGAAATGACTTCGCCAGCGGTTTGCAGACCCGAAATGGAGGTTGCTTCCCGGGTGATGTCGGTTGCGATGTTCGTCGGATAGCCGGCAGTACTTGCTGCTTCGATGAAGGCATCCTTGTCCGTGATTTCGATCGCAAACTCACTCGCGGCGCTGTATGCAGCGCGAGCGGTTTCCTGCGATGGAGTCAACTGGCGGCTGATGAAGGCGACCTCTACGCGACGCACAGGGGGAGTAGTCCCCATCGCCTCCACGATGTGCAAACCGTAGCTCGTTTTCACCACACCCACTTTTCCAGCGGGGTTGTCGAACGCGAAGTTTTCAAATTCAGGAACCATCCGTCCGCGCGGGAAGAAGTCGTAGAAACCTCCAGTTGCTTTCGAACCGGGGTCATCGCTGTACCGCGTGACCATGTCCTCGAACTTGGCTCCCTTCGCGAGGGCTTTGCGGATGCTGTCTGCACGGGCTTGCAGCACGGCCATTTCTGCGCCATCGTTCACATCGTTTGCCTTCAGCAGGATGTGGCGGCATTTTGCAGAGTCTGCTTGTGTGCTGAAGCCGAGTACCCGGGCCAAACGCAGCTCCTGGTTCTTGACATAAGGGCCCACGAGGGTGCCGACACTCGACGTGAAGAAGGTCGCTTCATTCGCGTCAGTAGCCACCTCATCCGCCGTGAACTTCACGGGCGCCATGGGGGAACCTGTGAGGTTTGTGACAAACAGAGAATCACTGGAGGATGCGGCCCACCGGGATTTGACAGAGTCCAAGTCTGCCCGGTATCCCGCTGCGTCTGCTTCTGTCGCCTGCACCGGAATGCGGATGAAGGTGATGTCGCGGCCTTCCCGCTGGCGGTATTCAGGGTCCGATTTGTGCTCGTTGAAGTAGGCCTTCACGTCGGCATCTGTGACCTCGACTTCCTCATCCGGAATGGAGGCATAGGGCTTGACGACGTAGTCGAAGTCCACGGTGCGCGCACCCGCGAGGTAGTCGTGTTTGGCCTCCAAACTGTTCGCAAACATGCCGCCTACGATCAGGCTTTCGTGCTTTTCACGTACCCGCTTCGAGGAGATTAATTTGCGGTATGCCAAATAGTTCGCCTGTCCTTCAGGGGTGCCGAGCATCGTCTGGAAATTCTGTTGCCAGAAGGACTTGGCTTGAGGATCGGAGAAAAATGCGCGGCTGAGGTAGGGAGAGTATGCATCTCCGAAGATGAGTTCCTGGTACTCTTCGTCGCTAACCTGCAGGCCGAGTTCATCCAAATCGTCTTTCAAAAGCACGTCGGTGGTCATGTCTGACCACACCTCTTCCGCAAGCTGAGCGCCTTCGAAGCCCAGCTGACGGCGCAGTTGCAATTCGTTTTGGTACTCGAGTGCAGAAATTTCCTCGCCGTTGACCACACCGATGGTGCGGTTCGTGCCGCGGCCGAACAGGGCCATCACGGCATCGTACGGAACGAGGAAGCCTAACATACCGAAGCCGAGGAGGGCGATGAGCAGGCCTTGGCGCTTGCGGATTCTCTCAATCAGGGACATGGCGAACGTCTAAGAATTCAGGTGCGCGAAGATACGCGATTCGGGCACTGCTACGGCCACCCCTCAATTCGGGTTACAGGACAGACTCGTTCCCGCCTTCACCACCGAGTTGCCGAACCCGGATGACCCCGATCCGGTGGGCCTGCACTTCCTCCACTTCGAGGATGTACCCCGCAAGCGGAAGGGTATAACCTTCGTCTGGGATTTCTTCTGCATGGTGGAGGACGAGGCCTCCTAACGTTTCGTAGGCATCGTTCAAGGGCAGGGCGATGCCGTGTCGGTCGTTGATGTCCTCGACGTGTAGCCGCGCGGAGAAGCGCCAGCAACCGGGTTCGATTTCTTCTTCGATTTCGTTCGGCTCGTCGTGCTCGTCTTCGATATCGCCGAGCAGCTGTTCCATGAGGTCCTCCATGGTCACAATTCCGGAGGTTCCCCCGAACTCATCGACCACCACTGCGAGGTGGCGGCGGCGTGCGATAAACCGGCTCAGCACCTCGTCGGCCGCCATAGGCTCCGGCACGACGAAGGTGGGGTGCAGCACGGAAGCAATGGTGTCGGGCATTTTGAACAGGTCCTTGGAGTGCAGGTACCCGATGATGTGGTCGATGTCGCCGGTGTAGACCACGATTTTCGACAGACCGCTTTCCGCGAACAACGCACGCACATCCGCCATCGAGGTGCCGGCTTCGACGCCGACCACTTCGTTGCGCGGGATGAGGCAGTCTCGAACTCGTATGTTGCTGAATTCGAGTGCGTTTTGCATGATTTGGAGCTCGTGCTCGAGTTCTTGCTCGGGCTCCATACGGCCGCTGATGGTGCGGATGAAGTGGTCCAAATCCGTGGTGCCGAGCGCATCCGGCTCCGAGGTGCGGCTGGTACCGCGCCGGTCAATCAGCCGAATGGCACCCCGGCTGATGGTCACCACAGCCCATGTCGGCACCAGAAGTGCATAGTGCACTGCAGCGAGCGGAAATGCAAAGGTGCGCAGCCAGTAGTTGGGCTCGGAGTGGACCAGCGACTTGGGGAGGTATTCCGCCAGGACAAGGACTACGATGGTGGTGGCTGCCGTTTGGGTCGTGAGCGAGAGAAATGGTAGGGAAGCCTGTGTCCAGTCCGGAGTTCCGAACAGCGCCATCCCCAGCAACTTTCCGGTTTCGAGACCGCAGAAAACGAGCGCCAAATTGTTGCCGACCAGCATGGAGCCGATGAAGAGCTGCGGCCGAGCAATGAGGCGGGCAACAAGGCGTCCGCGCAGTCCCTGTTTGGCATCCAATTCAATCTGAAGTCGGTTCGCTGACACGTACGCGAGCTCCAGGCCAGAAAAAAAGGCGGACGCCACCAGCGAGGCGGCGATAATCAGGAGAGAGGTGGTAAGATCTTCAGGGTCCATGCACCGACTCGGTCAGGATTGCTTGCGCTCCATGCGTTTTCGGAAGGTCCGGCGGAATCCGTACCACAGCCCTGCAAGCGCGGGCACGAGGACCATTTCTCCCTGGGCTTCCCAACCTTCTGTCGCAATGGCATATGCGGCCAGTCCAGCTGACACTGCAATAGCGACCAGCCAAAACTTCTCAGCAGCCTTGCTTACGCGAATGAACCGATCCTGCTCCATGTGGGGTCGAAGGTAACGTACGGATTAGAATTCCGCGACGACATCCAGCTCGCCGGTCGGTTTCAAGATTCGGTACCGTTCGAAGCGGCTATCGGACTCGAGTCCGGTGCCCCGAATGATGCCTTCGGCCGTGTAGATCACCACCGGTCGGTCCGTCCGGATTAGGTCAGATTCGGCGGACCACGTGATAAACTCCGTCTCTAGCCGGTCTCCTGCGGTATTCACCACGACCACATCGTATTCTGCTTCCACCTCGAACGTGGACTCGGTGAGTTTTCCTTGCCGCGCAGTCATCTTCGCGCCGTGGCGCTTCTCATCTCCGTCCACATACAACGTAATGCCGCCGGAGGCTTCGACGGTGGCGGCTGAGCCTTCGGTCCGGGTGATGTGCCGGGCGAGAAGCACGTGCACGATTTCGCCGCGTTCTGAATAACTGAACCGAACGTCCTCCATGTGCGTTACGGGAGGTGCGCTCGGCAGCGAAGCCTCTGTGCTGTCCGCCGAGGCTTCCGTTGCACCCGGTGTCGTCGGCGACGCACACCCCACGACACTCCCCAGAAGCACCCAGCCCGCTATGCGCGGAAAGGGCATCAACGTACGCGGACCGTGGTCGTTTCGCCGCTGCAGGGGCACCCACCGATGCTCGGCATGGTGAACGAACTGCCCGCCGTGATGCCGATGGTGAAGATTTCATCCATCGACGGGTACTGCCGTGCGCAGGAAGAGATTTTTCCGCTGATTTTCTCGGACAGTTCGGGGTCTGAAGTGAGGTTGCGGGCTTTGTTGTAGTAGTCCACTGCGACCCAGAACGCCGCACGTGTGCCGATGATGCCGTCGTTGCAGTTGGAGGCGCTTCCTGAAATGGCATCTCCGATCAGCATATAGGCGTCGGCGCTCTTCGGATTGATGTCCAGAACCTTCGCGGCATATGCACGGGCAGTCGAAGCCCGCTTGAGGACCGAGGCGAGGAGTCCCGCTTTGAGCAAATAGGATTCCCTTTCGGCGCACGAGGGACAGAGGGAAACAGCTTCTTCAAAGTAAGCGAATGCCTTTGAGAGTTCCTCTTTCTTCGCGTAAGCCATGCCTAAGCTGTATGCCGACGCGGCTGCAGGTTCCTTCGCGTGGACTGCTTCTGCGGTGGGGAGATAGAGCGCGTTGCCGGTGCATTCTTTTTTCGTCAAAAGTCCGAGCACCTTCTTTTTCAGCTCGAAATCATCCGGTGATGTGGCGAGTTTCCGCTCCAGAACGGGCAGCATTTCGTCGCAACTCGCGAGTGTCACAAAGACCTCGTCGATGTTCGCCATCGCTTTTGTGTAGACGTCCATCTCCTTTGCATCCGCTGCTGTCGTGGCTGCAGCAAGACCGGCGGAGGCGATCTCCATAATCCAGATGTAGTCCGTCAGCATTTCGTCCAACTTCGCTCGGCGATCGTCCCCTTGCAGGCCCTTAAGAAGCTTGAACGAGGTTTGGTAGAAGTTGTTCAGCGTGCTTGCGGAACTAGCGGATTCCAGGCAGGTGATGGTTTCGCGGAGCATGGCATTCGCTCCGGCGACATCGTTTGGACGGAATTTCATGTAGTCTGACACCTTCCGCTCGAGCACGCTGCACCCGTTTTTCGGCTTGGATTTCGTGGACGGGTACAAGGCAATCCGCTTGTCGTAAAGCGCCAGGATGCTGTCTTGCAGCGAGGCCACGAGCGCAGCATCCTTAGCCGTTTCTGCTGCAGCAAGTTCAGTTTTGAAAAACTTGACGCCATCCACGTAGATGGATTCCTCGACTTTTTCGGGGCAGATCGCGCAGGCCTTTTTCCAGTTCGCAAGAGCGTCTGCATGGTTGTTTTGGTCCCGAAAGCTCCGGTAGACACTGAGGGCCTCTTTGCAGGCAGTCTGCTGCGCCTCCGTCGTGCCGTATTTCGTGTCTTGGGCAAGACTGGGCAATGCCAAGCCTGCGATGAGGAGGAGGAAGAGAGAATAGAGCGGCTTCATGGCATGTGGTCTTCTAAAGCGGGCGCAAATATCAATCATACAACTGTGGAGTCAGCCAGAGGTTCTTGAAAAAGGGCTGCAATTGGACCCCAACACTGATGGAGGCAAATTGTTCGTTCAAGGCTCCTGGTGCTCCAGTGCTTCTGTCGCCAAACTCCATGCCAAAACTGATCCTGCTGGTGGAACGGCTTTGGGCAAGTGGCAATGTTCCACCACAGCTGAGGCGACGGGTGACGAGCGGCGCGCCATCGATGGTAAATGGCCCTGTCTCCTCGGCCATTCCGATTCGCCAGGTAGCGAGTGACCATACGGTAGACCGGTTTCTTCCACGTCCGGGCATCCATTCCACACCGCAACGGAAACTCTCTTGGACGCCCCAGACCATTCCAGGAGCGAGCACGCCGTCGGAAAGGCTAGAAGCGCCACTCCAGTCCTGTCTGCGGAGATCGACCACCGCACGCACAGTGCCTCCTGCCCGTGTGGAGCGGGTCATGCCGAGTCCCACGGCCCACACCGCGGGAAGTCGCCAACCGATGTCCACGGACGACACCAGAAGGGCGGTATCGACGGCGAGGGGGACACCGCCGAAGGTTTGGGTGATGGTGATGAGCCGCTCGATGTCGGATTGGACGGGTGCCGAGGGCGCAAACGTGGCGCCGAGTTGTAGGGATGTGCTGCCGAGCAGGTCGCCGGAGTCCGAATAGCGGGCTGAGAGGAGCCGATCGAAGAGCATGCCGGCCTCGAGACCGGGTGAGCGGTGCTTGAATCGGGAGGTGTTGATTTGGTCCAAAAAGCCCACATCCGCGATGTCCAGCACCGCCCGGCGCGACTGCTCGCCGAAGAGGTAGTTCATCCGGGCACCCACGAACAGAACGCGCTTCTGGATGCGCACGCTGTCGCCTGCAGCCGTCGGCCACATCCCGTGGCTCCGGAAGCCGCGCGACCACCCTGCACGCGCCCACGTGAGGCCGCCATCGCCGGTGTATCGCTCGGAGTAGGAGCCCACGCCTTCCATCGATCCCGTGCGAGTGATGGCGTAGCCCATCGACGAGGCAGGAACGAGATCTAACGTCCACGCCCGGGCACCGCCGGGCCGCTTGACCACCAAGGACATGGGGCCGGGAGAACCGAAGCGGGCGCGTGCGCTGCCCTGGCCTTCTTGGCTGAGTTCCATGGAGGTGCCGAGTCCCGAGAGCTGCCAGGTGGTGTTCGCGCAGGAGGCTCCCGAAGCAGGTTGGCTCGGGTTGTAGCCCGAACCGTCCCACCAGGCGGCACTTCCTCCTCCGAGTCCCATCAAAAAGGTCGGAGGCACGGGCTCGAAGAGTCCGAGTCCATAGCGTGAGTACGGAGAATACTCGGTTGTTTGTGCGCTGGCCAGGATTCCGGCAATACAGGCCGCCCCCGTCAGGAGTAGGTTTCGGGTCATGGCTTGAGGCGGTTGAGCAGCACGTGGTATCCTTTCAGGGTGTGATCCGGGTCGGCAAAAATGCGCACCGAATCGTTCAGGCCCAAGACCGCCCCATCCCCGCCGGTGACGACCACGGATAAATCCGGATGGGAGAGGGTCCATTCGCGGATGCGGCCCGCCACTTCCAGACGGGCTCCGTGCACAGCACCGGCGGCCATGCTGCCCAGGGTCGAAGTGCCGAGGTCGGAGACCGCCTGCACCGCCTGTTCGCGGGTCACCGCTGGAAGCAAGGCCGTTCCGGCGTGCATCGCGTGCAGCCGCATGACAATGCCCGGAGCGATGGAGCCGCCGAGAAATCTGCCCTCGACGACCAGGTCACACGTGATGCAAGTGCCGGCATCCACGATGGCCCAACTTCCAGAAGAGGGAACGGCAAGGGCGTTCGCCACCCGGTCCCACCCGAGCGATTCGTTCGGGACATAGTCGCTCGGAAGTACCTCCGGGGTGGGAGCGTCGAGCCGAATGCACCGTTCGCCCCAACCGGAGCAGAGGTCGTTCCAGCGGGCCGGCAGCACCCCACTTGAGGCGACAAGTACAGCCTCTGGCTCCAGGTGGAGGGCCAGTTCGTAGGCTGCGTCATCGTGTAGTACCTGCATCGCGCCATCCCGTGCGCGGGATGCGAACTTGATGCGTGAATTGCCGATGTCAAGTACCCACCGCCCTCCCCTCATGGCCAGGCGAGGGTTTCAATCCAGCGCTCCAAATCCGCATGCACCCGTTCCCGGGAAGGGGCGATGCTATCGGGGTTCGGTCGGTGGTTGAAATACACCGTGGCATGGAGGAAGTTCGAGGCGCTGTCGGTGGCGTAGATGTGGATGGGTGTCGCTACCGGACCTTCGAGGTCAAATAGGACCCCGTACACCTTGCGTTCTGGAAAGGCAAAACGCCGCCTTCCTATTCCGCTGGCCTTGATTTCGTGGGTGGCCACTTCTTCGTGTACGGCGGCGATGTGGGCATCGAGGTCGCCGCGCAGGGGGAAGTGGGCGACGAAGGTTTGGGCATCGAGCGGAAGGAAGTCGAGCGTGAAGTAGGTGATCTGGTCGCGGGTTTCTCCGGGGCCGACGCGGGCGTACACGGGC
>Ga0079300_10000382_pt1 | contig 16571 bp, 15 predicted proteins | sample Wag4_2014_7_11_FD_74799 | JGI IMG/M metagenome (GOLD analysis project Ga0079300, IMG submission 74799) | Fresh water microbial communities from Ohio, USA - Utica-2 Time Series HT 2014_7_11 | ecosystem: Environmental > Aquatic > Freshwater > Water tank | place: USA: Ohio | collected 2014-07-11
GAGGTGATTGACGGAGCCATCGAGGACGGCGGCGAGGCCAGGGTCTACCGCGACGCCACGACCTGTCCAGGGGGCAGCCCTGAGGGCGGCGTCCAGATCCTCAAGCCGCGCGACCTCGACGACCAGGTCACCTACCCGCCGGAGGCCTGCAGCCGCCAGGACTGGGGCCGGGGGCGCGGCCTGCCCCGGGATGCGACGTCCGGCCTGGGGCAATGCGCTTCCCGGTGCGGTCACGGACAGGACGAGGTTCGCAGCCTCACCCGAGGCCAGGGCCGGGAGATAGAGGGAGAAGGCGCCCAGGCGGACCCCCAGGCCGCGCAGGGTTCGCCGCTCTGCTGGCGAGAGTGCGGCGGTCTCCTCCCGGACGGTGGCCCGGTCCAGCACACCGCCGGCCTCGACCAGTCTCCAGGCCAGGCCCCGGGCGAGGCCGCGGAGCTGGTCGCTGCGAAGTGCCTCATCCAGCCGTGCCAGGGGCGCGAGGCGTCGCCGGGACTCTGCAGCCAGCCAGGCCTCCAGCCGCCGCTGGGCCCGCTCGCGCACCGGCGCCGGACCCATGTCTCCGTAAAGCCGGGCCCTCGGCGCGAAGACCGTGCCCCCCTGCACGGCAGCTGCAGCCTCGCCGCGCCAAAGGATCACGCCCCGGGGGTCGAGGGCGAAGGCCTCGTCTGGCTCAGAGGCCAATCGACCCAGGCGCCGGGCGATCTCGGGTCCAGCCGCGGAATTGGCCGCCGCCCTGAGGGCCTTCTCCTCCAGGGCCGAAGCTGCCATCTCCGGGGTGAAGACCACGCCCGACAGGCGTCCCACGACCTGTCCCTCGACCGTCACCACGCCGTCCCCGGAGAGGCCCGCCAGGATCTCGCCGGAGGCCCGGAGGGATCGCATCAGCACGCTGGTCCTGCGGTCGACAAACCGGGCCGTGAGCTGTTGGTGCAGGGTGTCCGAAAGGCGTTCCTCGAGTTCGCGGGTCCGCCCTTGCCATCCGGCGGGATCCTTGAGCCAGCCGGGCCTGTTGGCAACGTAGGCGAGGGTCCGGACATTGGCGAGCCGTGCCTGGAGGGTGTCGATCTCGCCCTCGGTGCGGTCCAGTCGCCGGAACTGCTCGTACATCCAATCCTCTGGGATGCGCCGACCGTGGCTGGACAGCCAGAAGAAGAACTCCCGGGCCAGCCGCACATGCTCCTCGAAGCCGGATTTCCGGAAGTCGGGGGTCTGGCAGACCTCCCAGAGGTGATGCAGGGCGTCTCGGTCCCGGCCCCGGTCGGCCACCCGGGGGTCGGCAGCAAGCTGCCTGAGGGTGATCTCGTCCAGGGCCTCGTCGGAGAGGGACAGGCCCTCCCGACCGGGTGTCTCCCCAAGGGACCGCAGCAGGGCTGGCAGGGAGGACAGGTCCAGGCGGGGATTCCGCCACTCGGCGGAGATCACCGGCTCGTACCGGTGGGATTCGACCTGGGCGACCCGGCCGGCGTCCAACTCCTCGCAGTCGCCGGTCACGCCGAAGGTCCCGTCCTTGCGATAGCGTCCTGCGCGTCCGGCGATCTGTCCGACCTCCTGGGGGTGCAGGGACCGCGAGCGCTTCCCGTCGAACTTTCCGAGGCCGGCGAAGGCCACATGGTCGACATCCATGTTCAGGCCCATGCCGATGGCGTCGGTCGCCACCAGGAAATCGACCTCCCCCGACTGGTAGAGCGCCACCTGGGCATTCCGGGTGCGGGGGGACAGGGATCCCATGACAACCGCGGCCCCGCCGCGCTGGCGGCGGATCAGTTCGGCGATGGCATAGACCTGGTCTGCCGAGAAGGCGACGATGGCCGTCCGGCGGGGAAGGCGGGTCAGCTTCTTCGACCCGGCATAGGTCAGGGTCGAGAACCGTTCGCGGCTGACGATCTCGGCGTCCGGCAGCAGGCGCCGGATCAGGGGTGCCATGGAAAGGGAACCCATCAGCATGGTTTCGGCCCGGCCCCTGGCGTGGAGCAGACGGTGGGTAAAGACATGACCGCGCTCGGGATCGGCGCACAGCTGGATCTCGTCGATGGCCAGGAACTCCACCTCCCGGCTGAGCGGCATGGCCTCCACGGTACAGACGAAATAGGCCGCCCTGGGCGGGATGATCTTCTCCTCGCCGGTGATCAGGGCGACGGAGCGGACGCCACGCGCCCTGACGATGCGGTCGTAGATCTCCCGGGCCAGGAGCCGCAGGGGAAGACCGATCATTCCGGATGCGTGGCCAAGCATCCGCTCCACCGCCAGGTGGGTCTTCCCGGTATTGGTGGGGCCCAGTACCGCCACAAGACGCGAGGGGGCAGGGCCAACGGGACGCTCGCTCATGCCCTCAGGGTGGGGTGTGAATCGCCCGCCCGCAAGCGCCCGGGGTCCCGGTTTGGGTGGGCGGCGTACAAATGTCAGGGACAAGAATTAACGAGGGGCTCGCTGCACTACGAACAGCGGCGAAACGAATCATGACCGAATCAGCGACATCCGCAGATTCGGATTTTGTTCCATACTAGGGATAGTATCATATCGGCCGTTAACCACAAATGAAAATCGACGTTAGTCCACAGGGTTCTGACGCGTCGGTCCCAGGTTCGCAGATGAGTCCCGCCGCGGGTCTTCCCAGCCTTGACCTTCCGCGTCCGCTTGGCCTATATCGCCGCTCCCTCGGCGGCCCAACGGCCTCCGGGCCTCTTTCTGTCGGGATAAGAAACCCATGTCGCGCCGCTGCGAACTCACCGGTATCGGTCCGATGATCGGCCACAATGTGAGCCACTCAAACGTCAAGACCAAGCGCCGCTTCCTGCCGGCTCTGGCCCCTGTGACCCTCCAGTCGGAGTTGCTCGGCCAGAACTTCAAGCTGCGCATCACGAATGCGGCGCTCCGCACCCTGGACTTCCGGGGCGGCCTCGACGCTTTTCTTGTGAAGGCCCGCGACGAGGACCTGTCTCCCCGCGCCCTGAAGATCAAGCGCCAGCTGAAGGCCAAGCTTGCGGACAAAGTCGCCGCCTGAGGCTTGGCCTGACGATCAGATTTGAAGGGGCCGTCCTCCAGGGCGGCCCTTTTCATTTCTGGCTGTCCCGGCCCGAGCAGACGAGGCGCTTGTCCGGATCGCGGGCGTTGGGCTCGGCCGGAGGCCTCAGGGCTTCCAGTCGAAGGCCAGGAGCAAGGTCCTTTGCTCGGCCGAGAAGTTGTCGTCCGAAACCAGCAGGAACCGCAGGGTGCCGCCCTTTCCGGGAATGACGTCGACACCTTCGAAATTGTCGACCAGCAGGGGCCGAGCAAGCTCAAGTCGGTCAATCTCGGTCCCGTCGGGCTTCCTCAGGATGAGGGCGATGCGCGAGCCACGCAGGGGATCCCAGGCACGGATCATGTAGGCCAGGCCGCCGTCGGGAAGCGGGGTCAGGGCCACCAGGCCGAATTCGAAGGGCTTCGGCAGGACGCCCAGGGACCGGCACGGGGTCCGGAGTGTGCAGGTCCACAGCTCGCCGGACTCCTCGCCGCCGACCAGCCAGGCGTCTGGACCCCGGGCCGGGTCCGCCGCAAGAGCCTCCGGGCCTGCATTCGAGGGGAAGGGTGCGTCCGGACTGTTCACCTCCCGTGGCGGCCGGCCATCGGCGGGATAGAGCAGGGTCCGGTGCCTCTGCTCCAGGCTCACCAGTCGATCGCCGTTCCTGAGAATGGCGAGCCCCTCGGCGTCAGCTTCCAGCTTTCCTCCGAGGGGTCCGCCAGAGGGGCCGGTCAGGGGGGTGATCCGGGTGCGGTCCAGGCCAGCCAGGCGCCCGGCGGCGTCCAGCCGAAGGCGGGCCTCAAAGAGATCGCCCTCGTCGCTCACCACCAGGATCCGGCCATCGCCCAGGGCCCTGAGGTCGGACAGGCCGTGGAGGCGGCTGCTGTCAGAGGCGGTCAGGGCGAGGCCGCCGGCATAGCGGAAGCGCCCGAAGTCGGCCCGGTCCGGGCGGGAGGGATCTGCAGCCACCGGCGTAGCGGTCACTGTCACCCAGGGTCCGGCCTGGACAGGGCCGGCTGTCGGAGAGGTCGTGTCGGCACAGGCTGAAACGAGCAGGGCGAGGCCGGCGATCAGGATGGCCCGGAAGGAAGGCCCACGCATCACAGGACCGCCTTGCGGACTTCCTTGAAGGTCGACCGGCGCGCAGGACCATCCGGTCCCTGGGTGTGCGGCGGCGGTGCCAGCAGGCCGGCGGTCTTCCGGTTCATCTTGCGGGGTTCCTCGTCGAAGAGGCCCGCCAGCTGGTCGACGATGGCGCCGGCCAGCTGCTCCGCGTCCACGATGGTCACAGCGCGGCGGTAGTAGCGCGTCACGTCATGGCCGATGCCGATGGCGATGAGCTGCACCGGACTCTTGCCCTCGATCTCGGCGATGACCTCCCGCAGGTGCTTCTCGAGATAGTGGCCGGAATTCACCGACAGGGTGGAGTCGTCTACCGGCGCCCCGTCCGAGATCACCATCAGGATCCGGCGGGCCTCCGGCCGCCCGATCAGGCGCTGGTGGGCCCACATCAGGGCTTCGCCGTCGATGTTCTCCTTGAGGAGTCCCTCGCGCATCATGAGGCCGAGATTGCGCCGGGCCCGCCGCCAGGGGGCATCTGCGGCCTTGTAGATGATGTGGCGCAGGTCATTCAGCCGCCCCGGGGCTGCAGGTTTGCCGGCCTTCAGCCAGTCCTCCCGCGAGGTCCCGCCCTTCCAGGCCCGGGTGGTGAAGCCGAGCACCTCGGTCTTGACGCCGCAACGCTCCAGCGTCCGGGCGAGGATATCGGCGCATACGGCGGCGACCATGATCGGCCGACCCCGCATGGAGCCCGAGTTATCGATGAGTATGCTGACCACCGTGTCGCGGAATTCGGTGTCCTCTTCTTCCTTGAACGCCAGGGAGGCGGTGGGGTCGACGATCACGCGGGTCAGCCGTGCGACGTCCAGCAGCCCTTCTTCAAGGTCGAAGGTCCACGACCGGTTCTGCTGGGCCATCAGCTTGCGCTGGAGCTTGTTCGCCAGGCGCGACACTACGCTCGAAAGGCTGGCCAGTTGCTGGTCGAGATAGGCCCTCAACCGGGTCAGCTCCTCAGCCTCGCAAAGTTCCTCCGCCGCGACCACCTCGTCGTGGGCCGTGGTGAACACACGGTAGGTCGGGACCTTGCCCTCGCCCTTGATCTCGGGTCGTGCAGGCTGGTCGCCCTCGCCCATCTCAGGCGGCTCGTCCATGTCTTCGGCGTTGGGATCCTCCATCGCCTCAGTCATCTGGCTGTCGGCGTCCTCGCTTTCGCGGTGGGTGCTTTCGCTGTCGTCGAGGGATGTCTGCTGGGGGGACTGGGCCTCGCCATCGCCCTCCTCCCCCTGTTCGCTGGCCTCTGACTCACCCTCGTCGCCGTCTTCCTCCTGCTGGTCGGCCGGGTCCGGGGCGTCGCTCAGGTCGTCTCCCATGGACAGGTCGCGCAGGAGGCTCCGGGCCAGGCGTGCGAAGGCCCTCTGGTCGCCCAGCACCTCGCCGAGCTTTTCGAGGGTCTCGCCTCCGCGGGCTTCGATCTCGGACCGGTACATGTCCACCAGAGGCCGGGCGTTGGCCGGTGGCTCCACCCCGGTCAGGCGCTCACGCACCAGCAGGGACAGGATGTCGGCCATGGGCGGGGCGGTCTGCGCTTCCACAGGATTGAAGGACCGCCGCGCCCAAGCGGCGTCATGCATGGCCTTGAGGTTGGCCTTGACGCCACCCAGGGCGTTGGCACCGACCGCCTCGATGCGGGCCTGCTCCAGTGCGTCGAAGACCGGCTGGCCCTCGGCAGAGGCCGGGCGGGTACGGGCATGGATGGCCGGGTCATGCTGCGACATCCGCAGGGCCATCTGGTCGGCCATGCCCCGGATACGGGCGGCATCCTCGGGTGTCAGGTCCCGGGGCGGGTGCGGCAGGACCGCCCGGTCCCCCTGCACCCCCGGCGCCTCGCCCGAATAAACGATCTCCAGGTCAGGATTTTGGGCGAGCGAGCGTACCGCGTTCGCAAGGGCGCGCTTGAAGGGCTCGACGGGGCTTTCCGGGTTTCTGGACATGGCCGGGGTTCAGGGTCTCCTCAACTCAGAAACGGCGACCCGGTTTCCGGGCGTCGGTCTCCCGGTCAGGGCGCCCGCCGGGCTCAGCCGAGGCGGGGGCGGGCGGTGCTTTCGGGAAGGTCCTGGCCGAAGGCGCGCTGGAAGAACTCGGCCACTGTGCCGCGCTCGAGCTCGTCGCACTTGTTCAGGAAGGTCATTCGGAAGGCCAGGCCCAGGTCGCCGTCGAAGATCTCGGCATTCTGCGCCCAGGTGATCACCGTCCGGGGGCTCATCACCGTGGAGATGTCGCCGTTGATAAAGGCACTTCGGGTCATGTCGGCGACGCGGACCATGGCCGCCACCTGGCGACGGCCCTCGGTGTTGTCATAGGCCGGGCACTTGGCCACGACGATGTCCGCCTCGACGTCATGCGCGAGGTAGTTCAGCGTAGTCACGATGGACCATCGGTCCATCTGCCCCTGATTGATCTGCTGGGTGCCGTGGTAGAGACCAGTGGTGTCCCCTAGGCCAATGGTATTGGTCGTCGCGAACAGCCGGAAGTAAGGGTTCGGCCGGATAACGCGGTTCTGGTCCAGCAGGGTCAGCTTGCCCTGTGCCTCCAGGACCCGCTGGATCACGAACATAACGTCTGGACGGCCGGCGTCGTATTCGTCGAAGACAAGGGCGATTGGCCTCTGGATTGCCCAGGGGAGCATGCCCTCGCGGAATTCGGTGATCTGCTTGCCATCCTTCAGGACGATGGCGTCCTTGCCGACAAGGTCGATCCGCGAAACGTGACTGTCGAGGTTCACCCGGACCAGAGGCCAGTTCAGGCGCGCCGCCACCTGCTCGATGTGGGTCGACTTTCCGGTGCCGTGGTAGCCCTGCACCATCACCCGGCGGTCGTGGGCGAACCCGGCGCAGATGGCCTTGGTGGTCTCCGGATCAAATCGGTAGGCGGGGTCCACATCAGGCACGTGCGAGTCGCGCGTGCTGAAGGCGGGAACCTTCATGTCGGAATCGACCCCAAAGGCCTCGCGGAGGGAGACGGTGTGGTCGGGAACGAGCGTCAGGAGCGTGTTGTCCTGGGTATCGGCGAGAGAAGTCATGGCCGGGATCGATTACAGGCTTACGCGACGGATGCAAACCGGTGTTTCATGCAGACGGATCCCCTGATGAAGACGGGGGCGGGGAGGACGAAATGAGCGGATCTGCGAGCGGTCAAATCTCTGTTGCCCCCGAGGCCCACGGCTTCGGAGCCCGGATCACCGGACTCGATCTGTCTGCGCCCCTGGCTCCTGACGAGATCGCCGGGGTCAAGGCGGCCTGGGCGAGGCATTCCGTGGTCTGCTTTCCGGGCCAGCCCCTGGACCTGGATGCCCTGGAGGCCTTTACGCTCCAGATCGGTCCCTTCGGTCAGGACCCCTACATCACGCCCATGCCAGGTCGCCCGAACGTGCTCGAGCTGAGGCGGCTGCCTGACGAGAAGGCCTCCAATTTCGGCGCGGGCTGGCATTCGGACTGGAGCTTCCTTGAAACGCCCCCGGCGGCCACCCTCCTGCGGGCCCAGACCATCCCGCCGGTCGGGGGCGACACCCTGTTCGTGGACGCCAGCCGCGCCTGGGACGCCCTTTCCGACGCCATGAAGGCGGTATTGGCACCCCTCCAGGCGGTCCATTCTGCCCGTCAGAGCTATGGCACCAAGGGCGTCTTCGCCCGGGATACCGAGGCGCGGACCATGAAGATCATCGTCTCGGAGGAGGCGGACGGCAGCTTGACCCATCCGCTCGTCCGGACCCATCCCGTGACGGGTCGGAAGGCCCTCTACATCAGCCCGGTCTACACCGTGGGGATCGAAGGCTTTACGCCCGAAGAGTCCAAAGCCCTGCTGGGCTTCCTCTTTGCTCACCTGACCCAGGAAGAGTTCGTCTACCGGCACAGATGGACCGAAGGGGACCTTCTGATGTGGGACAACCGCTGCACCATGCACTTCGCCGAAGGCGGGTACGACGGGTATCTCAGGGTCATGCACCGGACGACGGTGCAGGGGGAAGTCCCGGCCTGACGCCGTCAGGGACTGGGAGGCGACCATGTTCAAGCGTGCTCTGAACGTCTGGGTCTTCGCGGGCCTTCTGATCGCCCTGCTCTTTGCCGGCTATGTGGTGGCCGGTTACACCCTTGTCCCGGGGCTGATCCGTAGCCAGGCGATCCGCTGGGCCGACGAGAAGTTGAACAAGCGCCTCGCCCTTGGCGAAGTCCGCTTTGATCCCTTCTGGCTCGCGGTCGACATCAACGACATCGCCCTGCCGGCCGAGGCGCCCTCGGCCAGGCTCGGGCGAAGGCCATCAGCGAGGCCATTGTCGCTGCAGGGGTCGATCCATCCCGGGTCTTCGTGAATACCAATCTGCAGCCTAGCCAGGACGGGGACCGGGTCCGTCTTGAGCTTGCCGTGAAGTAGGCAGTCAGGCCAGCTTGGCCTTGCGAAGCACCTGGTAGGCCCGGATGGTCCGCTGCAGCTTGGTCTCCGCCGACCGGTCGCCGCCATTGGCGTCGGGGTGGCAGAGCTTCACCAACTCGGTATAGCGGGCCCGGATCCGGGTGGCGTCCGCATCCTCGTAAAGGTCGAGGTCCGCAAGGGCTGCACGCTCAAGCTTGCCCAGGCGGCGGCCGGGGGCAGCCGCAGGCGGGACCGCCCCGCCGCCCTTGCCGAAGAGGTCGAAGGGGTCGCGGTAACCCGTACCCGACGCAAAACCGCGGGAAGCCGCGGCAGCCTCGCGTGAGTTCTTGCCCGACTTGAAGTCCCAGGTCGGACGGTCGCCGAGGGCGCTACGCTCCATCCGGAGCCGGATCTCGGCGTCGCTCATTCCGGCGAAGAAGTTCCAGTTGCGATTGTAGTCCGCTGCGTGAGGTTGGCAGAACCAGTAATGCTCGTGCAGCATGTCCCGGCTCTTGGGTGCCCGCGCTGTGGCTGCAGTCCGGCAGCCTGGGTGGTCACAGGCGCGCTCCCCCGACTTCAGCGCATGGACGTCATCGCGCGCGTCATCTTCCGGGCCCGGCGGCCGGACCCGGATGTCGATGAAGCGGGGACGGTATTGAAACGCGCCAGCCATGAGCCGAGTATGAGGAGGTTGAGGCAGGTTTCAAGATTCGAAGGGCGGGCATGGGAAGGATCACTGAGACGTTGCGGGAAAAGCTCAGCGCGGCCTTTGCGCCGGAAATGCTGGAGATCCAGGATGATTCCGCCCGCCACGCCGGTCATTCCGGAGCGGGGCCAAACGGGGAAAGCCACTTCAACATCACACTCCGCGCCGGGGCTTTCGCAGGCCACACACGGGTGTCCCGGCAAAGGATGGTGTACAAGGTCCTCGCCGAGGAACTCGCTGGCCCGGTCCACGCCCTGTCATTGACAGCGCTTGCGCCCGGTGAGGGCCGGTAACAGTCTGTCGGGTCTGAACGGGGGGGAATGAAGTGCGCACCGAAATCCGGGTGAACGGGATCGACCACGCCGTCGATGTCGATACGAGAACAAGCCTGCTGGACTTCCTTCGCGAGCAGCTGGACCTCAAGGGTTCCAAGAAGGGCTGCGATCACGGGCAGTGCGGCGCCTGCACGGTCCTGGTGAATGGGGTTCGGATCAACGCCTGTCTCTCCCTTGCGGTCATGCACGATGGCGACCAGGTCACCACCATCGAGGGTCTGGCGTCAGGCGAAGCCCTGCATCCCCTTCAGCAGGCCTTCCTGACCGAGGACGCCTTCCAGTGCGGCTACTGCACGCCGGGCCAGATCTGTTCGGCGGTGGGCCTGATGGCCGAGATCGCCGCTGGCCAGCCCAGCGAGGCGACGGCGGACCTGAATGCAAAGGTCGTCCTGACGGACGCCGAGATCCGGGAGCGGATGAGCGGAAACCTCTGTCGGTGCTCGGCCTATCCGCAGATCCTGGCCGCTGTCCGGCGCGCAGCGGGAGCGGCCGCATGAAGCCCTTCGCCTTCGAACGCGCCCGAGACGTCGATCACGCCCTCAGCCTCGCCGCCGCCGCCCCCGGGGCCCGGTTCCTGGCCGGCGGCACTAACCTGCTTGACCTCATGAAACTCGAGATCGAGCAGCCTGACACGCTGATCGACGTCGGGCGCCTTCCCCTTGCGGACATCAGTGAGACCGCCGGCGGCGGACTGCGCATCGGCGCCCTGGCCACAAACACCTTCGTGGCTTCCGATCCCCGCGTCCGGAGCCGGTATCCGGTGCTGGCCCGCGCCATCCTTTCAGGTGCCTCCGCCCAGCTGCGCAACAAGGCCTCGATGGGCGGGAACCTGATGCAGAGGACCCGGTGCGCTTACTTCATGGATCCGGCCAAGCCCTGCAACAAGCGGCTGCCCGGATCCGGATGCAGCGCCATGGGCGGTCTCTCCCAAGCCACTGCCCTGTTTGGCGCCAGCGAGTTCTGCGCGGCGGTCAGCGCCTCGGATATGAGCGTGGCCCTTGCCGTCCTCGATGCCGAGGTGGAAACGGTCCGCGCTGACGGCTCCGTCCGCCGCCGCCCGGTCGAGACCCTTCACCGGCTTCCGGGCGATGCGCCCCAGGTCGACACGGACCTCGCTCCGGATGAGCTGATCCTGGCGGTTGAACTCCCGCCGCCGCCGTCCGGGGGCCAGGTCTGGCGGAAGGTCCGCGCCCGCGCCTCCTACATCGGTGCCCTCGCCAGCGTCGCCGTCGCGGGAGACCGCGTCGCCCTCGGCGCTGTCTCTGCCCGGCCCTGGCGCGCCCGAGCCACGGAAGCGGCCCTCGCGGGTGGGGCGGCCCCAAGCGAGGCTGCAGAGGCCGAGTTGGCTTCCGCCTCGGGCGAGGTCGGTCGCAAGTCGCTGGTCCGGCGCCTGGCGACTGACGCCATTCAGGAATCCCGCAAAGGGGGCCGGTCATGAGCACCGTTCGAGACTGGGCGACGCCCAATCCCATTACCGAGAACCGGTCCGGCCTGATCGGCAAGCCCGTGGATCGCTATGAGGGCCGGCTGAAGGTCACCGGGACTGCCCCCTATGCCTTTGAGGTCGAGACCCCCTCGACGCCCCTCTACGGCCACATCGTCTCCTCGACGATCCCGCGCGGCCGCATTGCCGGGATCGACCTGTCGCAGGCCGCCTCAGCCCCCGGCGTCGTTCTGGTCTGGAGCCACCTCAATGTCCCGGACCAGGCACAGCGGGGGGCCAAGCTCAATCCGCGCAGCCAGCGGGGATCCAACCCGGCCCTGGGGTCCGATCGGGTCGAGTACTACGGCCAGTCTGTCGCCTTCATCCTCGCCGATACGCCGGAGAATGCCCGCGCAGCCGAGGCCCGCATCCGGATTTCCTACGAAGCGGCCGATGCAGACCTGGACTTCGGGTCCTTCATCGACTCTGCTGGACCCGCCCCGGGCGAGGAGGATGCGCGCATCGGTGACTTCGAGGCCGGGTACTCCGCCTCCGAGGTCACGGTCGACGCCACCTGGTTCAGCCCCCTCCAGAACCACGCCCAGATGGAGCCCTGTGCCACCACCGCCTGGTGGGAAGGGGACAAGGTGGTGGTCCACACCTCCATCCAGATGGTCAAGGGCGGCCAGCACGCCCTGGCCGAGACCCTCGGTATACCCTCGGACCGGGTGCATCTGCTTACCCGCTACATCGGCGGCGGCTTCGGCGGGAAGGGCCAGTCCTACGACGACCTCACCCTGGCCGCCCTCGCCGCGCGGGAAAGCGGACGCCCGGTGCGTGTCGCCTATACCCGGCGGCAGATGTTCCAGGCGACCATCCACCGTCCGGCCGTGCAGATGCGGGTCCGCCTGGGCGCAGACAAGACAGGACGGCTCAACGCCATGGCCCTGGAGGCGGTGACGCATTGTGCCCGCAACGCCCCCTTCGTGGAGCATGCCGCCAATTTCGCCCGTAACCTCTACGCCGCACCCCACCGCCTGACTGGGCATCGCCTGGTCCGCCTCGACATCCCTCACGCGGGCGCCATGCGCGCTCCGGGCGAGGCCCCGGGCATGCTTTCCCTTGAATGCGCCATGGACGAGCTGGCCGACCGTCTGGGCATGGATCCCATCGCCCTGCGCATCCGCAATGAGCCCGAGGTGGATCCGGACAACGCCAAGCCCTTCTCTGTGCGGCAGCTGGTCCGCTGCATGCAGGAGGGTGCCCAACAGTTCGGCTGGGACCGTCGCAACCCGACGCCCGGCGCCGTCCGTGACGGCCGCTGGTATGTGGGCATGGGCATGGCCACGGCGATCCGCGGCAACTTCCTCCTGCCAGCCAAGGCCGGCTTGCGCCTGACCGGCGACGGCCTGGCCACCCTGACCCAGGGCATGACCGACATCGGCACCGGCACCTACACCATCCTGGCGCAGATCACGGGCGAGACCCTTGGCTTGCCCCTCGACCAGGTGCGGGTCGAGCTCGGCGATTCCGATATGCCGCCGGCACCGGGTTCCGGGGGGCAGTTCGGCGCCGCCACGGCCGGCTCTGCCGCCTACGAGACCGGCATGGTCATGCGCCGCCGACTGGCCGAGTTGGCCGCCGGCGATCCGCGCTCGCCCCTCTACGGCGAGGACCCGATGCTCATGGATTTCGCCAACGGCAATATCGTGCTGGGCAACCGAAGCGAGAGCCTTGCGGCCCTGGCGTCCCGCGCGGGCCCGGAGGGGGTCTATGTCGAAGGTAGCATCTCCCCGGCGGCGGACGCCCGCGATTGGTCCCAGCACACCTACGGTGCCCAGTTCGCCGAGGTCGGCGTGGACTCCGTTACGGGCGAGGTACGCCTGAGGCGGATGTTCGGCGTCTTCGCAGCCGGCCGGATCCTCAACGCCAAGCTGGCCAAGAGCCAGATCACCGGCGGAATGATCTGGGGCGTCGGGGCGGCCCTGACAGAGTCCAATGTGGTCGATCCCCGATACGGGTCCTTCCTCCACCAGGACCTGGGGGGCTATCTGGCGCCCGTCCACGCCGACATCGTCAACCTTGATGCCGTCCTGCTGGACGAGGCCGACGACAAGGCCAATCCCATGGGGATCAAGGGCGTCGGCGAACTGGGAATCTGCGGCGCCGGGGCGGCCATCGCCAATGCGGTCTACAATGCCTGCGGCGTGCGGCTCAGGGACTATCCCCTGACGCCGGACAAGGTGCTGGCGGCCCTGGAGGCAAAAGGGCTCTGACGCCTCGGCTCAGGCGGTTTCGGTGCTATCCAGTGGTGCCGAGATCTTCAGGGCCGTGATGCGGTTGCGCACGCGCTTGACCACCTGGAAGCGGTGGCCGTGGAAGATGAAGGCCTGGCCGATCTTCGGGATGGTCTGGGCCTCATGGATCACCAGGCCCGCGACCGTGACGGCGGGTTCGTCGGGCAGACCCCAGTCCATGGCGCGGTTCAGGTCGCGCACCGCCACGGATCCCGAGACCGACACCGACCCGTCCGTCTCCCTGCGCAGGCCCTCGACAGTGCTGTCGTGCTCGTCCTCGATCTCGCCGACGATCTCCTCGAGGATGTCTTCGAGTGTGACCAGGCCCTGCAGGGCCCCGTACTCGTCCACCACCAGGGCGAAATGGTTCTTCTGCTTCAGGAAGGCGTTCAGCTGGTCCTTGAGGTTGGTGGTGTCCGGGATGAACCAGGGTTCCCGGCGAATCTTTTCCACCGACACCTTCGACATGTCGCCGTCCGCGTTCGAGATGGCCAGCAGCAGGTCCTTGGCGTGCAGGATGCCGATGATGTTCTCCGGGTTGTCCCGGTAGATCGGGATCCGGGTGTGGTCGCTCTTCAGGACCTGGGCCACCACCTCACGGGTTGGCAGGGCCGCGTCCACCATGGCGATCGACATGCGGTGCACCATGACCTGGCTGACATCCATTTCCGACAGGTCCAGCACCCCCCCAAGCATCCGCCGGTCGCGGGCCTCTACCAGGCCTTCGGAGTGGTGGTACTCGACGGCGCCTCGAATCTCCTCGTGCGCAGCCAGTACGTCCATCTCCATGTCCAGCTTGATGCCGAACAGGCCGAGCGTACGCCGGACGAACCATTGTATGGTCCAGATGATCGGGCCGAAGACCTTCACCACGATCAGGGTAGGGCCCGACAGGAAGCGGGCAACATCGTCCGAGCGAAGGATGGCGAGGGTCTTGGGCAGGACTTCCGAGAAGACAAGCACCAGGACGGTCATGATGGCGGTCGCCGCCGCCACGCCCCAGACGCCGGGTATGGCGCGGGTCAGGAACTCAGTCGTCAAGGCTGAGGCGAGGATGTTGATCAGGTTGTTCCCCAACAGGACCGCACCGATCATGGTCTCCTGGTCGGAGATCAGCCGGTTCACCCGCCCTGCGGCGCGGTCGCCTTCACGCTCGAGCTGGTGCATCCGTGTCCGGCTGGCGCCGGTCAAAGCGGTTTCTGCGGCCGAGAACACAGCCGAGATGGCCAGGAGCCCGACAATCACCGGGGTAAGGGCCAGGATAACGCCCCACATCAGACAGCTCCCTCAGAGATCAGGAAGGCCCGCATTTCGGCGGGATCGACGTCCCGGGCGACGAAGGCGTCTCCCGGGCTCCGGGCCAGGATGAAGGTCAACCGCCCGCCCTCGGCCTTCTTGTCCTGGGCCATGTGGCGCAGGAGAGCGTCGGCGGCGAAGCGGCGCCCACCAAGGTCAGAGAGGCGGGAAGGAAGGCCAGCGGCGGCGACGGCGGCCACGGCCTTGTTGGCGTCCTCCGCCCCGCAGAACCCGGCTGCGGCCGAGTAGCGGAAGGCCATGGCCGATCCCAGGCCCACCGCCTCGCCGTGCAGCAGGGCCTCGCCATAGCCGGTCTCCGCTTCCAGGGCGTGGCCGAAGGTGTGACCGAGATTCAGCAGGGCCCGGCGCCCCGCCTCGCGCTCGTCATCGATGACGATCTCGGCCTTCATCTCCACCGACCGCTCGACGGCGCGGGCCAGGGCGGTCGGCTCGCGGGCCAGCACCGCGCCGCCCTCGGCCTGGAGCCAGGCAAAGAAGGCCGCGTCCCCGAGAAGGCCGTACTTCAGGACCTCGGCATATCCGGCGCGCATTTCGCGGTCGGGCAGGGTGCCCAGCACGTCCAGGTCCGCCAGGACCAGGCGGGGCTGGTGGAAGGCGCCGACCAGGTTCTTGCCACGCGGCGTGTCGATGGCGGTCTTGCCCCCGACGGAGGAGTCCACCTGTGCAAGCAGGGTGGTGGGGATCTGCACGAAGTCCGCGCCGCGCTTGTAGACAGCGGCCGCGAAGCCGGCGAGGTCGCCAATCACGCCGCCCCCGAAGGCGACGATGAGGTCGCCCCGGTCCAGTTCCAGCGCCAGCAGAGCGTCGCACAGACCCTCCAGGCCGGCGAAGCTCTTGGTCTGCTCTCCGGGAGGCAGGACGATCGGGTAGGCCTCCAGTCCAGCCCGCTTCAGGGCGGCGGTCAGGCGGGTGCCGTGCAGGCTCCAGACGGTCTCGTCCGAGACCACGGCGACACGGTCGCGACGGACGAAGGGGCGAAGGCGCACTCCGGCCTCGTCCACCAGGCCGGGGCCGATCAGGACATCGTAGGCGCGCTCGCCAAGGTCGACGGGAACCGAACGGATCATGCGGCGGACCGCGACTGCCAGTTGGTGAGGGCTCTCATGACCTGGTCGACCGAGACCTGGTGCGCCGTGTCGCCGGTCTCCACGGTGATGTCGGCCTGAGCATAGGCCGGATACCGCACGGCCGCCTGTTCGGTCAGCACGGCCATGGGGTCCTTGCCGGTCAGCAAGGGGCGGTTTTCCTTGCGGGCAACCCGCTTGGCCAGGATGGGCAGATCGGCCTTCAGCCAGACCGAGATGGACCTCGCCTTGATGAGCTCGCGTGTCTCGGCATTCATGAAGGCACCGCCCCCAGTCGCGAGGACGATGGGGGGTCCCTCCAGCAGACGGGCGATGACGCGCCTCTCCCCATCCCGGAAGGCGGGCTCTCCCAGCTGCTCGAAGATTTCGGGAATGGAGCGCCCAGCCGCCGTTTCCACCTCATCATCCGCGTCGCGGAAGGGCAGGTCGAGGGCCTGGGCGAGGCGCTTGCCGACGCTGGACTTGCCCGAGCCCATCAGCCCCACAAGGGTGATGGTCCGGGCGCGCAGGGGTTCAGAAGGATCCATGGGCGTCTCCTCACCTACACCAACCCGCAGGGACGCGCCACTTTACGATGCAAATGGGCTGCCCCGGCGTTAGGCTCGGTCACGATCGGGCGGGGCGTTTGGCCCCCGGGTGGGGATCATGAGCGGCGAGGGCTGGGCGGAGGCCTTTCTGGAGATGATGTCCGTCGAGCGGGCGGCTGCGGCCAATACCCTGCGCGCCTACAGCCGGGACCTGGCGGATGCGACGGGCTTCCTCGCCGCCCGGGGCCTGACCCTGGCCTCGGCTGAGGCCCCGGATGTCGAAGCCTATTTCGCCGAACTTGGCCGGCGGGGCCTGTCCCCCGCGACGGCTTCCCGGCGGCGGGCGGCCCTTCGCCAGTTCTACCGATTCGTGCTGGGCAGGGGGCGACCGCGCCGCCGTCCGGGCCTGGCTTGAGG
>Ga0079300_10000384_pt1 | contig 16557 bp, 33 predicted proteins | sample Wag4_2014_7_11_FD_74799 | JGI IMG/M metagenome (GOLD analysis project Ga0079300, IMG submission 74799) | Fresh water microbial communities from Ohio, USA - Utica-2 Time Series HT 2014_7_11 | ecosystem: Environmental > Aquatic > Freshwater > Water tank | place: USA: Ohio | collected 2014-07-11
GTAGTATATGAGCAAAGGCTTAACGATTTTATGCGTATGGCAAAAACAATTACTGGTAAAGATAATCTTGTTTTTATGGGTGGATGTGCTTTAAACTCTTCTGCAAACACCTTATTATGGAATATATTTGATGATGTTTGGATTATGCCAAACCCTGGCGATGCTGGAAGTTCTTTGGGGGCTGCAGCAGCACTATATGGCAAACATTTAGAATGGAAAGATCCATATCTTGGCTATGATCTTGGAGGAGATTACCCTGTTCAGCAAATTGTTGACGGTATATTAAAAGATGGAATTGTAGCAGTAGCAACAGGAAGAGCAGAATATGGTCCAAGAGCATTGGGTAATAGAAGTATACTTGCTGATCCTAGAGATCCATTAATTAAAGACAAGGTTAATCTAATTAAACAAAGAGAATTATTTAGACCATTTGCTCCAGTTGTTATGGAGGAGTGTGCAGACAAATGGTTTGATATGAACTTTGATTCCCCATATATGCAATATACAGTTAAATGTTTACAGCCTGATAAAATACCATCAGTGGTGCACAAAGATGGAACATCAAGAGTTCAGACTGTAAATAAATATCAACATCGTGGACTATGGAGGACTTTAAATAAATTTTATTTACAGACTGGGGTGCCAGTTCTTCTTAATACTAGCCTTAATATTAAAGGCCAACCACTTCTCAATGATGAACTAGACATTCAGGCATGGGAAAAAGCATATAACTTTACGATTACACGCTAATCTGGTATAATTAATACATATCCTATAGGAGGAATAAAATGGCTGATAAAGGAACATTAAAAGCAATCATTGAGGTTGCAAAAAAAGAAGTTGGGACAATTGAAGGTCCAAAAGATAATGAAACAAAGTATGGTGCATGGATGAAGGTTAATTTTCAACCATGGTGCCAATCATTTGTTTCTTGGTGTGCATTTAAGTCAGGGCTAGATTCAAAACAATATCCAAAGTCTGCATCAACAGTAGCAGCATCGGACTGGTTTAAGAAGAATGAGCGTTGGTCAGATGCTCGTAATGATGATCCAACACCAGGAGACTGGATCTATTTTGATTTCCCAGATGATGGTGTTAATAGAATTTCTCATGTAGGTCTTTGTATTAAGAACAACGGCGATGGAACTATCCAAGTTATTGAAGGAAACACTTCAGGAACTGCAAAGGGAGACCAACGTAATGGCGGAATGTGTGTAGAGAAGACTCGTGGTTATGTAAAAAACAACAAGAAGAAGTTAATCAATGCTGTTGTTGGCTGGGGTCGTCCAGTATATGTTGGAGAAGAAAACATTCCTTTGCTAAACAAGGTAAAATAATGGAATCAACCAAGAAATCTTCACTTAAAACAATTAGTTGGGAAACATTTCATCTTGTAGTTCTTGCTGGAATCATTTATATTTTTACTGGTGAGTGGGAATATGCAAGTCTTGGTGCTATTCTTTACATTGCTATTGAAGCATTTGGGTACTTTGTTCATGAAAGATTATGGGCAAGATTTGGAAAGAAGGTTAAGTAATGCGTATTAAAATTATTAAATTTGTTGTTAAACTCCTTGGTTATGAGTGGCGTGGAGATAAACTTAACCTTCCCGTTTGGACAGTAAGAGCAAAGAAAAAATAAAACATGGCAGTTTACGAATACGACTGTATGCCATGTGCACAAAGATATACCAAAGAAAGATCTATTAATGATGTCGATCCTGGGTATAAGTGTGAAACTTGTAACACATCTTTGGTTCGTGTATATTCTAATGTTGGAGCACTTTTTAACGGCAGTGGATTTTATTCCACAGATAATAGGAAAAAATGATAACAAGCATACCAAAAGGACAAATCTGTCAACAATTTGATGCAAAAATGCACTTGCCTTTATCAATATTAGAAGTGCAAAAGGTTACTCAAAATGCCACGGTATCTTGCGCTGCCCCAGCATTTGTTTATATAGAGGGAACACACGGTAAAAAATTTTTATGTGACTATCACTATTACTATGAAGTACATATGGTTAAAAATGGATACTTAAAGCCTGGTGAAAATATTCAAGAATTTATAATAGATGAAACAGAAAGAGTAAAAGAAACATTTGCAAAAAATGTAACAACTACAGAAACCCTTGGGCAAAGGTGCTCATTAATTAATTCATATAACAAAAGTGTAGGATGTATTGCTGATGCTTTTGTAAAAGTTACTCCCACTAAGTTAGTTGTTGGTAAAATAAATTGGACTGCAATAAAAGACATGAACAACATTTCTGAAAGTATTTTTTATTGTAATTTTCATTTTAGAAGAGAGTATTATAGATACTATAGTAACGGCGTAATATATGAAGACTATCATCAGATATTAGATGAAAGATATAGAATGTCGCTTACTCCTAGCGAAGAATCATTGACTATTACATTTAAACCACTTACTCTTGCCGAAGAAGCAGCAAAACTTAAGTACGTATAGTATTGACATACTGGTTATATTGATGTATAATTAAGTATATTCTAAATAATTGAAAGGTATAATATGTTTACAATGACTAAAGATAAAGTTAAAGAAGAATGGAGACTTACACCCCTAGATCGATGTGATTCCTGCAAGGCAGAGGCACTAGTTCAGGTAACTGGACTAAATGGAGATCTGCTGTTTTGTGGTCATCATTATAATAAAATTATGGATAATTCGGTAGGGTATGAAAAAATGATGAAGTTTGCAATAACAGTTATTGATGAAAGAAATAAACTAAAAGTATAAAACTTTTTAGTTTACAATAAATTAAACATGAATACTTGTAAAATATTTATACTTAACAGTTTAGGATATAATAAATAAATGATTAAGAAATCAGAAGAAAGTTTTTGTTTTAATTTTATATCAAACTATGAAATAAAAAATATTCGTGAGCATATTAATAAGTTTGATTCAGAATGGAGTATAGATACTTTTAGACAAGATCAATTAGACCCTGTACATAGAAACACAAAATCATATTTTATTATACAAAGTGTTGGAGGTTGGTCTTCAGGGAAAAAGATTCTTCCAGTCAAAGTTTGCAGGGATCAAAAATTGTGGGACATGCTAGATCCAATAATAAAAGATTTAGAAGTATTTCATGATGGAATAGCGACAAGTGCGTTAATTGTAAAACTATTATCAGAAAATGATGTTTTGCCACACATAGATTCTTCTGATTACTTGCAAAATATTAGAAGAAATCATTTGGCAATAAAAACAAATAACAGTGTATTGTTTTTTGTTGAAAACGAAGAAAAAAACATAAAAGAGGGTGAGTGTTGGGAAATAAACAATGCAAAGACTCATTATGTAAAGAACGTCAGCAAAGAAGAAAGAATACACTTAATTATAGATATAATGCCAAACAAATTAATTGGAGATAAAAATGTATGAGTACTATGTAAGAAAAGTAGAAAATGTTGTAGATGGGGATACCATTGATGTTCTTATTGATTTAGGGTTTGATATTCTTTTTCAATCCCGTGTAAGATTGGCTGGTATTGATACACCTGAGTCACGTACAAAAGATCTTAAAGAGAAGGCTCTTGGTCTTGAGTCTAAAGAGTACTTAAAGAAGGCTCTGAAGGATGCTAAATCTGTTGTAATTAAAACTGAAAAAATAGACTCATCTGAAAAGTATGGTCGCATTTTAGGCTGGGTATACATCAATGGGGACACAGTATCTTTAAATGACATGATGATTAACGATGGATATGCATGGGGATATTTAGGAGACACTAAGGTTAAGGACTTTGATGCACTTGTTAAGGCTAGAAAAAAGTCTGGTAAATAAAATGTTTATATTGGACAAATAAATGGATCCAGAAGATCAATTTATTGAAGATTTAATATTAAACGGAAGTTTAGAGTTCTCTGGAATTGATCAGGAGACTGGGGAAATTCTTTATACTTTTACAGATAAACTAAAAGATTTTTCAAGTGAATTACAAAATGAGGTAAATCTATATTTTTCACAAGAAATGATGCAACTTTGGGAATATGGGTTTATTGACATGGATGTCACCGATAACAATCCAATTGTAAGTTTAACAGAAAAAGCATTTGATAATAAAGAAGTGCAAAAACTTAAAAAAAATAACAAAATAACACTAAAAGAAGTTCTTAAAGCATTAAAAAAAGAAAGGTAGTATAATTATTAAGGGGTTAAAATGGAATATTTGATTGGCTCTTTTACTACCTTTATTTTAATTGTTTGTATGTTTTTTATTAAAAAAGAAGAAACAAAAAAACAAAAACTTACAGTAAGGTATAGTCAAAGTCATATTTTTGAATTAGTGCAACCACTTTTGCCAACAATGATAAATAAAACTATTAAGAAAAAAATGTGCCAATCAACAATTTATAAAAACAAAACAAATGTTAGAGTAATAATAATTGAGGGTATGGCATATTGGGTTAAAGATAATATTTTTTACGAAGCATCTATAACTAATAGTGGGGTAGACTCAGAAACGACAAAGGTAGTTGACACAATAGGTATGGATAGTGTAGAATTAGATAAAATGCTGTTTATTATGGATAAATTAAGAGAAGGGTTAGACAATGATAGTGGGAGTACAGGGAACAAATAGTTTTGAAGACTATAATGTTTTCTTGCGATCTATGGGTGTTGCCCTTTCTGGTTTACAAGAAAATGATCAGTATTTTTACATTTACTCAGCAGGACCAGCAAAAGTTAATTCAATGGTAATGGAGTTTGTAAATTTATCAGAACGTAGTATGAAGAGTAGAGGAAAAAAGATTAAGTTTTATAAAGTTGCACCAAATTGGATTTCAGAAAATATTTCTGATATTAACTACTTTATTTTTTTATCAAAAGAAAAAGAAAGTTTGTCAAAATTAGTTAGCGAAGCAAAACTTAATAAAGTTGATGTGGGAATTTTTAATTACTAAGGGGAGATCAGCATGAAGATTAAAGAATTAGAAAAAATGGAAACAGTTGTCTTAAACAACAAATCACTTTCATGGGACGGCTGGGACGTTATTCATGCCTATCCTTCTGAAAAAGGCGGAACATCAAAGTTTGGCGCTTACATAAATGGTAAGTGGCACATCACACGTAGATTTCAATTAGGATCTGATGGATGGGAATTACCTGACAAGTTTGTAGAGTAATCATGCATAAAGATAAATGGAAAGATAATGCTTCATGCTTTGAGTACGACACAAATATATTTTTTGAAAAATATGAAGACGAAGAAAATTTAAGAGGAGCAATAGATAAACTTTGTTCTACATGTCCAGTTTCCAAGCAGTGTTTTGCTGTTGGGATATCTGGAAAAGAGTGGGGCGTCTGGGGCGGTATATACTTAGAAAATGGTATAATATCTAAAGAGTTTAACGGTCACAAAAGCAAAGAAGACTGGGCAAACACTTGGCAACGACTAACAATGGAGCAGTAATGATTATACAAATAATTGGACTACCTGGTTCTGGCAAAACGGAATTAGCAAAAGCCCTTAAGGAACGCATTAACGCTATTCATCTTAATGCAGACGAGGTTCGTGCAACAGTAAACTCAGATCTTGGATTTACACCAGAGGATCGTTTAGAGCAAGCACGACGTATGGGAGAAATGGCAAGACTAATCTCAAAGCAAGGAGTCGCTCCAGTCATTGTTGATTTTGTTTGCCCAACAGATTTAACTCGTGCAGCATTTGGAAAGCCAGACATTTTGGTATTCATGAACACGATTGAAGAAGGAAGGTTTGAAGACACCAACAAGATGTTTGAGATGCCAACAAACTATGACATTGCTTTTATAAGCCATGAATGGGATGCAAATGAAAAGGCATCGGTAATCATTAATCAGTTTAACCTACATGACTGGTCTGCACCTACAACACTTATGCTTGGTAGGTACCAACCCTGGCACGAAGGCCACCACGCCCTTTACAAGGAGGCTGGTAAGAGAACTGAACAGGTACTACTTGGAGTTCGTAATACCTACAATACAAGCGAAAAAGATCCACTTAAGTTTGATCAGGTAAAGGAATATATTGCCAAAGATGAATTTATGGATGGTGCATTAGTATTAAGACTGCCTAACATTACCAATATTGTTTATGGTCGTGATGTTGGATACAAGATTGAGCAAGTAGATTTGGGTGCAGACATTCATGCAATTTCTGCTACGCAAAAACGCAAGGAATTGGGAATATAGGATATGGATACATTAACCGCTCTTGTATTATCTTTTGTATTTGCTGGAATTATGGTTTATGTTATAGAGAAAAAGTTTGGCAAACCAGACGATAGCGATATAATTTCATGACAGTAACCAAAGCAAGATCATTTGCAAAAGCACTTAGTTATCGCATATGGGGAACTCTTTCCTCTGTTGCTGTTGCCTATGTCATTACAAAAAACGCTTCTCTCTCTGTAACGATTGCATTTTGGGAAACGGTAGTTAAAGTATTTATCTACTACGCACATGAGCGTGGATGGAACTACATACAATGGGGTAGAAAATAATGTATACAGATCAAATGAAAAGAGCCTTTAGATCTATTCACGCACCTAAAAACTTTAACCTTACATTGGTAGATAATAATAATTTTATTACTGTAAAGGCTAGTGAGCCAGACTTTATGAAGTTAACAGTTGAGGATCGTATTGCTGCAGTAGAGTATATGATACGTGTAAAAAAAGCATTAGAGGATAATGGCGCTATAGTTTTATTAGTTCGTGAAGGTGGCAAAGAACTATGATAGAGTGGTTTGTATTTTTTATTTTTACTATATTTTTTGTTATTGTATTATTTAATAATATGCGTTTAAATATAAAAATTTCTTCAATAACAGAACGATTACTCCAGGCAGAAATAGACAAGAATGTTTTGTCTAAAAAACTTTTTGAGGCATCTTCTCCAGATTTAATAAAAAAAGACGAATCTTCTGAAGCATTTTTAAAATTTATTTCAGATTCAAGAGATATAGCATATAGATATATAGAGGATACTCAGTTTGTGCTAAACAAGTTTATTACTGATATTGAGCCAGAAATATTATATTTTGATGAATACGGAGAAATTATGAGATCCCAGCCAAATTATAACTCTATGAAAAAAATATCAGGGGCATATAAAGAACTAAAAAAACTCTTGCCAGAAGAGTATGGTAAAATAGATACATGATTAAAAACCCTTCTGAAAAAGATGATGTCTATTTAAAAAATGTTGAAAAAATAGGAAAATCTGTAGAAAACATAAAATGTGTAGAGGATGTTCTTTCTAAAGAAGAGCATGCAATTTTACTTGACTATGCATTGAATCGTAAATTGTGGATTCTTGAACCATGGGATGCTTATACTGTTGCAATGGATCAGTTACCAACAAATATTTTAATGATGCTAGAAAAAATATTTGCAGTTGTTCACAAAAATGCTACAGAGACTTACGGTGTAGATATTAATTATTTTCAAAAAGAGAATATTGCTTTGATTAAATTTGCAAAAGGTCTTGTTTTGCATCCACACGTAGATACTAATTCAGCAGAATCAAATCATGTTGCCTCAATATATTATATTAACGATGATTACATTGGTGGAGAACTATGTTTTCCAGAATTTAATGTAAACATTAAACCAAAGCCAAACAGTTTAATCTTTTTCCCTGGAAATGAAAATTATTTGCATGAGGTTAAAACAATTGTAGAAGGAAATCGATATAGTTCGTCAATGTGGTTTCAATTTACTGGTTCCACTTTTAATAAAAATGCAGAATGGTATGGTAAAAAATGATAGAGGTTAACTCAGAAAATTCTGTAAGTAATATACAAACTGTAGAAAATGTATTATCTACAGAAGAACATAAAAAAATACTTGATTATGTGGTTACTATTGATGGTTGGCACAAACAACCTTGGGGAGTTGAATTTTTTAATTCTGAAAAAGGAATGTCGTCCGAAATTGCTGACTTATTAGACAAAGTATTTAGAATTGCTTTTAAAAAATGTGAAGAAGACTATGGTGTAAAACTTCGTGTTTTTAACAAAGGCGAAGTTCATTTAGTTAGATTTCAAACAGATTTTTATATGAATAAGCATGTAGATACAGCAGGGGATTTTGCGGTAATATATTACATTAATGACGACTATCAGGGAGGGGAAATAAATTTTCCTTGGCATGAGTTAACAATTAAACCAAAGGCTAACAGTTTTATTATGTTCCCTAGCAATCAAAACTACTTGCACGAAGTGCTTAAGAATACTGGAAACCGATACTCTTCTACCTTGTGGTTTAATTTTAAAGATTCATCTTATCGTGGAAATATAAACGATATAGAAGGAACCGCTAAGACTGTTGAATATTAAAATGAAAGATAATATATTATCAATAATAATAGGTTTTGGATGTGGTTTAAATCATGCTGCATTCAAATTAACAAACGTTATATCCTAGGAGGAATAATATGAACACAACACAACTAAAAGCAATGCTTGCATCTTATGGACGATCAGTCTTTGGCGCTGCAATTGCGCTTTACGCTTCAGGCGTAACTGATCCAAAGACACTTGCTTATTCATTGCTAGGCGCTATCGTGCCCGTTGCAATTAGAGCATTCAATCCTAACGACAAGGCATTCGGTAAGTTGCCATCTGTTGAAGAGGTAGATTTAGCAGTTAAGACTGCTAAGGTAGTCAAGAAGGCTCCTGCAAAAAAAGCAGCAGCAAAGAAGTAATCAATTAGATTAGCAGGTCAGTCTATTTGACTGGCCTGTTTTTCTATGCTATAATATCTATACCTGCCCAAATGGGGGGAATTAAATTATTCGCTTGAAAGGGGAATAAAATGGTAACACAATTTGCAATGGATCTATTCAATGATCCTTTTTTTATTGGCTTTAACAGAGACCTAGCCCGTCTAAACAGTGCACACAAAATAAACTCTCAATCATATCCTCCGTATGATCTTCTTAAATTAGATGAAGACACATATAGGCTATCACTTGCTATTGCAGGGTTTACTAAGGAAGATATTGATGTTTCAGTAGACAACGGAACATTAATTATCAAGGGTGAGATTGTTGAAGTGACAGATGCAGAGGTAGTCCATAAAGGTATCGCAGGAAGAAAGTTCGTAAGATCTTTTGCACTGGGAGAGTACATGGAAGTAACATCTGCAGAACTTAAGGACGGTATGCTACATGTTAATGTAGTTCGTGTTGTTCCTGAAGAAAAAAAGCCTAAATCTATTAAAATTAAGTAGTATAATATATACTATTCCGCTATGAGACTTTAAAAGGTTTTACAACGGATGTTCCTTTGACAGGAAAGTTAGCAGGAGTCGAATCTTCGTGGCTAATAGACCTGAGCAGTAGTCTATAAACTGCTCATTTATCATGCTACAATTTAATTGTCCCACACAGGACCTTAGAGATGGCATAGTTACCCATTGGATAGAGACCGTGGCGCAAGTCAGGTGAATTGCCTGTGTGGGGCCTTAATATTTTCACGGTATAATGATAGCAATGACTGACAAAGAGTTAGACCATTATAATAAGCAGCAGTATAAAAAGATGCTTGCTAAGATAAAAGAAAATTCTGGCTGTGTAGACTGCGGAATAAATAATCATATAATCCTAGACTTTGATCACATAAGAAACAAAAAATACAATGTATCCAGAATGATTCATGATGGTTTTTCATGGAAGGCTATAAAAAAAGAGATTGAAAAGTGTGAGGTGGTTTGTGCCAATTGCCATAGAATTAGAACCCACAATAGGCTAAACGGCATGCTATAATGGTTGTATGATAATTGAAGGTGACTTTGTTATGGGGTCAACATCTGAAGGAGTAGTCCACGGTATTGTTGAACACATAATGACAGAGGGTGGAATATACGGAACACCTGGAACAGAGTATGCAATTCAATCCATGCCACCAGAGAACCCAGCAATGGCTGTTAGAATTTATGAAAAAGAAAACGGAACTTGGGAACCAACAGCATACAGTATTGGAATGATGTATAAGGATGCTACAAAAGTAGAAATGGAAAATAACACAATGGATTCAGAAACAGAGATGGCAATGTTTGATGCTCAAATGGGGAAACAAGATGATTCAATGATGCCAACAGAAACTTATCAAGGTAACAAACAAGCACCTTGTTGGGATGGATATGTACAAAGAGGAATGAAGCCAGGAGAAAACGGTAGACCAGTTCCTAATTGTGTACCTGCTGCAAAAGCAGATGATCTATTTGAAGATGATGACACAGTTGAATACGATACTGACACAGTATCAAAGGCTGAAGGATATTCCCCACCAGCAGGAGCAAGATCTGCTGCTCGTAGAGCAATTAAGTTTAAAGAAGATGGAAAGGCTAATGGTGCAGGAACTGCAGTTGGCTGGACTCGTGCAGGACAATTAGCAAGAGGAGAAACTATTTCTCTTAGTACTGTTAAAAGAATGTATTCATACTTCTCACGCCATGAAGTAGACAAGAAAGGTAAAGACTGGGGTAACTCAGCAAACCCATCTAACGGATACATAATGTGGTTAGCATGGGGTGGAGACGCAGGATTCTCTTGGTCAAGATCAATAGTTAATCGTGAAAAAGATAAGGCCTTATTTTCTGATTTTGGAAAAGATTATACAAGAAATAAAACAGAAAGACACTCACTATAATGCCAAAGAAAAAAGCAACAGCATTTAATCCAATGCAAATTAAAGATGGATGGATTGTAAGATTATATAAAGATGGTCGAATTAAATCTAAAATAGAACCATATAAACCAAAACATCCCAAAAAGTAAAGTATCTCTAACGGAATTCGAATCCGTGTTGCTGCCGTGAAAGGGCAGAGTCCTAGGCCACTAGACGATAGAGACTTGGAGCGGATGATCAGAATCGAACTGACCCCTTCTGCTTGGAAGGCAGAGGCACTACCAATATGCAACATCCGCATCGTACACCAGGCAGGACTTGAACCTACGATAGCCGAATTATGAGTTCGGTGCCTTAACCAACTTGGCTACTGGTGCTTAAATTTTCTATATATCTAACTTCATCAATAATTTTATACTTTAATGCAGTTTTAATCATTTGATCAGAGTAACTTGCTATTTCAGGCTTTGCTGAAAAATATACAACATAGTAAACAGTATTAAATGTTTTTATTAAAGCACCATTTGCAATTGCTTTTTTTACACTATCTGTTCTTTGTGCTCCTGGTCGTTTTCCTTCACCAACATTACCGCCTTTTGCTTCTACATATTCTACATTTGTATCTGATTGCGCTCTAAAGTCTACTTCACACCCAGTACCAACAAAAAAATAATTTCTATCAATAACACCAAATCCACGACTAACCAAGTCTTCATATACTGCATCTTCAAATTGATCTCCGCTTTTTTTAGATTCTGATTGAAAGTCTATACGCCATGGATAAGGCATACTATCCTTTATTTCCATCCCATGTACCAATCTTAGTAGTAGTGATACCATGCTCTTCCCATAGTTTAATTACATTTGGGTTATCATCTACTGCGTGTAAAACATTCCAATATTTTTTAATTTCAAGCAATATATCTTTTTTTACTTCATAGTCTGGTCTATTGTCATCATCTTTACGCATATATAGTCCATGATGACTAATATCATTTTTAGCAAGCCAGTAGGACGTCAATCCACGCCAAACTTCTTTTCTAGAGGTAACAATAATGACGTGCATCTGATCAAAAAATGCTTCGTTAAGCATTTGTATTACTTCAAAATTTGGCAGGGCATCAACAGAAGCCTCATGAAAAGCCTTATAGTCCCTATTAGAGCCACGAATAAGGTGTATATAAGGATCTACATTGGCAAGAGTCCCGTCTACGTCAAAAATATATGCTTTTTGTTTCATATATTAAGTATACATCAAAGTGAAGATTAAGTCAATTCTATATAACATCTAAAGTGTGTAGTTTATAAAATAAATCTGCAAAATGATGTTGATAGTGAACACCTGGATGAGCATGATCAGTTACTTTTTTATATTTTTCTATAGAAAAGTCAGTTCCTCGTTTCCAATAGATGCTATTACAAAACTCAGAATTATGTGTTAAAAAACAATTAAACTGTATAGAGCGGAAATTTATATCATTTAGATCAGATTCAGGAACAAAACTTGTATAATTCTTTAACTTAAAATTTTTAAGTTTAAGCAACTCTTGCATAATCATAGCACTTGGTACATTCCATGTTGTCCAATGTAATTTTATATTGTTTGATAAACAAAATGATTCTAAAATATAAATAAAGTTTATAGAGTTTAATATTAGTTGATGTGGAGAAGTTGCATCTTCTATATATTTTTGATCTTCTACTTCCATAAATATACGATTTTCATCCTTATGAACAATTGGATTACAGAAAATTTGTTGTAAAGAATCTTTTTCTTTAAAAGAGCCGTCTCTTTTTACCTTTGTCTTATAGAATTCTTTATCTACTACAACCATGCTTCTAAAAAAATCTGGAAACAAACAAAAAATTTCTTTAGGCATTTTATTATTCATACAATATTGAATTATATTGGTGCAAATACTTTCTACAGATGCTCCAGGACTTCCTAAATTCATAATATTTTTATTGATCTTCTTACTTAGTATGTTTGTCCATCTTCCCAATTCTGGAACTCCAAGACCAAAAGTTATAGAACAGCCAGACGCAAGGATATCTGGGTTTTCATAAACTTCTCCACGAAAACCAAGTCTATTAATTTCGTATGTATTGTCTTCATCAATTGTTCTAATATCCGAGGCTTTTCCGTCCCATTCTTTAGCAACAACATTTTTAGCATATGGAGTATATAACCCAAGGTTGCTTGTATTTGTAAAGTTTTTTTCTAGATACCAAAGACTTTGTGGATCATTATTTTGTTTGTAAAAATCTAAAATATTTCTTGTTAAAAAGGCCATATAAGATTATATCATAAGAAATCAAGTTGACGAGCATATATGTTTAATTTACATTCATTATAATCATTAACAATAGATTTAAAGGTATTGTTATTAATATAATTTAACATTTCATCATATATGTCTAGATGTTTTGATGATGGTAAAAAAATTTGTTTTTTATTCATTATTTCATTATTTAACATCTTTTGTTTTATTTCAACATTAGGGAAACTAAACTCTTTGTTGTATCCACATTCTTGTAAAAACATCTTAAACGCTTTTTCTGGATTTTCAGTAACTTGTTCAAATGTAAAAGGAATAATATTTTTTATATTTTTATTTAATAATAAAATGTATTCTTTAAAAGCATCGATAGATTTTTGATAGTTTAATTGCATAATTTGTTCTATACTGTATCCCATATCAAAGACACTCATGGATATATCTGATACTATTGCATCCTTCGGATTTCTAAGAACTGAAACAGTGACACAGTTGTTAATATTTTTATCTAGTTCACGCCACGTGCCCTTGTGAATATTCATATCAGGAGCAATTTGTGCAGTATTGTAAATTATAAAATTACTAGCAGATCTAGCATAACTTCTAACAAATAAATCTTTATAGTGCATCTATTTTTACACACCTTTCTAATGCTTTTTGATATAAGTTTATACACTCATCTAAATTTTTTTTCCTAACAGCAAGCACTGTGGCTTTATATTTTTTTGTTTTTTTAGAACTTTTTAAAAAATTTTGAACTGGACGATCTACTATAAAATCTTTTGGTTCATTATTTAAAATAGTATAATTAGTTACAACTGAAATGTGTTTAATAACTTTGGTAGGATTATCAACTATGTCTTTAAAATTAATAAATGTGTCTGCATTTTTTAAAGAAAAAGAATATAAGTTTATATATTCTAATATTCTATTGTTTATTAATTTATCCATTTCTAAATTTTTATTAAACTCTAATTCCATCGCAACAATAGAAGATATTGAGTCAATTGGATTACGAACTATTGTTATTAAATGATTGTAGTTAATTAATTTATCTACTTGTTCCGCTTTGTTTAAATGAGAAAAATCAAATTGTTTTCCAAATGCAAGAGTAAGGATCATCTGTAGATAACTTTTTCCAGACCTTGGGTAACTTATAATTATTGGTTTCAAAATTTCTCTATTCTATTAGTTATTAAATTATAATCTTTTTTTCTAAAAGTTTGTAATAGTAAAAATAACATAAATCAATATTAAATTTATATTTATTTAATATGTCTTTATCATAATTTGGTAATTCTTTGCTTGATGGAATATATTCTTTAGCATAGGGCTGTTCTCCTCTATAAAAAAGATTATAATTCTCTTCATTTATTTCTAATAGGTTCAATGTTTTTTTAATTACGGCATCTGGACATTCTACTAAATCATTAAAATCAATAACGTAATCTGCATGGTCACACAAAAAACTATATAGCAATATGTAAAATGTTATACATTGATTAACTTTTGCCCTAACAAAATTTGGGTTCACTTTTATGTATGCATCTTGTGTTTCTGCTGCTACAAGAGAATTAAGGCTATCTCTTGGATCTCTTGCTATTGTAAGTATTGTTCTTTTTTTATTATTATTTTTATCAAATAGCAAATTTACAAAATGAGATTTTTCAATGTGGATTTTTGCTTCTTTATAAACAAGGTCATCAAAATAATGAGAACCGCTTCTTGGATGCGTTAATAGGTATGGAATTGTATTTTTCATTTTATATCAAAATATTTATTTGTAGATGTTTTAGACACGTCAATTGCTTTGGATAACAAATTTTGATATGAATCATAGCAATGCAAAATGTCTTCTTTTTTAAAATGTTCTTCTTTATATTCTTTAACTGTTTTGCTAGATACAAGATATTTATAATCTTTTGTGTCACCATACGTTTCATAACTTAAAGGCTTTTTTTCAAAACCGAGCAAATCACATACCTTCTTTGTTGTTTCTTTAGGAAAAGAAATTAAATCATTGTAATCAATTACTATACTAGCATTATCATTTAAAAATTTATAAAGTAATACATAATACTCTATATATTCATCATTTAGATATGTTTCTGGAGAATAATGTTTTTTCATTGCAATATGAGACTGAATACTATCAAATGGATCTCTTGCAATAGTTATAATAAAACTATTATCAAACACCGCATAATGGGTTGAGTCTATCTCTTGTGAAGAATATTTTAGAATTAAGTTTTCAAGATAATGTTTTCCAGATCTCGGATAGGTTATTAATCTGTTCATTAAATTCCTTAAACTGTTAACCCCATAGATAAATGCTTAAGACATACATCTGCCACTATAAAATCTTTATTATTTAAAACTATATCATAGTGTGTTGCATCGTCTTCACAAAAGAAACATTTGGATTTTTTCATAGACTAATTATACCATTAGACAAAATCAAACCAAATAGGCATTATGTATCTTGAACCATTTGTAGGACCTACATTGTACCAATAGTGAATATTTCCAGGGAAAATTATAAGGTCACCAGGTTTTGGTTTAAAAGATAAATCTTGATTAATAAAAGAAAGATCTCCTCCTTCATAGTTGTCATTTAAATATACCCAACCAGCAATGTGGTTTGAATCTTTAGAACCCATATCATCTATCGGTATCGATTTACTATCATTATGTTTCCATTCAGCAAAACGAGAATGTCTTGCCTTTAATTTTACATTATATTCTTTTTCTACAATAGATTTAATTCCTGGTACATATTTTTCTGGAAGAGAAAGTGAATCATAATATACTAAAGACAGTGTGTTTTTTCCAGAAAACTCTTCAGATTGAAGAAGTCTGTTATTGCTTGTCTGTGTTAATTTAATTAATTTAATAATATAATTACATTCATCTACATTTAAATAATTATTAAATATTTTTACGTTATCGGCACTATTACCTATTTTATTAAATTTTTCTTTAGTTGCTTCAGATATTTGCATATTAATTAAACTCCTTTACTAATTTTAATAACTGACTTATGTCTGCTTGATCAGTGTGAATCATGAAATTATATATGTTAAATTTATTTGATAAGTCTCTAATTTGACGAACAACTTCTTCTTGGGTTCCTTTTACATGATGATGCTGTTTTCTAACTGGTGCATTTTTGTCATACCTGATGTTTTGTTCTTCATCTGGATGATTAATAATAAGTGGATCAATAATAAGTATTGGTTTTACACGACTAAGATCAATTTTTTTAAACTGGTCTTTATATAATAAATTGTCATCTACATATATGTATTCGCAATGTTTATTGGCTATATTAATTGTGGTGTCTGAAGATCCAACAACTGCCATGTGCGTTTTATGCTGATGTCTTTTCATTAATTCTATAATCTTATCCATCCAAACAGCAGATATTGCTACTCTTTTTTCTAGTGTATCAATTAAACTTGAGTTGTGCATGTAATGATCTAAAACTAATTTTTCAGAAGGACCGTTACCTTCATCTCCCCATCTTCCAGCAACAAGATTTACACCAATTCTTCCAGGTGCAAAACGATTTAATGTTTCACAAATCTTAGCAGCATAATCTGGGCTTGTTCCATATGCGGGTAAAGC
>Ga0079300_10000385_pt1 | contig 16544 bp, 18 predicted proteins | sample Wag4_2014_7_11_FD_74799 | JGI IMG/M metagenome (GOLD analysis project Ga0079300, IMG submission 74799) | Fresh water microbial communities from Ohio, USA - Utica-2 Time Series HT 2014_7_11 | ecosystem: Environmental > Aquatic > Freshwater > Water tank | place: USA: Ohio | collected 2014-07-11
GCAGATCAAAAAACGGCATTTAGAACCGATACAACTGACCCGGAAATCGTTGCCGCTAGAACGCGTTATATATATTTAAGAACGATTGACGCCACGCTCAATAACTTCGCATCTCTATAATTTCATCAGTTTTAAAGTATTTTAGTTTATTTCCTTTATAATAACTTATGTGAAAAACAATAAGATTATTTCTGTTGGCGTTTTTTCAAAAGCAACTTCCGTACCAGGACAAGGTGTAGGAGCAGCTTATATCGAACAACTTAACCTCATTCAACAATCCCAAAAACTTAATGTTGTCTTAAAAGGAACGGGTAAACTCGATCTCATTCATATTCATACCGTTAACTTTCGATATTGGATTGCAATGTTATTTATTAGTATACCTAAGGTAGTGTATGTCCATTTTTTACCAAGTACGTTAGGAACATCGATTAAATTACCAAAAATCTTTTTTGGAATCTTAAAGTGGTATATCAAAATGTTTTATAAAACCGCAAGTTATTTAGTTGTGGTCAATCCAATCTTTATTGAACCCTTAGTGAAAATGGGGATTAAAAGAGAACGGATTACCTTTATTCCAAACTTTGTAGATGAAAGCAAATTCACCATTGATGCGTCACGTACGAAGGTCAGAAAAGATTGGCAAATTAAACGGTTTACCGTGTTAGGTGTTGGACAAGTCCAACATCGCAAAGGTGTCATTGATTTTGTAGAGACCGCTAAAAAACTCCCGCAAATTGACTTTGTTTGGGCAGGGGGGTTTTCATTTAAAGGCTTAACTGCTGGATACGAAGAATTAAAGGATGTGATGGAACATCCACCTGCTAATGTACGCTTTTTAGGGATTATTCCGCGAGAAAAGATGAAAGAACTTTATCATGCTTCTGATTTGTTCTTCTTACCCTCATTCGATGAGTTAATGCCGATGAGCGTCTTAGAAGCCGCAGTATGTAATAAACCGATCCTGCTTCGCAATCTCGAACTCTATCAACCTGTTTTCCATGGACAATATTTATCTGCCAATTCCGTCGATGGATTTGTTAAAATAGTGAAACAACTCAGTGAGGATGACCAAGCATATCAACAAGCATTGGCGCATCCAGCATGGTTGAAACAACATTATCAACGCGCTGCCATTCTTGAAAAATGGGAAGCGTATTATCAGGAGGTCTTAGACCAACATGCCAAAACTCATTAGTATCGGTGAAGCGTTAATCGATCAAGTCAAACAAGGTGTCAAATTAATTGGAAAATTTGCAGGAGGCGCTCCAGCGAATGTCGCCAGTATGGTTGCCAATTTAGGGCAAAAGAGTGTTTTAATTTCAAAAATTGGTGATGATGAAGAAGGTAAAATTGTTTTACAAACCTTACAGGCCAAAGGTGTGGATATCTCACAAGTCAAAGTAACCGATGCGCACGATACTACCGTGGCTAAAGTTCAAGTTGATAAGAAAGGGCAAAGAACCTTTACCTTTGATCGTCGTAACGCAGCGGATTTATTTTTAATGAAGGAAGAAGTTGATCCTAGTTTGTTTGAAGCCAATGATATTCTTCATTTTGGCAGTGTAAACCTCGTTCCATCTTTATCAAGAAAAGCTCATGAATTTGCAATCGATATTGCAAAGAAAAATGGTTTAATCATTTCCTTTGATCCCAATCTTCGTTTCAATTTATGGCCAAGTCCAATTGCCCTTCGTGAAACCGTTAAAGAATTCATGGTAGGTGTTGATTTATTAAAAGTCACCGAAGAAGAATTGAATTTTATCTTTCCTGATATGACGTTAGAAGCGGCAATTGAAAAAGTATTTCAAGCAAAAGTCACTTGGTTAATTCTTTCTAAAGGTGATCAAGGTCTTACGTTGTATCAAGCCAAACAAAAACCGATTCTCATTAAAGGATCTAAAATTAAAGTGGTGGATACCACGGGTGCTGGTGATGCTTTAATCGGTTCATTCATTGCAAGGATTTTACAAGCGGAATTACCAAAAAATAAACTCGTATCTAGTGCTTTAAAGATGAAAGAGTATGCCACCTTTGCTAATGAAGTTGCTGCATTAACGTGCACAAAATCAGGGGCAATTGAATCCTTTCCAACGTTAGCAGAATTAAAAAAAGCGAAAATAAAATAACCAAGATAAAAACCCAAGCGATGCTTGGGTTTTTTGTTTACCTAATCAAAGTCAGTGATTAGGAAGTTTGTGAATTGCCATACATCCTCTGGATCAATACGAGGACGATTGTATCCTTTAAATTCATTGTAATAATTCTTTAGCGGATGCCAATCAAACGGTTGTGATATAAAAGTGCCTAAATAAGGCTTAGCTATTTTGATGATGTAATCATGTGGTAATGCTTCTGGGTTGAGATAACCTTCTTCTGGATGATCTATCATCCATAAAATCGAGGCAACAACACTAATTGCAACTTGAACCGTTGTCGCATTTTGGTGCGGTACCAAAGAACGAGCTTGTTGGATGGAAAGAATGGAACCTATCCACCAAGATTGGTATGGATGACCCATGATTAATGCCCCAAGAATATCTTCTCCATGAACAATATCATCATTCATGATTCTGGTTTTGTTTTGTAATTTGTAATTATTGCCACGCAATTCATTTAAGGAAGCAATCGCAGCGTCACTAGGACAGTAAGCATAGTGAACCGTCGGGCGGTAGATTGCTTTTTTAGTCTTTGCATCCAATACGGTTAAATAGTCTGATAAAGTAAAGGCTTCACCATGGCGGACAACCATGCCTCTAATTTCATAATGAGGAACAAAGGTTGATACCCAGGTATTCATACCCATTCTTGCTAGACATATTTGATTTTTTGGACCATCTTTATGCTCAAAAGCTAAATCTGGAAGTTGCTTTTCATGAGTACCCCAACCCATTTCTGCAGTCGTAGTTCCTTCTTCTCTAAAACCTTCAACAGACCAAGTATTAACAAATTCATCCACTTGTTTAGGTTGATTGGAAATTTGGGTATCACGTTCTGAGATATGAATCACTTTGACACCGATGCGATGAGCAATCTCGTTAAATTTGTGTTGAGCGATTAAAGATTCAAGCATCACTTTATCTTCGTTAATCACTTTTTTGTCGGTGATCATTTTTTGTGCGATATCAATGAGGCCTTGTTTGATTAAAGAAGAAATCAATCCTGGATTCGCACCATGTTCGGTGATCATCGTTGGTCCTTTTTTAGTCCAAGATTTCATCATATTTCTTAAGCGAATGTGGCGGTAATACAGTGTTTTTTCGGTTGGATGTTTTTCATGACTATGTGTATAAGGATCCCAAAGCTCAATAGAAGTGTTGATATAACTCACGTCGTGATCATGACACCATTGGATAATGTCTTCAGCACCAATGTTCCATGCTAGGTCAATGATTAAATCTTTCGCTTTGACATATTTTGAAAGCTGAGTCGCCATTTTAGTTTGGGTTATTTTTTCACGAACATAGTGAACACCACGATTAATCCAAGGTTGAAGTAACGCTTGTTTATCTTCAAAATCCATCACCGTGACGTGATCATAAGGTACATTAATATGTTTAAAAAGGATGGGCAACGTGCATTGGGCAACGCTACCAAATCCAATAATTAAAATGTGTTGATTAAATATTTTTTCCATCAACAATATTGTAAAACAAATTTAAAAAATTAAAACAAATTTACGTTACGATTTGAATGAAAATTGAACGCCAGTCAAGGACTCTGAAACTTCAAAAAGTTTTTTCGCAATTTTTGGATCGTGACTTAAAGGAGTCGATTGAACAAGTCTAGCTTTTTTACCACCCATTTCAAACCATCCACTTGGACCAAAATACTCTCCACCTTTGCAGTCAGAATTCAACGAAGCTTCAATGGTAGGTATTGCACCACGTTTTGCAGATTGCAGAGGAATCAAATATTTTAAGAGGTTATAAAGCGGTTGCGTTTTTGTATTCTTAAAAAGTAAATTCGTTTTCGAAACACCTGGATGTGCCGCTAATACTTTAACTGGTAAATTCGATTTTTTAAAACGACGATCGAGTTCATAAGTAAATAAAAGGTTAGCAAGTTTTGATCGGCTGTAAGCGCCCCACGGAGAATAACTTTTTGCTTTTTGGAATTGCAAATTATCAAAATCGATCTCGCCGCGACGATGAGCAATACTTGAAACATTCACAATTCTTCCTTGACTTGCAATCAACATCGGTAATAGTTGCCCTGTTAAAGCAAAATGACCAAAGTGATTGGTCGCCATTTGTGATTCAAATCCGTTCGTCGTGACTTGATATTCTCCAAACATAATCCCAGCGTTATTGACGAGTAAATCAAGACGTTGATATTGTTTTTTAAATTGCGAAACAAAAGTTTTAACAGAAGCAAGTGTCATTAAATCAAGTTGGATGCATTCAACTTTTCCTGGTAATTTAAGCGAGTTAAGTGTTCGAATAGCTTCTTCTGCTTTGGCTTTTGAACGCGAAGCCATCACAACGTTTGCACCTTCTTTTAAAAATGCTTCGATAGCAAAGTATCCAATTCCAGAATTGCCTCCCGTCACAATTACAACTTTATCTTTTAGTTTCATTTTGGTGTTCCTCGCACTTTATGATAAACCAATCTTTCACCCGCTTGGGGTAAATTGACTCGGCCGACTTCTACATACATTAAAGATTTTAATAAACCTCGCATCGGTGTGTTTCGTTCATGTGTATCTAAACGAATGTTTTGGATACCTCTTGCCCAAACTAAATCTTCGATACAAGTTAAGAGAACCTTTCCTAATTTTTGACCATGGAATGTTGGATGAAGAAAAAAACGATGAACAACAATATAAGGATCTTGATTTAACCACGATCCAGAAATTAAATTGTCATAAGCATTATCTTTGGAAAGTAATGCTGCTCCACCGATGACTTGATTTCCATCTTTTAAAAGATAAAATCGCTTATTTTTAACATCGTTTTGAATCGTCTTAAATGATGGTTCTTTGCCTTGCCATTGATCAGATTGTTGACCAGCAAGGATTGGTCTACATAAATCAATCGCTTGCATGATCCAAGTGATATTCTTTACAGTTGCAATATTTAGTTTATATTTTGACATTGTCATATCGCTATTATAAAATATCCTCGCGATAAGAAATTATTCAAATCGTGATTCCCCCACATTGCTGTGATGGCGTATGCCAATACAGAACATCCATTATCCCCCATAATGGATGTTTTTATTTGACAATCCTTATCATCCTCACTTATGGTTAAAATATGAAACATAACATAGGTTCGTTTGCGAAGTTAAAACAAGATAAAAAATGGCGCGTCATTTTAAATGACCATCCATATCTCATTGCCTTAGTCGGTTCTCATGTTTACGCGATACCCGATCAATGCCCACACCAAGAAGCGTCTTTATACCAAGGAAAATTAGAAGGCGACACCGTCATATGTCCCCTTCATCAAGCTAAGTTTAATCTTGTTTCCGGAGAAATTGATGAGGTTAGTAAAATGATTTATTTTGATTTTGGTCCAGAAAAAATCACGACCCATAAGGTCGTGATTGATGGCGATCAATTATTCTTAGACGTTTAAGGTTTATTTGATTCGAAGCTGAGTCTTAATCATGGCAATTTCTTGAACGATTAATGCTTGAGCTTCTGCTCTTGAGATATATTGACCTTGGAATTTTGCAAGTTCTTCCATGACGATTCTTCTAACCAAATTGAGATCAATGGAAGAGGCATAAGGATTTACCGCAACACCCATATTGGGTGAAGGATAAATTTGTTGGGTATTTCTCATCATATTGAGTTCTTCTTGCATGACGACTTTGACGAGTTCGGATAAGTTATCACCCGTGGTTGGTTGTGAGACTGTTGACGCTGGTGAAGTTGGTTGTAGCGTTGGTTGCACTGGTAAAGGTTGATTGATGGAAGGTGATAATGGTAATGTAACTACTTTCTTTGCTACTATGGCTTTTGCTTTTGAAGTCATGCCTAATAAGAAGATTGTGAGCAATGCTAATAAAGTTAGTGCAAAAGTAGCAGCATAAAACAAGGTGTTAATGGAATCTGATTCAAATAAATCTATTAAATAATTGACAAAACGTCCACCTGTAAAGTCGTTATTAAGGATGATGGAACTAACACCGACAGAAAAGAAATCAATAATGGATAAACTAGCGAGGATACCTAGCAAGGGTCGGCGAACGATAAAGCCCCTAATGATGACGACGAGTGCAAGAACCAAGGAAAGTCCTAGGCCACCTAAAATAATATAATCAACAACGGCACTTCCACCATTGAGGTTAAAATTGAGTGTGGTTGCAAATTCGATAACGTAGGCTAAAAATCCATCCCATAAGTAAATGATGATTGTTGTTAAGGCATTAAAATTAAAGTTGTTCATGAATCCATAAATGACGTTCATGATGGTAATGAACAAAATCGATGCGAGTAACAAGACTTTTAAAATTAATCTTTTCATATCTAATCTCCTTAGATTTTTATTATTTTACCATATTAGTGTTAGTAAAATATTAATTTTTAGTCAACGGAAGACTCTTTAGAAGTACCTTTTTTGATCGTCATTCTCACCAAGATATATTTAGCGTGGAACAAGCGTTTCAATAATTTAATCCGGTATTGCAAAGCCCGACGATCAAATAATAATCGCTCCACACCAGTCCAAATAAAAATCCAACTTAAAATTGCATAGACTTCAGAAGAAATTGAATTAAAGAAAATGGTTTCAGATAGTAATCCACCAAAGATCAGAACAAAATTACCAATCGCAAGTAAGACACTACCGATTGTCGTCAGTCGTTGAATATCTTTTTTGATGTAATAAATAATCGGAACAAGCTCATCTTGGATTTCATCAATGATGATTGGTAAATGGACCTCAAAGTTACCAGCTTGCACTTCTACCGTCACTTTTCGATTCAATGGCGTGTATCTTGTTTCTTCTTCTAAATCCCGAATGGTATCTTGAACGACTTTACCTTCAAACTTTTCTGATAGAAGTTTAAATGAAGCCATATCTTCATCGACTTCTCGTCCATATTGTTTAAGACGTGCATTCAAATCACCCTTCAGGGCAATCAACTCTAACGTCTTTCTTAATTCTTCTTTTTCCATGTGATTACTCCTTTATTTCGGATGGACTTTTAAGGATGGCCCACAACCAGTATGTCGCAAGTACAAGCGTTACTAAAAATCCTACTGCCACTTCATCATGCGGAATTGGGGTTTGACTAAAAATAAAGGGTGCATAGGCAAGTAAAGAAATGATTTGTGTTAATAAAACCATAAAATATTTTGTTCCAAATTGAAGGACTAATAGAATTACGATCACATCAGCAGCAAATAGATACCGTTCATGCATCGCTGGCAAGAAGAAATTCGCCATCAAGACACTCCAGTACGTAAAAAGAAGGATGTGCTCTTTTTTGAGGATAAGCTTTTGCATCAACATCGCCAACCATTGGATTCCCATCAGTGCCGTAAATAAACCAATGGCGAATAAACTTAAATCTTCATAACGTTGATTCGGAAACCATTGATACATGTTTGGCATGTTTAGGGTTAATAAGGGATACGTTTGCGTTTGTAATAAAAAGATGGTGGTGATATCCGTCAAGCTTCTGCCAGCGATTAAGGCTGGCAACGCCAATAGGTAGTAAACAATTGGAACGATGAACACATAAACAATCTTTTGGCGGTGATGATACCAAAAGTAAAGCATAAACACTGGAAGAAAAAAGATAGCCTGAAGTTTAAAGCTAAAGGCAACACCAAACCAAACTGCAGATAAGAACGGTTTATCTTTTTGCAAATAATAAAGGGCAATTAAACCAAACGCAGTATAGCTTGCGTCAATTTGCCCCCATAAAGATCCATTAATTAAAACTGTTGGCAAAAACAAAGTACCAATGGCAACCAACGCAGGCAATAAACGATGGTAGGCCTTTAACCAAATCCGAGCATTCAAATAAACACCCACCATTAATAAAAAGTCAAATCCGATGGATATTAATTTGATACCAAATAAAAATGGTTCACTCGAACTTTGATCCGGAAAATACGAGAGGATGGTTAGAAGATAAATGTAAGGTGGCGTGTAGTCACCAATTTTGGTACCAAGACTTGAAAACCCTCCGCCATTGACGATGAGTTGCATCCAAGGTTTTAGAAAACTAGTATAGTCTCCGGAAATCCAATCCGTCAGTGAAAACCTCACCATTAAGGCAAGAATTCCCAAAAATCCTAACATAAGGATTTCAATGGGATATGATTCCATCCACGTCAATTTAGATATCCATTTTTGTAGCATACATTCATATTATAAGTGAATTAAGACAAAAACCACGACAAAAAACTGTGTGTGCTATGATTATGACTATGCAACAAAATAACCTTACCGAAGGCTCAATCAAAAAAGCCTTAAGACAAATCGCGATTCCTGCTTCCATCGGCTTTTTATTCAACACGCTGTTCAATGTGGTTGACACCTACTTTGCCGGTCAACTTTCCGTATCCGCACTTGCAGGTTTAACGATTTCATTTCCAATTTTTCTGATTACAATCGCTTTGGCGAGTGGTGTGGGTACTGGATCGACTGCACTTGCTGCGATTGCTTTAGGGAAAAAAGACCAACTCGGTTATCATCAAATTGCTAAAAATGCACTGTTGGTTTCTCTATTAATCGCATTGCTTTTACTGATTGTCAGTCCATTTGCGATTCCTTGGTTATTACAAGTTAGTGGCGGAACAGGTGAAGTTTTGAATGAAGGTTTAGCCTATATGAACGTTGTCATCATAGGTGCGGTTTTTCAAATACTTAACTTTACTTTTAATGGTTTGCTTTCCGCTCAAGGCAACACCAAACCTTTCCGTAACTTTTTAATCATTGGTTTTTTTCTGAATTTAATTCTTGATCCCATGTTCATCTTTGGGTGGTTTGGCTTACCTAGAATGGGAACTGCTGGTGTGGCACTTGCAACCGTATTAGTCCAAGTAATCGGTACGATATATTTAGGATTCTCCTTCTTTAAGTCTCAAGGATACGATCGAACCTTATTTATCAAGAGTCGATTATCGCTTACTTCAGTTCGTCAGTTACTAAAGCAAGGCATTCCGGTATCTTTGAATAATGCAACGGTCTCAATCGGTATTTTCATTATTCAATATTTCATTTATCAATTTGGTACCAATGAAACCATTGCCGGTTATGGTGTTGCAGTACGCATTGAACAAATTGCTCTGTTACCAACGATTGGACTGAATATTGCTACGGTTGCGCTCGTCGGTCAAAACTTTGGTGCCCAACAATGGCAACGCATAATTGAATCGATTAAACAGGCAGCAAAATATGCATTGATTTTGCTTACGGTAGGTTTAGCGATTATTTATCCTTTTGCTCCTCAACTTGTAGAAATTTTCAACCAAGATCCTCAAGTGATTCAAGAAGGCGCGCGTTATTTACGGATTGAAGGCTTAGCAATCTATTCCTATTCAATGATAGGAATCGCTAGTAGTGTGCTCCAAGCAATTAAAAAACCATATTACGCTTTGATGGTTGGTGTGTTAAGGCAATTCACACCAATGATTGTCTTTTATGCTTTAGGTCAATTGCTCAGCTTAGGTGTCACAGGTGTTTGGTGGGGTATCGTGCTAGTCAATTACACTGCTACTATCCTTGTTTGGTTGATTGTGTATCGTTTGTTAAACAAACTTTATCCACTTACAATGAATCTATGGAGAATTAAAGTTTCATGAAAAGTTTTGTTGAACACGCCTTGTTAGGCAATGCAGCGACCTTAGGCATTCATTGGATTTATAATCCTGTGTATTTAGCTAACTTAGCTAAAAAAGAAAGTTTATTTTTTCGTAAGCAAGATAAAAAAATGTTCGATGAAGCTCAACCTTCCTATTATGCTTATCCACTAGCAGAGGTAGGCGATGTTACCTCCCAAGGTATGTTCTTATTTTGGTTAACAAATGCATTAAAAGCCAATCCCAATTTATCGAGAGCAGCATATGGTGAGTTAATCTATTCGCATATTCGCCCAGGTGGGGATTATGCCGGTTATATTGAAACCTATGGCCATAAACTCATTATCAACACGCTGAATGAGAAAATGAAATTATCATTACCATTGATTGCTATGGATGATGATCACTTGATTGGATTTATTCCTTATATCGCCACCAAACAACTTGGTCTATCCAATGAGCGCGCGTGGGATCTTGCACAACTATTCACCAACAAAGAAGAATACCCAGCCTGTTATGACATGTTTGATGCAATCATCTCAGATCTAAACAAAATATCGATGCAACAAGCAATTCAACAGGCGATTATGAAGGCACCGCGGCGTTTTGCGGTTCAACTCAAAAAAGCCTTAGAGATGACGGATACATCAGCGTTCGTCAAAGATTACGCTGGGACAGCATGTGCAATTAATCAAAGTGTGCCGATCATTGTTCATTTGTTATATCACAGTAAAGATCTCAACGATGCTTGGCAACGTAACGCATTGATTAGTGGTGCAATTGCCGAAAGAGCGATGCTATTAACGATGATCATGGGTATCAAACATCCAGCATCAAAAGATGTCATGCAGCATTTATCTAAAAAGTTTTTGAGTATATCACTTGGTTAAGTCTTGCCAATTAAGGCAAAATAATAAAATAAAAAAGGAGTCCATTATGAAAAAATCGTTTCTTTTAGTTTCGTCTTTAGTCGCTGTCGGTGTTCTCGCAGGGTGCACACCAGCAGCTGACCCAATTCGCGTTGGGATGGATTTACGTTATCCCCCATTTGAAACCGTCACAGGTGAAAATGAACCAGAAGGTATTTCCGTAGATGTCGCGAATGCTTTTGGCGTGTTCTTAGATAGACCAACTGAAATCGTTAACACAAATTTTGGCGGATTAATTCCAGCGTTGCAATCCGGTGAAATTGATATCGTCATTGCTAGTATGAGTATCACTGCCGCCCGACAAGAAGTTGTGGATTTTACAGATCCTTATTTCTTCTTTAAAATTATTACATTAGTAAATAAAGATTTTGCTGAAACAAACACCTTAACTGTGGATTCAACGACTGAAGAATTACTTGCCGTTGAATCAGCAAGATTTGCTGGTATTGCAGCGCAAGTTTCGGCAACCATTCCTACGAGTTTTGGTAAAACCGTAACAGAATATGTGGATTTAGCAACTGCCATTGAAGCCGTTGCACAAGGCGATGCGGATATTTTATTAATGTCAGCTTCACCAGTTGTCAATGGATTTAAAGCCAATCGCGAAACGACATTAATTGTCTGGGATCCATGGGTTTCTTCACCAATCGGAATGGCTGTAAATAAAGGCAATACCGAACTATTAGCTGAAGCGAATGCATTCATTGACACCTTCAATGATGAAGATGGTTTATATGACCAATTACGGGCCAATTGGGATGCAGTTGTGCTTGCGCAATTAGAACGATATGGCATTGATTTCTATATCACTGCCGAATAGGGAAAATGAAAAAGCTTTTCAACTACGCATTAGCCATCGGAACCTTTGTTGCCATTATCTTATTTGTTATCTATTCTCGTGACGCAGAGTTTACGCTAGCGCCATTATTTGAAGATTATGGCAGATTAATTTTTCTTGGGTTATTAAATTCTTTATATGTATCCTTGATTACCCTTATTGGAAGTTTAATTCTAGGATTTATATTCTACTTGTTATCGATTTCTAAATTTACTTATTTTCGAGCACTCATAGACGTTTTCACCGAAGTGATTTACGGTACACCTTTGTTGGTGATGATTGTCTTAATGGCGTTCCTCATTGGTCCTGCCTTCAATAATTTTAATCGTCCATTTTTAGGGATTCTAGGTTTAATCCTTTATATCTCTCCATACATGAAGAATGTTTATCAATCGTCATTTTCCTCCATTCCCAAAGAACAATATATGGCGATGGATTTATTTGGCTTTACCGGTTGGCAACGTTATCAATACATCATTATTCCACAAGTGATTAAAGTGTTAATGCCACCACTGATGAATAATTTTTCTTTAATCGTCAAGGGAAGTTCATTAATGTATGTGCTTGCTTATGCTGAACTTTACTATGCAATAAATATTGCCCAATCGAGAACCTTTTTATTTGTGGAAGGTTATGTTTTGTTATGGGCGCTATATTTGGTGATCACAATTCCTTTATCACAATTCACCAAATGGATTGAGAAGAAATTACAATCATGAAAATTAATATTCATAATGTCAGTCACCAATACGATGTTGAAGTATTAAAAACACTTTCTTTTGAATTGGATGGATATCGTTCCGTTGCCATTATCGGTGCTTCCGGTTCAGGGAAATCAACCCTACTACGTTTACTTTCGGGATTAGAAAAACCCAGTCAAGGAACGATTCAAATTGATGATTTAAATGTCCAGGATGAAACCTATCGAAAACAAATCGGATTTGTATTTCAAAACCATAATTTATTTCCTCACTTAAGTTTAGAAAGAAATATCACCATCATTTTAGAAAAAACACGTGGTTATCAAAAAGTAAAGGCTATTGAGATTGCAAAAGATTATTTAACAAGAGTTCGCTTACAAGATCAAATGTATAAACTACCTAAAAACGTTTCCGGTGGTCAAGCACAACGAGCGTCCATCGCAAGGGCTTTCTCCCTTGATCCTGAACTTGTTTTTTTAGATGAACCTACAGCGAGTTTAGATCCTGTATTATCATTTGAGGTTTTACAAGCAGTGAAAGAATTAAGAGGCAGTGGTAAAAACTTTATTTTCGTTACCCATGTGCTAAGCTTTGTTCGTGATTTTGCTGATTATGTGATTTTTATGGATCAAGGTAAAATCCTTGAACACGGACCGGTTTCAATTTTAGAAAAACCGCATACTGACGAGCTTAAAAACTACATGTCATTTATTCGTTAGTGAATAACTTGACACCTTTAAACGAATCAAGTAAATTATATTTGGCACTTAAAGTATAAGAGTGCTAAAGGAGGATTGGTTATGTTAAAACCATTAGATCTATACGTGGTCTTAGCCTTGGAAAAAGAAGAAAAGAAAACGGCGTCTGGGATTATTCTCAGTACGGATGAAAAGGACAAACCTGCTTTTGGTAAGGTCCTTGCCGTCGGCCCCAAAGTTGAAGGACTCAAGGTCGGTGACCAAGTGGTTTACCAAACGTATTCCGGAACCACCGTTAAACTTGAAGGCAAAGATTATTTAGTGATCAAAGCTGAAAACATTCTCGCAAAAGTAGAAAAATAAAAAGGAGTCATCAATATGGCAAAACAAATTTTATTTGGTCGTGATTTTAAATTAAAAGTACTTAAAGGTGTGGACACCCTAGCCGATGTTGTCAAAGTATCTTTAGGACCGAAAGGCCGTAACGTTGTCTTAGACAAAGGTTATGGTTCGCCTTCCATCGTTGATGATGGCGTCAGTATCGCCAAAGAAATCGAACTTAAAGATCCTTTTGAAAATATGGGTGCCAAACTTGTCTATGAAGTGGCAAGTAACACCAATGAAATGGCAGGAGATGGTACCACCACTTCCACCGTCTTGGCTCAAGCGATGATTCATCAAGGTTTCAAGGCTTTAGAAAAAGGGGCTAATCCTGTCTTGGTCAAACAAGGCATTGATCGGGCTGGTAAAGAAGTTGCCGAACGTTTACTTAAAAAATCTCGTCCATTAAAGAACCGCGCGGATATTGAAAACGTGGCAACGATTTCCGCAGGTAGTGCTGAAATCGGTAAAATCATTGCCGATGCCATGGAAAAAGTTTCACAAAATGGTGTCATTAATGTCGATGAATCCAAAGGATTTGACACCGAATTATCCGTGGTAGAAGGTTTGCAATATGATAAAGGTTATTTATCACCATACTTCGTGACCAATCGTGAAACCATGACCGTGGAATTAGAAGATCCACTCGTCCTTGTTACGGATCAAAAAGTCGCCACCGTTCAAGACATTCTTCCTGTCTTAGAACAAGTCGTCAAAGCGGGTAAACCATTACTCATCATTGCTGATGATGTTGAAAATGAAGTCACCAACACCCTTATTGTCAATAAACTTCGTGGCACCTTCAATGTGGTTGTCACCAAGGCTCCAGGTTTTGGGGATGCACAAAAAGATCAACTCCAAGATATCGCGATTCTTACAGAAGGTAAATTTATTACCAAAGACTTAGCGATGAAATTATCGGAAGTCACCATCGATGATTTAGGTACGATTGGTCGTGCTATCATCAAAAAAGATACCACGACCTTAGTGGGTGGCTCACACAAGAATCCTGCCATTGCCAACCGTATTAAAGAATTAGAAAGCTTAATCAAAAAATCAACCTCTGAATACGATAAGAAGAATCTACAAGAACGATTAGCAAAACTTTCGGGTGGTGTGGCCGTTATCAAAGTTGGCGCGACAACCGAAACCGAACTTAAAGAAAAGAAACTTCATATTGAAGATGCATTAAATGCAACGAAAGCTGCGGTCTTAGAAGGCATCGTCGCCGGTGGTGGTGCAACCCTAATGGAAATCTACAACGAACTCAAGGATACCTTTAAAGATGAAAATGTCGATGTGCAAAGAGGAATTCAAGCGGTGTTAGATTCCTTATCAGCTCCTTTGTTCCAAATTGCTGAAAATGCTGGCTTTAACGGAGCCGATATCGTTGAAAATCAAAAGAAGCAAAAACCTGAATTTGGTTTTGACGCCAAAAATGGTCAATGGGTTAACTTAATTAAAGAAGGCATCATTGATCCTACCAAAGTGACTCGTTCTGCAGTCTTAAATGCGACAAGCATCTCGGCATTACTCGTGACTTCAGAAGCAGGTGTTACCGAAATTAAAGAAGATAAACCTGCAGCCCCCGCGATGCCTAATCCAGGCGAAATGTACTAGTCGATTAGAAAAATAAGATTCCAAAAACCGCTCCAATGATCAATAAGATGTAGGGGCGGTTTTTTAATTGAGACCATAAAAACCATGTCAGCATCAATAAAACAACTGTGGCAATTGGCTCGCGTTGTAAATCCTCGATTAACGTTAAACCCATTCTGACAACGGCAATCGCGATCAGTCCAAAGACGACGGCCCTTAGGACAATCATTAATTGCTGAATATAAGGAGAATGAGCAAAACGTTTATAGAGCGGATACAGTACCCAAATGATAAGCATCGATGGCAACATAAAACTAAGTGTGGTTAATACACCACCTGCAACGCCAAATTGATCAACACCCAAATACGTCGCTAAATTAATCGCAATCGGACCAGGTGTGGCTTCTGCGATGGTAATCATCTTTACATATAAAGATTCAGAAATCACACCACTTAGAACAAACACATCATAAAGCAAGGTAACGGCAACCATCCCACCACCAAAGGTTAAACTGCCAACCAAAAGAAATTGAACGATTAACCAAAATAGGTTCATGACTTTTTCCTTCGTTGGATAAAGGTATACAACAAGACCATCAACAAAGTAGATAACAACATCATACCGGGAGTCAGTACATTGAAATACACCATCGCAAACGAAAATAATGAAATGGGAATCATCCAAAGTTTTTTCCAAGCAAGCTGACCAAGTGAAACAAGTGCTTGAACGAATAGCACAAAAACAACCACAAACATACCACTTAGTGCAGATTGAACGATAGGTTCTTCTAGGATAAATTCAAATCCAAGCGCAAGCATGGTAATGACAATCACTGGAGGTAAAATCATGGCTACGATCGCAATTAAACTTCCAAGATATCCATCCGCTCGATACCCAATCAAATTGGCACAATTAACAGCAATCGCACCAGGCGATAACTGGGATATGGTGACAATTTCTTCCCAATCCTTTTCTTGAATGAATTGGTGTTTTATCGCCATCCTCTTAATCACTGGAAGCATAGCGATACCACCACCAAAGGTGATTAAACCTAAGCGAAAGAATTCAAAAAAAAGGATCCTTCTTTTTTTCATCTCTTACATTATAAACCTCATCAATTTAATTCAAAGAAAAAAGCAAAGTTCTTAGACTTTGCTTTTGGATAGCGCATCCCAAACTTACGCTTCTAGGATGGCGATAGCTTCAGAAAATAAATTTTGAATGGAAAGCAGAATCGTTAATCTATCTTGACCTTGAAGGATTAAACTCGCAATCGCTTCATTGACAAAATCTAAATTGTCAAAGGTCATCATTTCTTTCAATGATTCTAAAGTTTCTTTATTTTCGATTCCAATGCTTCTTAATGAATCCATCGCATCTTCGATCGCTAATCGTTTTAATGCCAGTGCTGCTTTATCTGCAACACTTAAGGTTTCATTATTGGCCTTCATTGTCGCAACGATATCATGAATGTCTTTCATGATCAGGCGAGTATCTTGTCGAACCGTTTTAATCTCGTCTTGCAATGTGTTTAATGTCATTAATTGGGTTTCGAATAAGGCTAAGGAGATGAGCACCTCTTCAGTGATCGGAGAAAGTTCAGACGGAATCACTTCAATCAAGATATCTCG
>Ga0079300_10000388_pt1 | contig 16482 bp, 12 predicted proteins | sample Wag4_2014_7_11_FD_74799 | JGI IMG/M metagenome (GOLD analysis project Ga0079300, IMG submission 74799) | Fresh water microbial communities from Ohio, USA - Utica-2 Time Series HT 2014_7_11 | ecosystem: Environmental > Aquatic > Freshwater > Water tank | place: USA: Ohio | collected 2014-07-11
CAACGAAAACCAGATCAAGCGGTACTTTTTTCTGATTAGTCCTGCTGCAATCAAAAAACAGAGCAATAGAAATGGCGAAAGTAAAAAGGGCAGTAATTTATGTAGGTACAGCATTTTTCAATTCTTGTCTTCAAAGGTAAACATTATCACAAGTTTCACTAAACGTAGTTCTGTGCACAAACCTGACAGAAAATAACTAAATTGTCATCTAACTATGATGCGTTACATTTCTTTATCCCTGTTGTTTATTTTCCTCCTGAGTAATTCAGTTCTTAAGTCGCAGTCTTTTACTCCTGTAACCATAAAAGGTGTCGTTTTGGGCGCGCGGGACAGTGTGCCTGCTTCATTTGCAAGTGTATTGCTGAAGCAGAAAGACAGCCTTATAAAAGGCTATAATCTCTTGGCTGATGCACGCTTTAGTATCTCAGCTTTGCCGGGAAAGTACAGACTGGAGGTCTACCATGTTACCCACGAACCCCTGATCATGAATTTGGTGGTTAAGGAAGGAGATAGGCAGATAGAGCTTGGATCTTTGTTTTTGAAAGACTTAAAAGCGCAAACGCTTGACAACATTATTGTGCAGGCTGAAAAAAGCAGTATGCAGTTGTCTCTTGATAAAAAAATATTTAATGTGGGGAAAGACCTGGCTAACGCCGGTGGTAATGCTTCTGATATACTGCAAAATATACCATCTGTTTCAGTTGATCCGGATGGAGCGGTCAAACTGCGGGGTAGCGATAATGTCAGGATATTGATTGATGGTAAGCCTTCCGGATTGGTAAGTATAAAAGGTGGAAGTGGCTTGCAACAACTACAGGCTAGCCTGGTGGAGCGGGTAGAGCTCATAACCAACCCGTCTGCCCGTTATGAAGCAGAGGGTATGGCAGGTATCATCAACATCGTATTGAAAAAGGACAGGCGTCAGGGCTTCAATGGCTCATTCGAATTGATTACAGGTAATCCAGATAATTATGGTGTTGCAGCTAATTTGAATTACAGGAAAAACAAGATCAATTTTTTTGTTAATTATGGCATTGCGCACCGAATTCAACCCTCAATCGGAAAAGTCTCGCAGTCCTATATTTCCGGGGATTCAACGTTCTTTTTTGAACAACAGGATCGCATGCGTTTGAGAACATTCAACAACAATGTGCGGGCAGGATTAGACTATTTTTTCAATGAAACGAGTATTCTTACTGCAGCATATTTGTACCGGGGAAGCTTGGCCAGCAGAGAGCGCAATTTCAGGTATGATGATTTCCTGAATTCCAAGTCCAATATCACAGGGTATGTGAATAGAAAGCAACTGGAGGAAGAGGATGAACCCAATTCGGAGTTTTCTGTTGTCCATAAAAAAAGTTTTAAGAAAAAGGGACATGAAATTACGAGTGAGTTTAAATATATTGATTACTGGGAAAATTCAGATCAATCATATTTTCAAAGTAGCTTTACTCCTGATGGCACCGAAATTAAAAACAGGAATCTGAATCAAAAGTCATTGAATGATGAGTTTGAAAAGCAATGGCTGTTACAGGTAGATTATATATATCCATTTGGCAAAGATGGCAGGCTTGAAACCGGCTTGAGAACGAGTTTCAGGGAAATGGTCAATGACTACCTTGTTACCCAGCAAAATGCATCTGGTTTTTTTGATGTGATACCCGGATTGGATAATGTATTTCTTTATGATGAAAATATTCATGGATTGTATGGTATCATTTCCAACAAAAAAGGAGATTTTGGATATCAGGCAGGGCTAAGGGCTGAATGGACTGATGTTACTACCACTTTAAAGGAAACCAATGAAGTGAATCCAAGGGATTATTTGAATTTATTTCCGAGTGTTCATTTTGATTATCAGTTACCTGCAGAAAACGGATTACAATTGAGTTATAGCAGGAGAGTTCGAAGGCCATTTTATAATGATTTAAGTCCCTATGTAACTTTGTCTGATAGCAGGAGTTTCTTCAGTGGTAATCCGGATCTTAATCCGGAGTTCAGTGACGTTTTTGAAATAGGTCATATAAAAACATTTGACAAAGGATCAATAACATCATCATTGTATCATAGATCTACCTCCGGCAGAATAGATCGTATAAGAAAAGTAGATAATCTCGGTAATGCAGTAACCCGAACCGAAAACCTGTTATCTGAAAAGGCCTTTGGTGTTGAGTTTACATCAACGCTCAAGCCTTATAAGTGGTTGAGAATGGATGGGAATTTCAACTTGTTTTATGCTAGAATTGATGGTACAAATATTCTTCCAACCTTTCTTGCAGATACCTACAGCTGGTTTCTCAGGCACACTTCAAGGTTCAGTTTAAACAGTGCTCTGGACATTCAATGGAGGATGAATTATGAAGCAGCACAAAAAACGGTACAGGGCAGAAGGTCAGGATTATTTTATGCTGATTTATCGGCGAGTCATGATATTTTAAAAAAGCAGGGAACGTTAACTCTTAATATTACAGATGTATTTAATTCAAGGAAAACCCGGACCACAGTAACAGGAACTAATTTTTCTTTCCAGGGGTATAGTGGATTCCGTCCACGTCAGGCAAATCTTACTTTTGTGTACCGCGTGAAGCAAAACAAAAATGTCAAAACAGTTAAGATAATTCAGGAATAGAAGGCTATTCTTTTTCTGCACAGCTAATGAATATGCTTTTAGTCATTAATCCAACAATTTATACAGTTAATATAATTTGCCTAAAACCCTTTACAGTAAAGGGTTTTAGGTTTTATTTTGATTTAGCTCATTCAAAAAATTGATTTAAGTCATCTCGGAAAGTCAACCTGAGGCATACTTTCGTTTCAGAAAAAAATACTGAAAATATGCTGCCTGTAATTCCAGAGTCCCTTAAATTGATTTGTATTTCTTTGATTTTCGGCTCCTGTCTCAATGCGCAGCGTATCAGTTATTTTAATGAGGCAAAGGAAGCTGTTTATACCGGTGACCAAGAACAGCAGGACGCATTAATTCAGAAAAATGATATCCTGGATATAAGCATAACCAGTCTTAATGCAGATGCTTCTGCTGTCTTCAATACTACCAATGGAGGCAATGGTTTCAGAAATTCAGGCCCAAACTCAATGCAGTATGGTGGGTATCTTGTTAATGAGAATGGCTTTATTCAATTGCCTATGCTTGGCAATATCAAAGCAGTTTCAAAAAGTAAGTCAGAACTCAGGGATTTTATTTCCAAGATGATAGTAGAAAGGAAGCTGCTTATAGATCCAATAGTTACAATTAGGCATCTCAATTTTGAGGTTACGGTGATTGGTGAAGTTGCCAAGCCTTCTGTAATTGCTGTTCCCAGTGAAAAGATTTCATTGGTAAAAGCACTTGGTTTGGCAGGTGATATTACAATTTATGGGAAGAAAGACAATGTATTATTAATAAGAGAGGCAGATGGCAAGAAAACAATTAAGCGAATAAACCTCAATGCTGCATCTTTCCTAAACTCTCCTTACTATTATTTAAGACCGAATGACATTATATACGTTGAACCAAATAAAAATAAGCTTGCAAGTGTTGGCAGAACACGCCAATTACTGCCTGTATTCATGTCTGGGCTGTCTGTTATGGTGATAGTCTTAGACCGGGTATTGTAAAACAAATTCTTATGAAAATAGAAAAGCAGCAACCACAAGAGAGCCTGATAGCAGAAATAATAGTGAAATATAAACCTTACTGGCCGGTTTTTCTTTTTTTATCCTTGTTTTTTATTTCAATGGCATTTGTGTATTTAGAATGGGCACAACCTAAATATAAAGCAACCGCATCTTTAATCATTAAGGATGAAAAGAAGGGTTATGAAGATCCGTCATTGATGGAATCGTTGAATTTGATGCGATCAAAAAAGATAATTGAAAATGAAATAGAAGTGTTGCAGTCTACCCAGAATATTGAGACTATTATCAAGGAACTTAAATTATATATTCCAATTTATGAACAAAAAGGGTGGAAGACAAGAAGAATTTATGAGTCATCTCCTTTTGTAATTGAATCAGCTTTACCCGACCAGTTGAAGGATTCACCTAATGCATTTAAATTAAAAATCAACGCACCAGCTGACAGTGTTGAAATAGATGCTAAATATACAGGCAGATTTAATGAGTGGATAAATACAAAATATGGACCGCTGAAAATAACCATAGTTAACAAGGAATTTATTTATGACAAAAACAGTATTTATACTTTTCATATTCAAAGTGTAAAAACAACTGCAAAGCAAGTTTTGGAAGCGGTCAAGGTGAAATCTGCAAACAAATTGTCTAGTGTAGTAGAACTTGAGTATAAAGACATGACTCCGGATCTTGCTAAAGACATACTTAATCAGATTATTATCCGGTATAATGAAGATGCCATTGTTGAAAAAAACGTAGCTGCCAAAAATGCTATCCAATTTATAGAAGACAGGTTATCAGTGATTGGAGCTGAACTTACAGACATTGAAAGAAAAATTGAACAGTACAAGGCAAATACTGGTGCAGTAGATATAAGTAAGCAAGGACAGTTATTTCTCGAAACAGTCAGAGATAATGACAAGAAATTGAGCGATATTAATTTGCAGATGTCTGTTATGGATGACCTTTCAAATCAGTTATCTGCAAATACCTACATCTCTGGTATTCAGTCTTCCGTATTGGGTAATATAGATCCAGTTTTAAATCAGTTGCTGGCTTCACTAAATAATACTGAATTGGACAGAGAAAGGTTGAAGAAAACCGTAGCTGTTAATAATCCTCTTCTTATTTCAGTTTCTGACCAAATATCCAAAATCAAGAATGATATATTCAATATTATTCAGCATCAAAGAAGAAATCTTGAAGCAGCGAAGAAAAATATCTCATTTACCAATGCCAACTACAATGGTATGTTATATGCAATTCCTGTAAAAGAACGGGAATTATTGGAACTAAGCAGAGATCAGGAGATTAAAAGTGGCATTTATTCTTTCCTTTTACAAAAAAGAGAAGAAAGTGAACTTTCATATGCTTCCAATATTGCCGATAGTCGGGTAATAAACAAAGCTTCGTCATCTGATTTACCAGTATCACCCAATAGCTATTTGGTATATGCAATAGCCTTTTTTTCTATTATTGGACTTCCAATTGGCTTTATAGGGGCTAAGGAAACACTTGCTTCGAGTATTTTATTCAGGGCCGAAATAGAAAGGTTGACCAAAATTCCGATTATCGGAGAAATAAGCTACCATAAAAAGACTTCTCCACTAGCTGTTGAGGTAGGTAAACGCAGTTACGTTGCTGAAGAGTTCCGAAGATTGAGATATGCATTACAGTATTATTTAAATGATACCTCTAATAAGAAAATCCTGGTAACGTCAAGTATTTCAGGAGAGGGGAAAAGTTTTATATCAGCAAATCTGGCAATTAGCTTTTCTATGACTGGTAAAAAAGTGGCATTAGTTGATTTCGATTTACATCAATCTTCCTTGGAAAAAATATTTGACAGTGTGCATAAGAGGGGTGTAAGTGATTACCTAGCCGGAAATGTATGCATAGAAGATCTGCCTATAAAAATTGCCCAATATGAAAATCTCTTTTTCATTACTTCAGGTAAGTCGGATAATGATCCATCCGAAACAATTGATGGTTATAAAACAGAAGATTTACTTAAATACCTGGATGATAATTTTGATGTAGTTATCATCGATTGTTCTCCGCTTGCACTCGTCACAGATGCCAATTATCTTTCAAGATTTTGTAGTACTACGATGTATGTAGTTCGTCATGGGTATTCCCCAAAATATATTTTGCAAAGACTTGATGAGAATAATGTTGTAAATCCTTTGATCAATCCTGTGATTATTTTTAGCGGCATCAGAAACAGAGGTTTCTTGAGAAATAGAAATAGTTATGGGTATGGTTATTCTTACGCAGAATGACAAAAAAGGGGATAGTTCTGTAGTATTTTATTGCATTTTTCAAATGTATTTAAATCATTAAGTGTGATTGAATATGGCGAAGCCATGTTTTACAAGAAAAAATTATAGTATGGAAAAAATGTGGTTTGTTGTTTACACCAGATCTAGGTGTGAAAAGAAAGTTGCTAATGCACTGACAAAAAAGAATATTATTAATTATTGTCCGCTTAATACAAAAATGAGGCAGTGGTCAGATAGAAAAAAAATTGTTTTAGAGCCACTTTTCCCATCTTATGTCTTCATTTATATAGAAGAAGATAAATTATTTGCTATAAAAAATATTTCAGACCACATTGTGAATCCGGTATTCTGGCTGGGTAAACCCGCTAGAATAAAAGAAGAGGAAATAGATGCTATCAGGTACTTTTTGCAAGAATATAGTTCTGTCAGAATCGTTAAACAGCAAGTTAAAGTAAATGACCGTGTAATGATTGTAAGAGGTCCGTTTTTTAATCACGAGGCAACTGTTTCAGGCTTTAAAAATAATATGATAAGTCTTCAGTTACCCTCACTTGGTTATATGATTCTTTCTGAAATCAATACTTCAGATGTTGAAGTAATCTCCCATTGGCAAACTAATGATACTGAGGTGTATTCACCTTCAATTGCGATATAAGATTATTATGGTTTATACAATACGAAACTTTGCTGCTTTGGTTTTATCATTGTGGTATATCATTACTGGCAGAGTAAGAAGATCTGTAAAGCGGGCATTGAAGGGTGAATATATCCTTTCAGTTTATTTCCATAATCCAGAAAGAAAACTTTTTACATCTTGTTTAAAATGGCTCTCACAAAAAGGTTTTCATTTTATTTCTCTTAATGACTTAGATAAAATCCGGACTGGTCTTGTACCCTTTCCAAAAGGTGCTGTTCTCTTAACTGTTGACGATGGATGGAAATCCAATAAGTCTAATATCATTGAGGTAGTAAAAAGATTAAATATACCCATCACTATTTTTCTGACTGTTGAACCGGTTGTAAATGGTGCTCCTTTTTGGTGGTCTTATGTAAAGTGCGCACGGGAAAAGGGTTTAATTCAATTCTCACTTGCACAATTAAAAGAAATGGAGCATAATAAGGTTCAGGATATCATAAACACCTTGAAAAATACCATTGTTTTAGGCAGAGAAGCAATGACCGAGGACCAAATTCTGGATGCCTTATCAGATGGGCTGCTAACAATTGGAAGCCATACCATTTCTCATCCAATCTTAACCAATTGTACAGATGAACATGTGTATAGTGAAATGTATGAATCAAAAGAGAGGCTACAAACCTTGTTTAACATTCCGGTAATTTCTTTCGCTTATCCTAACGGTGCTTATTCTACTCGGGAAGTTGAATTACTTAAAAAAGTTGGTTATACACTTGCATTTACCACAGAGTTAAAGCCAATTACGCCTGATAGTTTTGAAAATCAGTATGAATTACCCAGAATGGAAGTATTAGAACATGTTTCATTCCCTGAAACAATTTGCAGGATGAGTGGTGTTTGGAAAAATTCAAACGTATAATGATATCTTATGCTTCAGAAAATTATTGCAATAGTTGTTGTCTTAACCTTCTTCGCACTTATGTTCCTTACAAAAAAAGATAGAAACATCGTTTTTATTGATTTTGTACTCATCGCTTTTCCATTCATTTCTATAGATCTGCTTCCAAGTATATTTTCATTTAGAATATTTGACTTTTTAACATTGATTTTCCTACTATTCTTTTATAATAAAAATAATCATCATCAAAACACCAGTAGATTTCAACAGATAATAAAATATTTATTCTTTCTATTAGTTATTTCAAATATTTTAAGGACGTTTTATGAAAATGAATTTTCATTATCATTTGTAAGCGGTTCAATTCAACTATTAAATTTATTCATATTTTCAGGTATAGTGTATGATAATTTCACTTCAGATATAAATTATGTGAAACGAATACAGCAATATTTTATTTTTATGTTGTCTTTTTCATTTTTATTTCTATTATTCCAGTTTATATTTGGAACTGAATTTACTTTTTCTAAATCTCCTAATATAAATATCAGTGGTGGTATTATAACCAGATATCCTAGTTATTTTCAAGATCCACAAAAGTATGGTCAATTTTTGGCCGCTCTTTCTTTTCCAGTCCTGTTTGATAGGTATTCATCAAAAGTTTCGCTGGCAGGAATGATTTTATTCTTTATTTCATTGATAGCCTTATTGTATACTGGAGCTAGAGCACCAATTTTAGGTTTTATGGTTGCGTCTCTACTATTGATGCCTTCACTTTCAACTAAGATCAGGTTCTTTTTTATAATATTTATGCTTGGATTTATTTTCTCACTTTTTTTATTCGATGACTATATTCCGGTTTTGAATAGGGCAACACTTGACGATTCTTATAGTTTTAGAAATGATATCTGGAAGGATGCTCTTAATATATTTTACGATAATTCACTTAGTGGAATTGGATTTGGAAATTATTCAACTTATGTTGAGTTCTTTAATCCTGATCAGTTTTGGATTTTTGATAATGATGTTACATTCTTTGACCATCCTGAAAGTGGGTATTTAAAGAATCTAGTGGAGTTTGGAATTATTGGATTTGTTCCCTTCGTTTTGATTATTATTTTAGTTCTTATTAAGGGTATTTCAGATTATATCAAGTTCAAGTCATTTACTAAGTTGTTATTCACGTTGGCATTTTTAACTTGGGTTATAGGATATAGTACAGTTTATTCTCTTGGAGATATTCGCATTACTGTAATGGTTATCGTATTATCAGCTTTTATTGTTTCCGATAAAAAATTAGAATATATATAATAAATATGAACTTAGCTCCAGCATTAAAGTTGATTACACTAAATAAAGTATTTCAAAATAGTCTCTGGGGAATTGTTTCTTCATTATTCCAAAATATTGTATTTTCTATTTTTTTTATCATACTTGCAAGAAAGCTAGATTCCTCAGTTTTATCAAGTTATATTATATCAAACACATTCTATGGTTTAATGCTGTCATTCTCTTCCCTTGGAATGGGTCAGTGGTTTGTTAGAAAGATGATTTCAGATTCAAAAAATATTACATATATCAATCTTTTTATTTCTGTTCAACTATTTAGTGGAATACTTTTTTATATTATTCTGAATCTTATTATTATCAGCATGTATGATGAAGTATTGATACATCAAATTTCATTCATTCTTGGTTTTAATATCATTTTAGACAATTTGTTATATGTGACAAAGAATATAAATGTTATAAATAATAACCAAAGAAAAACATTTATTATTACTTCAGTAGAAGCGTTACTAAAATTAATATTTGCCTATTTTATTTGGTACTATGGTGCATCAATTGTATTTATAGTTTTCATACTTGTTTTATTAAGACTTTTATCAGTATTTATTTTCATTCAATTTGGGTTGCCCGAAAACATATTTATCCAATTTCGATCTATTTTATATTCATTTAATGGGTCTGATTTGATTCAAACAGTTCGATCAAATAGATATTTCATATTGATAGGAAGCATATCGGTTTTATATTGGAGTTATGGTAATATTATCGTTTCTAAAATCATCGGTTTAAAATTTGTACCTCATTTTGAAATATCTTATAAGTTATTTACAATGGCAGAACTTGTACCATTGGTTTTTTCTGCCTCAATATTTCCAATTCTAAGTAAAAAATATAAGTCTGACTATAACGGCTTGGGTGTTTATTTTCGTAAGGTATTTTGGCTATACGCTTTTTACGGGTTCATTTCTTTTGTTTTCATTTTATTTTTTGCCGATTATTTTATACCCTTTCTTTTTGGATCAGTCTACCAAGATATTCCGAAGTATTGTACTCAGCTTTTTTATACTATATTATTGTTTCCCAGTTCCTTATTACAAGCGAACCTCATAATAGCTATAGGACATGAAAGACGTGATATGTTGTTTAATTTATCGATGCTTATCGCACATATAGTTATTTCTTTGTCTCTACTTTCTGTTTTTAAAGACCTTACATATCTAAATTTATCTATTTTCTTATCCTTTCTACTTTTTCACGTTTCTCAAGATATCTTTCTTTTCAAAAATGGATACTTGCATAGGAAAGATATCTTTCTGTTTTATTCGATAATTGTTTTGTTAGTTTCCATATCAATATTGTTCAAAGTATTATAATTATCCAACTATCATATGTCTCCTAAACCAGTAATCTATTATGCGCAGCTTTATTTTTTGGATAGTGCCATTGAGACTATTAATTGTATAAAGTATGATATTGATATTCATTTGATTATAGAAGTTACTGCTGATTCAATTCAATCTACAGTACTTGAAATAGAAAAAAATAAAATTAATTCAGGTTTAAATGATATTTATTCCGTAACAAAAGATTCAGTCAAACAGATGATTGATGATATTTTTGCGGGAATCAAATCTGTTCAAGTATTTTATTTTTCTTCACCTGGATCTTTAGATTTATATACTTTTTTTCAGTCTCTAGACCTCGCAGCTTATATGAAAGCTCTGCGACCAATCTCAATTCATTTTGATTCAACATCTCTGAGAGCCGTATGGACAAATTTTTGGTTTAGAGGCATACGAATAATCGTTACAATTCATGATCCATTACCGCATTCAGGTGAATACTCTTGGAAGATTAAGTTTTCTCAAAAATTATACCTTTTGTTCTCATCAAAGGTGATTTTATACTCAAAATATGCCAGATATTTATTTGATACTGTTTTTCCTTCTAGATCTCTTTTATCAGATAAACTTCATCTTCTGCCATATAATTATATAGCTTTTGATCAGACACTTTATAACACAAAGAATCAGTATATCCTTTTATTTGGTAGATTATCCCTTTATAAGGGTGTAGATATCCTGTTGGAAGCTATTCCATATGTAATTATGGAGAATCCCGATGTTTCTATTTTGATTGCGGGAAAACCAGATAATGGTTTTGAATTGCCTTCATCCCTTTATAGGAAAGAAGTAAAGTATATTTCCAACTATCTACAAGTTAGTGAACTCAGGGACTTAATTCTCAATGCTAAATTTATTGTCTGCCCATACAGGGACGCAACACAAAGTGGTGTTTTAATGACAGCCTTGGCCATGCACAAATGTGTAGTTGCAACAAATGTTGGTTCGTTTCCAGAATACATCGATCATGATTATAACGGATTATTGTCTTATCCAAATCCTATTGATTTGGCATTTAATCTTAATAAGGCCTTGAAAGACAATTATTATCTCAAAATGAATAATAACATTAAAAATTCAGATTACTCCTCATTTAAATCAAAGAATCGTTCTATGTTAAGACTTTCATATTCTTCACTATAATCACTTATTCTTATAATGAAATATGTTTTTGTTATACATGGGTTGCCTATAGGTGGTGCTGAAAAATTTCTTATTTCATTATTACACCACTTTACTGAAAAAAGAATAGATTCCTATTTGATTCTATTAAGTGATGATATATCTCTTTTGCATGAGGTTCCAGATTCAGTATCTGTTGTAAAGATCAAAAAATCATTTAAAATTGATCTGTCAGCACTATTTCTATTGAGAAGAAATCTTGAATTTATGCAGCCTGATTTAATTATTTGTATCAATCCTTACGCTTTTTTTATTGTAAAATGTGCAACTTTCTTTTCACATAAATATAGAATATGTTTATCACCACATTCAACGGTTCCGTTTAATTTCAAAAACAAATTGCAAACTTATCTTTATTATTCTTTTTTTTCATCCAGTGATCTTATAATTTTTCTATGTAAAACTCAAAAAGAATATCTAGTTTCAAAATTTCCCCTTCGAAAAAGCCCTTCACATATTATTAATAACGGTATCGATCTCTCATATTTTCAGTCAAACCAAGACTACAATTATTTAAAAAAAAATGATTTAGATACATCAAAAATAATACTTTATGTAGCGAGATTGTCACCAGAAAAGAGGCATCAGGATGCAATTGAAGTTTTAAAGAATCTTAATATCATTCATAATGATAACATCCATCTACATATTGTTGGTGATGGGTTGTCTAGTTATACTATGCATATTCGTAAGTTAGTTGAAGACAACAATCTGTCTAATTTTGTCCATTTTATGGGTTCACAAAGAGATGTACGACCATTTTATGATTCAGCAGATTTATTTCTTATGACTTCTTCTAGTGAAACTTTCTCTATTGCTGCAATTGAAGCTATGTCTTTTGGTTTACCATGTGTTTTAACTGATGTTGGAGGATCTTCTGAAATTATAATGGATGATTTTAATGGTTATTTATGTCAACCTGGTAATATTATAGATATAACAGAAAAGTGCTCTAAGGCCCTACATAAATCATGGGATAAACACAAAATAATTTCCAATGTAAATCTAAAGTATAGTAAGAAGTCCATGTTGGATCAATATGATGTGGCATTCAGTTCTTTTATTAATTCTTAATTTCATCCCATTCTCATGAATTCAAGTAATGTACTTAATATTGGACCCGTTGATATGAATGGTGGTATGGGTTCGGTTATAAGGACCTATAAAGATTTATATCCCGATTTTCTTTTCATTCCCACTCATGACTCAACTTCTAAATTTAAATTGATTCTATATTTTAAAAATTTATTTAAGCTTTTAATTACCTTATTTCAGAATACTTCTATCCTTGTAGTACACATTCATGTAGCATCTAATGGAAGTTTTTACAGAAAATCAATAGTAGTTATAATGTCTAAAATGTTTAGGAAAAAAGTCATTCTTCATATTCATGGAGGAGGTTTTATGCAATTTTATAATCTCAATTACTTTACTAAATTTATTGTAAAGCGTATTTTCAACGTATCTGATTTGATCATTTGCCTGTCGCCTGATTGGAAAGCTAGACTAAGTTTAATACCAACTTCAACTCCATTTACGGTTTTAAATAATCCTGTACCGGAATTTACGCAATCAAGAATAAAAAGGAGGATTGTTTCATTAAAATTGCTTTTCATGGGTGCAATTACCAAAAATAAAGGCATTTTTCATTTAATTAATTACATTTCTAAGAATCGATATTTTCTTAATCATCAAATTCAACTTTCTATTGCCGGTCTTGGTGATGAAAGTTCATTGAACGACACTATAACTGCTATAGATGCACATTCAGATATTACTTACATTGGATGGGTTTCAAAAGAAGACAAATCTTCTTTATTACTTGCACATGATATTTTTATTTTACCTTCCTTCTACGAGGGTTTACCAGTATCCATATTAGAAGCCCTTTCTGCTCAAATGCCCGTTATTTCAACAGCTGTTGGAGCAGTTCCTGATGTTGTAATACCTGGTAAAAATGGTTGGTTATTTGATTCATCAGACTTTAGTGAGCTTGACCATATTTTCACAGAAATATTTGATAATCCAGTCTTGATTGAGCAATATGGGCAAGCATCTAAAAGTATTGTTACCCCTTATCTGGCTGATTCTGTAAAAATAGAATTAGACAAACTTTATAATTCTTTAATTGCATCTAAATGAATCTATCACTTTTAAAAGGAATTGCTTCAATTCGATTAATAGATTTTTTAAGAGGTACTTCTATTTATAGTAATCTAAAGACATTGAGAATCGATCAATTTAAATCATATGATTATTTGCAAAAAATATCCAAAAATAAATTCGATCGTCATTTGTCTTATGCTTCCGAGAATTCCATTTATTATAAACAATTATTTTCTCAAAATATCCAACAAGTTTTAACTAAAGATTTGATTAGGAATAATTTTAATCAGCTAAAATCAGCTGCATTTAATGGTAAAGTGTTTTCTAAGTCTACTGGCGGTTCTACAGGTAATCCTTTAGTGTATCTAACTACACAACAAGCTCAATCTTTTATGTGGGCTGCAATTTTTCTATCTTGGGAAACAGCTGGTTATACAATAGGTGATAGGGTTGCATTTATTGCTGGTACTTCTTTGCATAAATCGGACTATAGACACAAGTATTTCTATAAATTGCTTAATGTTCAAATTTATTCAGCATATAATCTTGAAGATGAAAATATAAAGATTTATTTGGATAGTATAGCAAAAAAAAGGATTAAACTTATTTATGCATATGCGTCTGTTTTGGATCGGATTGCAGATTATCTGTTGAAATACAATATTCAACCTGTAAATAGTGTTTTAGCTATTGTTTCAACTGCTGAAGTTTTAACACCAGAAATTCGAAATAAGATAGAACTAGCTTTTGGGTTAAGAGTTTTTAATCAATACGGTTGTAATGAAGCTGGAATATCAGCATTTGAATGTGAACATGGAAAAATGCATTTGATAAATTCAGGAAGTTGGGCATATACTGATTATCAAGATAATCTTATTGCCACTAATCTTGTAAATGAAGCCTTTATTTTTATCAATTATTTTAGCGGCGATAAGGTAAAATTTAGTAAATCAAAGGAGTGTAGATGTAATAGGGGTTATCCAATTATTTCAGAAATCATAGGGAGAACATTTGATTTTGTAAGAGATACCACTGGAAAAGTTCTTAATGGAGCTTTTTTCAGTATTTTATTTCGTTCAGATGCCTCTATTGAGCGATACCAAATTCAATATGATTTATCTATTATCAAAGTGTTATTAAAAATTAATACTGATTCTTATCATGCAGATGCCTATTGCAAATATGTTTCTGTTTTGCAAAAATATTTGAAATTCGATCATTATGAAATTCTGATAAATGAACCTTTTCTAACCATCCCAAATGGTAAGCATCTTCAGGTTATTGATCTCACAAAAAGAACACATGAATATTTGGTTTGATATATCTAATTCTCCACATGTTAATATGTGGAAAGGTATGATTGCTGACTTAAAATCCCAGGGTCACCATGTAACAATTACTTCCAGACCTCTATCTAATACGCTTCATTTACTGGATCAATTAAATATTCAACATACTGTTGTCGGCACACATTATGGAAAGAACATGTTGATGAAAGTAATTGGATTTCCAGTGCGGATATTTCAATTATGGATATACCTGAAAAATAAAAATATAGATCTTGCTGTATCTCAGAGTTCATTTCATTCTCCCTTAGTAGCTTTTTTATTGGGTACTCCCTCAATATATACCAATGATAACGAACATGCTAAAGGTAATATTCCCGCTTTTCTTTTTGCTTCAAGCATATTTATTCCTGAAAGCATGAAATTTACTCTTTTGCTTAAGTTTTTCAGGTTCAAAGTTCAAATTTATCCCGGAATTAAAGAAGGCATCTACTTATGGGAAAGTGCTCAAAATATAAATATTTTAAGAAAGCTCAAAACATCCAAATTATCTCGCATATATGTACGTCCAGAACCTTCTACAGCTCAGTATTATATAGGTAAGCTGAATTTTATGGACGATTTGTTGAAGGATCTGGATAGTAAAATACCTGTTACTGTATTAACTAGAAATAATGACCAATTTAAGCATTATACTAATGCTGGATTTACACATATATCAGTTCCGGAACAGCCTATTTCTTTTCAGGATATTGCCTCAGAATGTTTCCTTTTTATAGGTGCAGGTGGATCAATGACACGCGAAATGGCTATTGTGGGTGTTCCTACAATTTCTGTGTATCAAGATAAGTTATTGGGAGTAGATGAAGAGCTGGTCAATATGGGTATAATGGTCCATGAATTGCATTTAGATTATCCAAAACTTCAAAAATTCATTACTGCATATGCAGATAAACCTTTAGATGATACTTTAATGCAAAAGGGAAAAGATGCTTATGAAATGATTTTCTCTAAAATAGTTAACTACCACAATTAAACTTTAATTATGAAGAAAATCGGACTAATTGGCGCAGGAAAAATGGGTATTTCCCATCTTTCTATTCTGGGAATGCATCCGGATGTTAATGTAGTAGGTGTAGCTGATAAATCAATTCTAGTTACTGATGTTTTACGTAAGCTAACTAATTTTACTGTTTATGCCGACTATCGTGAACTCTTGGATAGAGAAAGTCCTGATGCTGTTTTTATAGCAACGCCAACTAAATTTCATGATACACTTGTAACAGAAATGATTGAGGAAAACATTCATGTTTTTGTGGAAAAGCCTTTTTGTTTGCATGCTGATAATGGTTCTCGAATAGTATCCAGGGTAAAAGTTAATAACATCGTCAATCAGGTAGGCTATCACAATAAGTTTATTGCCACATTTACCGAGACGAAAAAATTGTTAGATTCAGGTCTTTTAGGACGTATAACTCATTTTTCTGGGTCAATGTCTGGCCCAGTAGTAGTTAGCAGTAAAGATGTTACGTGGCGCGCCAAACCGGAAGAAGGGGGTGGCTGTTTAATGGATTATGCTGCTCATATACTTGATTTAATTAATCATCTCATTGGTAAGCTTGAATCTGTTAAAGCAGCTGATTTAATCTCCATTTATTCTAAAAATGTGGAAGATGCTATTTTTTGCTTACTGGAAACATCAGATGGCATACATGGTATGATCAATGTTAATTGGAGTGATGATACATTTAGAAAAATGTCTACCTCT
>Ga0079300_10000393_pt1 | contig 16397 bp, 11 predicted proteins | sample Wag4_2014_7_11_FD_74799 | JGI IMG/M metagenome (GOLD analysis project Ga0079300, IMG submission 74799) | Fresh water microbial communities from Ohio, USA - Utica-2 Time Series HT 2014_7_11 | ecosystem: Environmental > Aquatic > Freshwater > Water tank | place: USA: Ohio | collected 2014-07-11
GCCAAAATCACTTTACTCATAGCCATCGCTTCAAGTAATGCTATCGGTAGCCCTTCCCAAAGAGAAGGCAAAACAACGATATTTGCACTCTTTAAAACACCAGGCATATCTTTGTAAAAAGGTCTCATTCGCACCCGATTTCTACATTCCATTTCATCTAATCTGATATGCACTTCATCGAGTAATTCACCAGCACCTGCCATGACTAAGTAAAGTCTGGGGTCATTCTTTGCCGCAATTTCAAAAGCTTTAAGAACAACAAGTGGCTGTTTCTGAATTGTCATTCTGGCGGCAAAAAGAATAACGATTGAATTATCTGGTACATCCCATTCCGTCCTGTAGGTCTGAAGATTACGGTCAGGACTAAATCTTTTCAAGTCAATTCCATATCTAACCACTTGTGCTTTAAATAATGAATATAATTCCTGTCCGGTTTGCAAATTTGAGTCTGAAACACAAATATTCTGTGCTGTCAAACCGGTAATTATTCTTTCTGCTGTTCTACGTATTAACTTAACCAAAAATGATTGATCAGGGTGAAATGACCACCCATGAATTGTGTAGATTACTTTTATTTTGAGAAGTCTTGCTAATAATATGATAAAGGCACAGGCACGTGAACCATGTGCATGAATTATATCAATCTGCTCTTCAATCAAGAATTTCCTAACTGCTATGTAGAGTTGCCAATCCAATGAATTTTTAATTGGAATCACAACCACCGGAACATTCATGGCGCGCAATTGCTGTACCATTGGTCCGTCTGTAAATGACAAAACATAAGACGATACCTTTTTGTCATTCAATTTATCAACCAAGGTAAGCACATGAGATTCACCACCACCAACGAGCCCCTGACGGATAACATGCAAAACCCTTATCGGCTTGGTAGTAATCACAGACAACTATTTGGAAATGATTTGCCAGCCATCAGGAAGTTTTTCAGAAATTTCAATATTGTCAAACTCCTTGCTTTTTCTTGCACCTACTACTTTTGCCCATTCAGCCATTTTTTTGATCCCTTCTGCCAGATCAATTCCTGTTGGAGCTCCAAATACCCTGTGAGCCTTCGCATGGTCTGCATATGCATGCATTACTTCATTTCTGGCAGCAAGATAATTGATGTTCGCTTCAACTTTGAAATGGCCGCATACTACCTGAGCAAGCTCATTGACTGTATATGGTTGGTCTGCACCAATATTAAAAACTTCATTATACGCAGCTGGCACATCAACACATTTTGCGATAGGTATTGCCACATCATCAATATAACTGAACGCCCGAGTTTGCATGCCATCACCAAATATGGTTAATTGTTTACCCTGCATAATCTGATTCATGAAAATGCCGATAACATTTCTGTATTTATCCCCAATATTTTGATTTTCTCCATAAACATTATGTGGACGAAAGACTACATAATTTAAACCAAACATTTCGTGTGCAGCTTTCAGATCCATTTCAACTGCATACTTTGAAACCCCATACGGATCTTCAGGTTCAGGCTTGAGGTCTTCAGTCATTGGCAGTTGCCCTTTTCCATAAACTGCAATGGAAGATGTAAATACGAAACATTTAACTTTATGTTTAACCGATTCATTGATGAGGTTAATACTGCCAATAAGATTGGTATTGTAATTAAACCTTCTAATAAAGTGAGAAAGTCCCTCAGCAGCGTATGCAGCAAGGTGATAAACATATTCAAACCTGTACTGCTCAAAAAGATTTGTTACAAGCAGGTGATCTGTAACACTTCCCAGAATAAAATGTGCTCCTTCAGGAATGTGATCTTCAAAGCCACCACTGAGGTCATCAAGCACGATAACTTCAAATCCCATCTCAAGGCAATACCTGGCTACGTGTGAACCGATAAATCCGGCACCACCTGTTACTAACACATTTTTTTTCATAATAGAAATTTTGAAGCTTATAATTTTTCAACCCATTTACTGTACCACAATTGAAACGAAAGCAACTGCCACAGTTTCTGAAACTGTATCTTTTCACCCCGGAGGTATTGATCACGCAGTAAAACGATTGGACCTGAATCAAATAAGCCCGTTTTAGCCAGTTTCTCATGAGATAAATAATACGCTAGCAGTTCTTTCAATTCATCCTTAAACCAAACCGTAAGAGGTGCAATGAATGGTTTTTTAGGCCTCTCCATCAATTTCACTGGAATATGACGATGCACCACCTCCTTCAGTAACCATTTAGTTTTACCTTGTCGGATCTTAAATGACCCTGGCAACTGAGTAAGGAATTCCACAAGGTTTGCATCAAGCATCGGCTCACGTCCCTCCAGCCCTACAGACATTGTTGCACGGTCAACTTTATTAAGGTTGTTACTCACAAGAAAAGTTTTGAAGTCCAGCGCAAGCAAGTCGTTGACGACATCATTACGGTTAACGATGTTGCGAGTTCTATCAAATTCCGTTACATAACGTTCAAACTCAACGCCAAGAAATGAACTGACTTCCTTTTCAGTTATATACTGACTGATATATCTTACTGCCTGAACAGGATCTTTTGCTTTCCAGATGAGCTTTAACTTTTCATACCGGGTAGCAAAATTATAACTGTTCCTGAAAAAAGGAAGGTGATCAGGCTTTATCAGTGACATAGCATTGCTCATTACCTCCTGAAGCCAATGTGGTATTGTAACGGTATAATTTGGGGCTTGTATAAACTTGTTATATCCTCCAAAAATTTCATCCCCTCCATCAGCACTCAAAGCTACTTTTACCTGCTTTGACGCGAGCTGACTAACCAAAACTGTTGGAACACTTGAATTGTCTGCAAATGGCTCATCATAGATTTCAGGTAACAAGGGTAATACTGCTGCCGCATCTTTTGCAGATACGTACCATTCTGTGTGATCCGTTCCAAGAAAATTCGCGATTTTTTTGGCTTCAGGAGCTTCATTAAAGGTGGCTTCCTGAAAACCTATTGTAAATGTTTTTAGCTTTTCTGTTCGCTCAGCTTGCAGCAGGGCTGCTACACTTGAACTATCGTATCCACCGCTTAAAAAAACTCCGACCGGAACATCCGAGACCATGCGGTAGGCATATGCCTTTTTCATGATAGATTCTGTCTGAATTATCGCTTCGGCATCACTCAGCGTTAATTTTGGCTTTGCATAAAAATCATCTATGCTCCAATAACAAACCTCATTTTGAAGACCCGATTTCAAGTCAATTGACATCCAATATCCCGGCAATAATTTTCTGGTATTTTTGAAAATGGAGTGAGGTGCCGGAATATAACTATACTGAAGGTAAAGCGCCAGGCTGTTTGTATCAATCTGTTTCTCAAATTGTGGATGCCTGTGAAATGATTTTAATTCAGAAGCAAAAAGTATTAGCTTATTATGGCTGTATATGTGCAGGGGTTTAACACCAGCCCTGTCTCTAGCTAAAAAAAGTTTTTCCTGCCGACGATCAAGTAAGGCTATGGCAAACATCCCGTTAAAATGCAAAAGCATGTCCATGCCCCATTTGTCATAACTCTTGAGGATTACTTCGGTATCGCTGGAAGATTGAAATGTATAACCACACTTTTCCAATTCTCCCCTAACCTCCATGAAATTATAAATTTCCCCATTGTAATCAACAGTATAATCACCAAAGTGCATTGGTTGATGACCAGATGGTGATAAATCCAATATGGATAATCTGCGCTGGCCGAAACCAACCTGAACATTAGGAAAATCGTATATTTCACAACCTGTGTCATCCGGACCTCGGTGAATTAATGCATCGGTCATCTGCTGCAATACTGAAGCAGATGTTTGTTTATTATAATCCAGGAAACCGGCTATTCCACACACAACTTAATGATTAAAGGTAATTTCATTATTGAAATGCCACAAGATGCCTTTCCAAAATGATTTCAAATGTTTAAATTGTTTGTTAACAATGAATTTCAGGGTGTTTTTGGGGACCGTGAATAAACTGAAATAAAGCAGAAAAACCGATCGCTGAAAAAAACTCATGTTTCTCATCATGAACAAAATACGGTTCCGGGTATGATAAAACGCCTTGAAGGGACTCTCCTTTCCAGTTGTCATTGATTCCTTGTGGTAGATGAGTGACCGGGGTTGATAATAAATCTTGTAACCCGCCCGTTTGATCTGCTCACTCCAGTCCAGCTCTTCATAATAAATGAAAAACTCATTGGGCAGCATACCAACTTCATCCACTACCTTTTTAGGGACCATCATGCCACCACCATGAGCATAATTTGTAACCCTGATTTCTTCGTATTGACCATTATCCTTTTCCCTGCAGCCAACCATACTGTTTCTGCCAGTAAACGGATTAATGAGATTATATCCGGCATATTCTATAATTCCTTTATGAAAGAAATAATGGAATTTAGGACTTACCATCCCAGCATCTGGATATTTTTGAAAAACATCAAGCAATCCTTCAATAAGCCCAGGTGTGAATTCAGTATCATTGTTTACAATAAACAAATAATCACCTTTAGCCGCGCTGATACCAATATTATTGCCTCCTGTGAAGCCCAGGTTTCTGCCATTGCAAATCACTTTAACATCCGGACTTATTGCCTTGAATACTTCTGTAGGATCTTCTTTTGATCCATTGTCTACAATAATAACTTCAAGATTGGGGTACGTACAGTGTGCATTGATTGACCTTAGAAAATCACAAGTTATGGACGTGGTATTCCAGGTTAATGATACTATAGAAACAAAAGGGGGAGAGCTAAAAGACATCTAAAGACGAAATTAGGGTACGTAAAAATAATTATAATACACAGACAATCAAACAATTAATTCATGAGTCGGTCTCTTGGAACAATGCAAGCGGTGTCAGCATGATGATTTTAAGATCAAGCAAAAATGATCTTTTCTTAGCATACAAGATATCCAGATTAATACGCTCATTTGCAGACATTTTCTCATACCCCCGCTTGGTAACCTGCCATAATCCGGTTATTCCAGCTGGCGCCATGAATCTTGGTACAAATGCATTGGTTGTAAGCGAAGAAGCTTCATACAATGGCAGCGGCCTATTACCCACAAGAGACATATCTCCTTTAAGCACATTAAACAATTGTGGCAACTCATCTAAACTTGTTTTCCGCAAGAACTTACCCACTTTGGTTATGCGGGGATCATTGATAATTTTTAAAAATTTTGCCTGACTATTTTCAGAAGCATCATATTGATTAAGGTGATTGAGTGAATCAATTAACAAATCAGCATCCATACACATGGTTCTGAACTTGTATAGCTTAAATACTTTATACCTACATCCAGCTCTTAGAGAACTATAGAACACACTCCCACCAGAGTCAAGCTTAATTGCAATAGCAATAAGGACTAGAATTGGAAAAGAAACAGCAATAAGTACTGTTGAAATCAAAATATCGAGGGCTCTTTTAAAATATTCAGTCTGATACATTTGACTGAAATCTTCCTTAACAACTTGCACCTCTCCAAGACATGGAATATGAGGGTGATTTTTTAACTTTTTTAAAAATGAAACTTTATTTGAAAGTAAATCAAAGTTTTCATCTATCTCCATAACATCATCAACCAGCTCCTTGCGGGAGAGAGATTGAGCCAATTCTATCGATAAATGCTTGGCATTGTAAATTATTGGAATGGTAGAACAACTTTTCATGGCTTTTAACGAGACAATGAAAGAGACAAATTCTGCCCTGTGAAAAGGAATATCAATTAAAACTGCATCTGGTATTGGGAGTAATCCGGATGAGGACAAATTTACAATTCTTAACGCCTGATCAAAACTATTTACCGGCAGATCAAGATCTAGTTGTAAATCATTAAAATCATTTGAGAGGATAGTTTCCTTTATATGAATGAACTTTAACGAATTGAACTTACCATTCACATCCGTGGATTTATTATCAATCTCATCCCCAATTAAGGCAAATAAACTATGATTTAATAAACTCATGTAACTGTGGATTAAAAGATTATGGCCTTAGTTGGAAACCCAAGCTGACTGGCATCAACATTTTATCTATGTGCTGCAACAAAAGCACAGGATTGAACGGCTTGAGAAAAACTTCATCCAGCTTGATTTTTGACAACCTGGACAATAACAAGTTAATATCAGAGGAGGTCAGAACAATAACTGACTTATCATGTATCAAGCTTGATTTGACATGTAAAATAAAATCTATGGCATCTTGCTCAAATAAATCTGTGTCAATAATTATCAAACTCAAAGCCGGTTGTTCTTTAATCAACCTCAATCCTGAAACAGGATCAGGTGCAAGGAATACATTGTATTTATCCGACAATACTGTTTTCAATATATAATTGAATGGTTTATTACCATTGATACTCAAAATAGACCTCCTCATAGACAGTTTTAGTTTTGGCAATTACGTGAGACTGCAGCCAACATTTATTGACCTTGGTAGGAATTCCAAAAAGGATACTGAAAGAGGTTTTGCGCAGGAATGGACCAGAGTGGTTTTAAAAAGAAGATCGGATAGCTTAATTTCTATTGAATAAATCTATACAAATATATACACACTTTATATTAAAAAGTCTTGAGACTGTCATTTAATTATCAAGGTCTCCAAAACTTTAAATATCAAAATGCTATACAATGAGAATAAAATGCAATTAGCAAAAGAATTCTGCCAATAGCAACCTTTGAATGTAATTTAATTGCCATTTACCCCAAATTAGGTAATGCTGAGAGATGTTTGCAACAAAAAAATCCTAAATAGGCCAGTTGAAGTAATTCTTGTTATTATGGTAACAAATATCTGTAACCATTTTACCTATGGACTTAACATCGTTAGGGAGCTCGCCTTTTTCAACTTCCTCTCCCAATAAATTGCACAAAATTCTCCTGAAATACTCGTGACGGGGAAAAGAGAGAAAACTTCTTGAATCAGTAAGCATCCCGACAAAACGACTTAATAACCCCATATTACTTAAAACGTTAAGCTGGTTTATAATCCCGTCCCTCTGATCATGAAACCACCAACTGGCGCCAAATTGCATCTTGCCAGGGAAAGAGCCATCATTAAAATTACCTATCATTGTTGCCAATACTTCATTATCTGCGGAGTTGAGATTATAAAGAATTGTTTTGGTAAGTCTGTTATTCTGATCAAGTTGATTCAAAAACTTTGACAAAGGTTTGCCGTGATTGAATACTCCGATGGAATCCCACCCTGTATCAGGTCCTAGTTCTTTCATCTTCCTGGTATTGTTATTACGCAATGCACCAAGGTGAAACTGTTGCACCCATCCCTTGGCATGATCCAAATCTGCAAATTGGATAAGCATTGCAGATTTAAATTGACGAATCTCAAATCCACTCAATGCAAAACCTTGCAGCAATTTGCTGAAAATGCCATTCAAATCTTTCCGCGAATAATCTTCTGCATAGATCTCTTCAAGACCGTGGTCAGAAACAGAACAACCCATTTCAGCAAAAAAATCATGGCGCTGTTTGATTGCGTCGAGGTATGATTGAAAGTCATTGATTTTAATACCAGCTACAATTTCAAGTTTTGCGATATAAGTTAGAAAAGAAGATACATCTGTTACTTCCATTGCCTTATCGGGTCTGAATGCCGGTAACATTTTGAGACCTAGATCAGAAGACTGCATCGCTTTGTGATAAACAAGATCATCCAGCGGGTCATCAGTTGTGCATACCAATTGTACATTCATCCGCCTTAATAAATTCAAAGTGGAAAATCCAGCTGTATGCAACAAGTTATTACAATGTTTGTAAATCTCTAGCGCGTTTGAAGGTGACAACATATCTGTAACACCGAAGTACCGTTGTAACTCGAGGTGCGTCCAATGAAACAATGGATTTCTGATTGTGTACGGTACAGTTTCTGCCCATTTCTCAAACTTTTCCCAGTCTGTGCGCATTCCCGTACAATAACTTTCGTCTACGCCATTTGTGCGCATGGCTCGCCACTTATAGTGATCTCCGTAAAGCCACACCTCACTTAAATTGTTGTATTTTTTGTCTTCTGCAATATCTTTCGGACTAAGGTGACAATGATAATCGATAATTGGCATAGAAGCAGCATAAGTATGGTATAACACTTTAGACACTTCATTACTCAACAGGAAATCCTTGTCCATAAAACTTCTCATACAACCTCAGTATATTGTTCTAAAATAGGTAAAATCTTGCTTTGGGAAATAGCGACTATCAACTCCTTTACCTTTTCTTTGAGTCCGTGTATCTGACCCATATTTGCCCCCCAATGTTCGGAATCTGCCAGTATCTGTTCCAAATCCGAATCCAGTCCGACATGACACAAATAGGCAGCCAATCCGATCAGCATGCCTTGTGGAAGACCTCCATATTGTTGTACGTATTGAATAATGAGGGGTACACACCTCACCTTCATCTTCAAGGCAAATTGAGCAGATATGCTTTTCCATTGGTGGTTTAAATGTGGATTGCTGAACCTATCCAACACCTGCAGTGCAAATACATTGGCCTCCTGTTCGGAAATGGAATGTCCTTTGATAGTCTTTGCAATTTCTTCGAGTGCAAGTTTCCTGATATACGCAGAAACAATGGGGTGCTGCATTGATTCCTTAACATAAGTGAGTCCGGCAAGCATGGAAACACCACAAGAAAAGGAATGACTTGCATTCAACAAACGGAGTTTTAATTCTTTAAACTTTTCAATAGATGGAACCAATTTACAGCCTGCAGCAGCGTCACAAAAAGAAAGAACCTCAATCACCCGTGGCTCGGCTGACTCGATAGCCCATAGCCCGAAGGGTTCTGCCATAATCATAAGTTTATCGCTGTAGCCCAAAAACGCTTCGGCCTGTTGTTGGTCTGCTTCATTGAGTTTTCCTGGAACAATTCTGTCTACAAGTGTATTACAGAAAAAATTTGCATGCAATAGCCAGTCTTCAAAGTCAGCTGTTAAATTATTGAATGTGCTCAGCCGCATCAATACATCTTTCAATACATCAGCATTGTGCTCAATCAATTCAGCCGGGATGATAACCAAACCTTTTGATTTATCCCCATTAAAATGCATAAACCTGGTATAAAGGATCTTTAATAAGCGTCCGGGGAAAGTCTGCGGGATATTTTCAAGTATCAGTTCTTCCTGATAAACCATCCCTACTTCTGTAGTATTTGAAGTAACAATCTCCAGATCTTCTGATGTAGACAGGCTCAATACCTGACTCCAATCACTTACTGCCGACAACACCCTGCTTATGCTGTTGTTCACATTGTACTGCTCAACAAGTTGTCCATTTTGTATCCCCCTGAAACAAACGGTATAAAGACAATCCTGCTCAGTAAATTCATACATTCCCCCGCCCACTGTTGATTTCACTACAACAATTCGTCCGTTAAACACCCCCCTGTTGTTAGCTTCCTGAATATATTGGTCTGGGAGGCCTCTCAAAAGCACACCAGTTCCGAACTGCAATACTTTTTCAGGCAAGGAAAACTGGTTCGCTCCCGGCAGGAACAGGTTCTCTTTCGCTTTAACCGTGGCTATCAAATCCCTATTCAAATTTTTCATCATCACCGCTTTTCAAAAGCTTTATTGCAAATCATTTGTTTCTGGTCTGCTCCAATATCCAGGATACCAACTTGACTGCAGCAGGAAAATTCTCAAAATCAGCAGGCAATCTTCTGCCATCCAAGTATTCATTATAAATCCAAGGATCACCCAGTGCGAAAACTTTTCCTTTACCAAAGCTGCTGACGGCCATGATTGACTGACCGTCTTTGGAAACGATTTCCTCCACAGGCGGAGTCAGCTTCAGAGTACTGAGTTCCTTAATGAAGAGTTTTTTACTCTTGCCAAAAATAGATGATCCTTCAGGGGTGATTACTGCCCCCATCTCAAATTGGTCTTTGAGAACGGGATTGAACAATACTTCATTGAATTCAATACCAAACATTTTGGAGAGGGTGTTGAATTGTTTGATTTCATTATTAGAAGAATCATTCCCCAACAGCACCAGCACACCACCGGATTCAACCCAATTACGAATGGCTGTTGCATCTTCGAGATTCATAAAATTAGGCTTCTCTGTTTCCTTGCGGGTATCGGGATCTACCATTATAAAAACATCAGCATCTTTCAAATGTGCTGTTGTTGGCTTGGCGGATGAGAGAACTATTTCTGCGCCATTTCTTTGAAATATTTTGCCAAACATGGAATAGCCGCCATTATCCCGTTCATCCCATACATAGTGCCATTTTTCAGGTTTACCGGAAGCCCCCTGACGCCACTCATTGTTGAAGTAATTGTCGAGATAGACTTTTTTCCCAGTAGCCACTTTCCGGTTTGCGCCAAATTCCATTTCTGCTGCACAAAGAATGAAAGCACCCATTCCTTTGGGATCATCCAGTATCACCGGCTCCGACATGTAATAACCAAAACTGCCATCCCGATAGGGTTTCCCGCCCAATCCTGAAACTGAAACAGTGCCCCTTAGGTGAACAGATCCAGCAGAATCCAATAGAAATGCACGCTGAATGCCCGCATAGGCTTTTTCTGAAACGCCATAATAATTTTCAGCAATATACCCGAGCCTGCTCGACTTTGCAATGGTATAAGCCAACATACAGGATGCAGAGGCTTCAGGATAATTGGGCTTCCGGCTTTTCTGATCAACAATATCATACCACAATCCTGTAGCCAGATCTTGGAAGGGTACAATAGCTTTCGCCAACCTGTTGAGTATATCAAGCAACTCTTTTCTGCCCGCATGTGTTTCAGGGAAAAATTCCAACACATCAACCAAGGCCATGCCAAACCAACCCAGACTGCGGCCCCAGAAATGTGGCGATACTCCTGTTTGTTTATTGGCCCACTTTTGCTGCCTGCTTTCATCCCAGCCATGATACAATAAACCTGTTTGAGGTTCTCTGGCATATTTTTCCATCAACCTAAACTGCAAAACGATATCATCATATATTTTGTCTTCCCCGAAGACTTTGGCATATTCTGCCAAAAATGGTTGGGCCATGTACAAACCATCTAACCACATCTGATGAGGATAAATATTTTTATGCCAAAAGCCGCCCTCTTTCGTTCTCGGGTGAGTGAGCATCTGGTTGCGCAACAACTTTGCGGCTTGCTTGTACTTGTTTTTTCCTGTTACCTGGAAAAGCATCAGCAACAGCTTGCCATTGTTGACATGGTCAATATTATACTCATCCCTTTTATATCCCTTGATGGATCCATCTTCCCCTACGTAATGATCCATTGACTTTTGGATATAGTCAAACCACTTTCTCTCTCCTGTTGCATTCCAAACATCATCCATTCCTTTCAAAATTACCCCCTGATCGTACCGCCACTTGGCTTGCTTGTCGCCTGCCAGCAAAAAAGAATCCGGCCAATTCCGCATGGCAGTTTCAGACATCAGTTCACTCAAGGGCCTGGAGGAGTTTGCATAGGAGCGAACATCTTGCAGCTTTATTCCGGTTGACTGCTGGATAATCACCGGTTTGGCAGGATTGGCTATATCCAATTGAATTTCCTGAAGCTTGACATCATGGGCTTCCTGGATTTCAATACCCTTGACCGATTTGAATGCCATATTTTTCAGATGCAACCCTTGTATTTGCATTTCAGGTAACCCCCTGATAAAGATTGCCTTTTCCGCGCCATCACAGTACACATTGCTAATCTTAAAATTGCGAAATACTGGGGTTGTTTCATCAAGTGGCTTCTTTTCGATGACAGGCATTTCATGCTGTTCACCATATGGGAGCACTGGATCCTTGGCCATGTAATACATGTCGAACAGAATTGCCTCACCGGGAATATTTTTCATCCTGATATTCGATATGTCAATGTTTTCTACAACACCGCCACGACCTCTGGCAGATTTGAAACGCAATCCGATATCTGTTCCAATGAAACTGCAGTTGTCCACTTTGACATCTTTCACTCCACCACTCATCTCACTACCAATGACAAATCCCCCATGGGCAGAATACACAGTACAATTGCGGATGGTAACCTTTTGCGTTGGCATGCCCCTTTTACGGCCAGCCTCATCCCTTCCGCTTTTCATACACAAAGCGTCATCCCCCACATCGAGAGTAGACTTCTCTATGAGGACGTTGGAACAGCTTTCCAAATCTATGCCATCACCATTTTGTGCATACCAAGGATTTTTGACGTTGATATTACGAATAATGATGTTTTCAGACATGAGGGGATGAAGACACCAGGCAGGAGAATTCTGGAATGTCACTCCTTCCAACAAAATATTTTTGCAGGCTGTCAAGACCACCATGTTGGGACGAAGAAAGTCTTTTACTGAAGCGTAATATGCGTTGTTCTTTCCCGGTGTAATCACACCTGGATTCTTCTCCGTACTGCCTTTTAATGAAGAGGCGGAAGGATACCATGTTTTTTTGTCGGCCGACAATTGACCTCCGCTAGCTTGTAATTTCTTCCATTGCCCTTCAGTGGTTTTTTCCTTTTTGACCATCCTCCAAGCCTCACCACTACCGTCAATAATGCCTTTACCGGTAATGGCAATGTTGGTTTGATTAGTTGCGGAAATAGGTGATTGATTCCGCATTTGAGGAAGTCCCTCCCAATTGCCTTCAACCAATGGATATTCATTAAAATCGGCTGAGAAAACCATCAGCGCGCCAGCCGAGAAATGGAGGTTGATATTGCTCTTCAAAACAATTGGACCCGTTTTCCATTGACCACTAGGTATAAGCACAACACCACCACCTTTGGACGCCAATTTGTCGATTGTCTGCTGTATAGCACGGGTATTTGAAAACAATCCATCACCTTTTGCCCCATGTCGTAAAATGGATACCGTATCCTTCCGGAACACAGTGGCAGAAAGGGTTTTGGGGTTATGCTGACCCTGAACGGCAGCAGTTAAAAACAATAAGGAAAGGACGCCAATTGCATATTTTTTCATGTGCGTTTTTTATTTTACCTGTTATTTTTATTTCCTGATAACATACTGCATCAATTCCGGAATTTTGAATTTGATTTCCTGCAAAACCAATTGCGCCATCAGCCTGGCCCCCAATTCATTGAAATGGGTATTATCTTCTTTGCCGGCAGGATAATTGGGATGTTCACCAGGTTTGAGTTGCAGAAAAAGCAAGCGGGAATTCTCCGCTCCCATTTTACCATAAACAGCCATGGATAACCGGTCGTGGTCGATTAATGCAACCTGCTCAGCCTCTGCTACCTGTCGAACCAATGCTGAATAAGCTTCATGTGTTTCAATCGGATTTCCGGTAGCATCAAACTTTCTTCTGGCGACAGGTGTCAATAATATAGGCTTTGCATTTTTCTTTCGCGATTCTGCAATATACTGTTTCAGATTGGATGTGAACTCTTCAGGAGTGGTATAACTCCCCACCTTTTCTTTGACTTCGTCATTGTGTCCAAACTGAATGAACACATAATCCCCGGGTTGTACTGAATTCATGATGGACTGCCAAAGTCCCTCCGACCGGAACGTTTTGGTACTGCGGCCATTCTTAGCCAGGTTCACCACCTGCAAATCTTCCTTCCAAAAGCTGGTGAATGGCATTCCCCAACCCGTTTCAGGAAAAGCCGTTGGAGACTTGATGCTCATGGTGGAATCTCCGGCCATGAATATCCTGATATTAATCTGTTTTATTGGTAAAAAAGACATCATCAAGGAAATAACACCAAGAGAGAAAAATTTCATCCTAACAAGATACTCTTTAAATATAAATGAAGATTTACAAAGCCACGGATAATACTTTTTTTTTACGCAATCGTTCCCGACAACGATACCGATATTAGTTTATATGAAATTTATCATGAGAATTGTATCTTCAGCTACGTGAAACTTTCTGCTGTAACGATAAAAGATATTTCCAGGGAACTACACCTTTCCACGTCAACTGTGTCAAGGGCCTTGAGAGACAGTCATGAGATCAGTATTGAAACCAAACAGCTGATTCTTGACTATGCCCGGAAAATTAACTACAAGCCTAATAGGAATGCTCAAAGCCTGAAGGAAAAAAAGAGCCATTCCATTGGTGTCATCGTCAGTGAAATTGCCAATAGTTTTTTCTCACAAGTAATCAATGGCATTGAATCAATAGCCAGTAAAAATGGCTACACCGTAAACATCTCACAAAGTATGGAATCAGCGGACCGTGAGCTGATGAATCTGGAATACTTAACTTCAAGTTTTATTGACGGACTGATTATTTCCGTTTCAACTGAAACAAAAAATCACCTCTACCTCAAGGAAGTACATGAGAAGGGTTTGCCTATCGTTTTTGTAGACAGGGTTATAGACGAGATAGAAACACATAAAGTAATTGCAGACAATTTCAAGGGTGCCTATAAAGCCACAAAACACCTCATCGACAAAGGATACAGCAAAATAGCACTTGTATCCAACCATGCTGGACTGTCCATTGCCAAAGAAAGGCTTGATGGATATAAAGCCGCACTGTCAGAAGCAAAAATACCTATCAAAGAAAACTTGATTGTTTTTTGTGATCATGGTGGAATGCTCTACAATGAGGTGGAGTATGCCATGTACAGCCTGATGCGTTTGCGAACGAAACCTGATGCCATTTTTGCAGGCTCAGACAAAATCACAACAGGCTGCATGCGTTTCATGAAAAATAAAAAAATCAGAATCCCTGAAGATCTTGCACTAATCGGATTTTCCAATAATGACCTTACAGAATTGCTAAGCCCTCCACTTTCTGTCATCAAACAACCTGCCTTTGATATGGGAGAAGCCGCCATGACCCTATTATTGAGCATGATGGAAAGCAAAAGGCCACAGCAAAAATTTGAAACGCGGATTCAATCTACTGAACTCCTTATTAGGAAATCTACCTAATTAGCTATCCGACGTGGAAATGCTCTCAAATTAATGATGGACTGCGGTATTTCTTTATCATTCCAGTATTTGTGCAGTACAAGTGCAGCTCCCATCGCTGTGGCTTGTGGCACTTCTGAGGCATATACATCCTGTTCCGCAAAAGAGTCCGCAAGCATTTGCATAAATAATTCATTACGACTAAATCCACCATCAACAAGTATCTTTTCCACCTTGACATGCTTAAGCAATAATCTGGTGCTGGCAGACTGAAATCGCACTATGAAATGCATGAGCAAATAGTAAGACAGGTCAGGTGAGCCTAACTCCATCAGATCCACCTTTTCAAAATCAAGATAGCTTTGCTTTTGCAACAAGCTTAAACTTTTGCGATATAAGGTTTGATCAAATTGCATAGCGGTATAAAAATCGGCTGGCAACGCAAAATGTGCTGCAATTCGATTGATGCCGGCTTCATGTACTGGACCAAGAAAACACCTTGCTGCTTTAACAGGCTTTCCAGTGAATTGAAGGTAAGATAAACAATCCTGCTCAAGCTCATCATCTGTCAAGGTTACCTGATCAAAAGGATTCAGACTGATGCTCCAGGTTCCCGTTGAAATCAAGATAAAAGACTCCTTAAAGCTGACTAGATAAGGAATCAGGGCTGAAGAGCTGTCGTGCAATCCAACACCAGCCCAAACCTCATGATTACCCCGTTGTATCCTGGTGGCCTGATCTGATTTTTCCATTGGAGCCAGAACGGACGTCAACCCTTCCTTTTCTACCCATGGATGGTAGGCCATTTGGGTAAAATCCCACAACTGTGTATGACATCCTATACTGGTAATATCGGTCACCCTAAGTCCTGTGAAAAGGAAACTGATGTATTGCGGAAGATGCAAGGCATGCGCAACCTGATCGAAAATGGCAGGTTGCTCCTTTTTCAATCTCAACACCTGTAATCCCGAATTCAGACTACCTAAAGATGGGGATGAGGTAACCCTGAGAAATTCCTTTTCGCCGCCATAACCATTGTACAACGCATGTTGTAATGCTTCAGGGTAAGGCTTGAGGTAATTGTACAGGTGCGTGAGGGGATTGCCTGCATCATCCAGGTAAACAAAGCTTGCACCATAGGTGGTAAAATTGATGGCCTTCACTTCGTATTGGCTCATCTGAAATACCTGATCCATCATGTCCCTAACCGAATCACGGAGTGCTATGAGATCTTCACAAGGAAATCCATCTTCATCAACGGTTTCTTCCATGCGTTCGGTATGTTCGAAAACCATCCTGTATGCTTCATCAAACAGGAGAATTTTTTTGTTCGTTTTGCCGATATCCAAAATCGCTGCGACAGGTATGGTTTGCATGTTCGTCCGATTAATTTGTCAAAGTCCGGTTGCCTTGGAGACCGCACCCCTTTCTGCTATCAATTTTTGCCTGACCTGCATGGACCTGTATGCTCCTAGTGGATCAAGTGCCCCGCCTGCTCTCAGACGGGCTTCCGCAACAATCGACCGCACATCGGTTCTGAAAGCATGCTGCA
>Ga0079300_10000395_pt1 | contig 16358 bp, 8 predicted proteins | sample Wag4_2014_7_11_FD_74799 | JGI IMG/M metagenome (GOLD analysis project Ga0079300, IMG submission 74799) | Fresh water microbial communities from Ohio, USA - Utica-2 Time Series HT 2014_7_11 | ecosystem: Environmental > Aquatic > Freshwater > Water tank | place: USA: Ohio | collected 2014-07-11
TTTCAGGAGAATATGCGCTGGTCGCCACGAATGCCTTCGGGTGCACGGACACCACGGAAGTCATCGATGTGGAACTCATCGAGTGCCCCGAGGGAGGCTGCGAAGTGGAGATCGCGGTAGGACCGCATCCGGAAGCTCCGGACAGCGACTGCTGCTTCGCGTTGAGCTACACGGCGGGACCGACTCCGGTCTACGGCGTGGGGATTTCGTGTGCGGCGGCGGAGTTGGTTTGGCAGCCCGGCGGGCTCGATCCCGCCCTGACGGCGCAGCTCGTCATGCCGAATTCCCTGGTATTCACGGCCTCGAACCCGCAGCAACCGCTTCCCGCCGCGCTGACGGACTTCATCTCCATCTGCCTCTCGAACGCGACCGCATCGCCGCAGCAGGTCATCGTGCACTGGTACGACAGCGCCTACGCGATTTTCTGCGCGGATACGCTGGTCTTTGAATGCCCGGTCGAGCCCGACTGCCTCTATGCCACGGACCTCGATGTCGTCTGCATCGACGAACAGGCCGTCGTCAGCTTTACCGTATGCAACCCGGGAGATGCGCCCTACCCGGTCGGGTTCCTCACCATCAACCCCTTCAGCCCGGCCGGCGTGGTGGTCTCGCCCCCGTCCTTCGATCTGACCGGATCGCCCCTCGCCCCGGGCCAGTGCGCGACCTTCTCCGCCGTCGTTACCGGACCCGGCAGTGCGGGCCAGGACTTCTGCTTCTCGCTGACCGCGCACGCGGAGAATCCAGCGAGTTCCCCTGGAACCCTGTGCTGCACCCTCGATACCCTGCTGTGCATTCCGCTGCCCCAGTGCAATCCCTGCGAGGCCATCGATGTCACGGGCTACACGGAGCAGCCCGATTCAGGGTGCTGCTATTCCATCGGACTCGTGAACGGCTACACGGGCGGGACGTTTGACGGCATCGCCCTGCAGTCCCTTTCGCCCTATACGTCGTTCTCGGTGAACAACCCGCTGAATTCCGGTTGGTGGACCAGCGGATTCACGGGCACGGCCGCGACATTCCTGCCAGCGGCGGGAAGCGTGCCTCTGGGCGCCTTTGCTCTGCCCGAAATCTGCGTGACGACCCAGCTCTCTCCTTCACAATCCATCGAAGTCCTTTGGCTCGCAAACGGCCAAATCGTCTGCCGCGACACCATCGAGGTCCACTGCACCCCCGACTGCGGGTATGCGGTGGAGCCACACATCGAATGCGATCCGGCAACCGGCATGTGGACGTGGAGCGGCATGCTGGTGAACGATGCGGCCTACCCGGTTTCCGAGGCCGTCATCGTCTTCGCAGACCCCGCACTGCAGATGTACAACGTCACGGTGCCCATCGGTCCCATCCCCAGCGGAGGCCTATGGGGCCCGCTGACCATTCCCATCGGAGCGCCTGCTGCACCCGGCGATACCGTTTGCTTCACGATTACCCAGCACGAACTGCTCCCGGGCGGTGGCTACGCGGAGTGCTGCAGCTACACGGTGTGCACGGTGTTGCCCGATTGCGGTGAGAGCGGTGAATGCCTCTGTTCACCGGCATTCCATCTCGCTGTTGCTCAGGGAATCACAGCCGTTCAAGATCCTACAAACCCCTATGTTTTCAATTTCAGTTTGACCGGTTATCATGCTCTGGGGGCCTGCGATGTGGTGAAGTGGTCGTTCGGCGACGGAACGAGTTTCGTGGCAACGGGCAACGTGTCCGTTCCGCACACCTTCTTGACGACAGGCAACTACACCGTGTGCGCAAAGGTGGTCCGAACGGACGTAAACGGGGAAAAGTGCGTGGCGACCGTCTGTATGCCCATCCAAATCGTTTTGAACGGTTTGGTTAGCGGAATGGTCGTCTTCCCGAACCCGAGTTCCGGGGTGTTTGGGCTTGCTGCGGCGGTAGCGCCCGTCGGGGAATCCTGGGAGATCACCGCACTCGATGCCATGACACGGCCGGTGCGTACCTGGACCCTGTCAGCCACCGCCGCAGGCCAAATCCTCTCCATCGACCTCTCCGACCTGCCCACCGGCACCTACACCATTCTCGCCACCGACGGATTCACAATTCTGACTGAAAAAGCTGTGAAATACTGAGTAGACACGGGGGAAACTGCGTTGTACCTTAGGACATCCTATGAACCGCCCTTCCCCGGAGGCCGATGAGCTGATTTCCCGGCTGGATGACTTCATCCGCCGCCACCACCGCAACACCGCGGTGCGCGGTGTGCTGATGGCTACAGGCGCGGTGCTGGCTGGCTATCTTGCGGTTGCTGTGGCTGAGCATTTCGGGCGCTTCGGCACGGCGGGTCGGGCCGTTCTCTTCTACGGATTCCTCGTGCTGGCGGGAGTTGTGGCGGTTCGGGGGATTTTGCTCCCCGCCTTGAAGCTGTTCCGGATCCGGGGCGGTTTAGACCACGCCACAGCAAGCCAAATCATCGGCGACCACTTCCCGGAAGTCGCGGACCGACTGCTCAACGCCCTGCAGCTGAATGCCCAATACGCCGCGGCACCCGATGGAACCCGCGAGCTTATCCTGGCCAGCATTCGGCAGCGCACAGAACAGCTCAAAGCCGTCCCATTCGTAGGAGCCATCGACGTCGCTTCTACCCGTCGGATGGTCCGCTGGGCGCTCCCTCCCGCTGCTGCTGTCGCCTTTCTGTTCCTGTGGAAACCCGAGTTCCTTCGCGAGCCCACCGCGCGCATCGTGGCCTACGGAACTGCATTCGAGCGTCCCGCTCCTTTTCAGTTCATCCTGAAATCAAAAGAACTGCAGGTACCGGTTTCGTCGTCCGTTGAGGTCCTCGTCACCACCGAAGGCAAGGTGCGGCCTGCGGCGGTGTTCATCGTCTACGGAGGAGGAAAGCACCGGATGGAGCAAGCGGGGCCCGACACCTGGCGGCATGTGGTTCCCGCGGTGCGTGAGGATGTCACGTTCCGTTTCAGCGGTGGCGGGGTCGAATCCCGTGACTACATCATCGAGGCGCTTCCCGTACCCACACTGGCCGGATTCTCGCTGCGCGCTGCCGCGCCGGCGTACACCGGGATAGGTGTTCGGACCATCGAAAACACCGGGGATGTGGTCGTACCCGAAGGAACGGTGCTGACGTGGACGTTTGCAACGCGCGACACCGACCGGCTCAGCTTAACCATCGGAGCGGATGAAGTGGAGCCCGAACGGGGGGCCGCCGGTCGCTTCAGCTACACCTACACGGCGTCCCAAACCGTGGATTACCGCGTTCTTCCCATCCATTCGTCGTCGGCACCGCAAGACCCCATGAAATTTGGGATTCGTGTCATTCCCGATGCCGCCCCCGCGATTGCCGTTGAAGAAACGCCCGACTCCGTCTACCGCACCTTGCGCCGGTTCCAAGGGTGGGTGCAGGACGACTACGGTCTGACCCGGCTGGAGCTCGTGGTTCGGTGGGTTGAGGGCAGCAAGGCCCCAGGAACCCTGGAACGCATCCCGCTCGCGCGGCCCGGAGGCACGCGCGATGTGTTCACCTACAGCTGGGATGCCACCGCGCTCGGAGTCGGGGCAGGCGACGTCCTCGAGTACTGGTTCGAGGTGTGGGACAACGATGGGATCCGCGGGCCCAAATCCACCAGGTCCCAGGTACGGATCCTGGATGCCCCAGACGCACAGGAACTGCGCGAAGAGCGCAATGCCGCCGGGGAGGCGTTGGCCGAAGACCTCGAGCAGGCCCTTCAAGACGCCCGCGAACTCAACCGCGAACTCGAAGAGATTGAGCGGGCTTTGCGCGAAGGGAAGGAGCTGAGTTGGCAAGACAAACGCGCCCTGGAAGACTTCCTGAAGCGCCAAGAAGAACTCCAGAAACAGCTCCAAGAACTCCAACAAACGAACGAGCAACGGACTGAACGCGCCGCAGAATTCACAGAAACCGAAAACCGCATTCTCGAGAAGCAGGAAATGCTTCAGCAGATGCTCGAGAACATTTTGTCCGACGAAATGAAGGACCTCATGCAAGAGCTGCGCGATCTCTTGGAAGAACAAGGTGACGAGGTGCTCGATGAAATGAAGGAGCGGTTAGACGAACTCGACATCAACCAGGAGTCGCTTGAAAAAGAGCTCGATCGCGCGCTCGAACAGTTCAAGCAGATGGAGTGGGAAATGCGGATGGAAGAGGTGTCCACTGAACTCGAACAACTTGCAGAGGACCAGCTTGAACTTGCGGAAGACACGCGGACAGGCGCAGACACCACCGAGGACCTAAAAGAGCGCCAGGAGCAACTGAACGACCGCTTCGACGCGCTGCAGGACGAGCTGCGGGAGCTCGAGAAGCAGAACAACGAACTTGAGAACCCGAACCCCATGCCCGATACCGGGCAGGAGGAACAGGAAATTCAAAATGAACTGAACAAAAGTTCAGAACAACTGAACGCTGGAAAGCCGTCAAAAGCTTCTGATTCTCAGAAAAAAGCCGGCAAGCAGATGCAAGAGATGGCCCAGCAGATGTCGGCCATGATGCAAGCCATGGAGGGGGAGCAACAAATGGAAGACCTTGAGGCCTTGCGGGCACTCCTCGAGAACGTGCTTTCCCTTTCATTTGAACAGGAAACGGTGATGGAAGCCGTGCGTACGACGGGGCCAGATGACCCGCGGTACACGGACCACGGAAAGACCCAGAGGCGTTTGCGCGATGATAGCCGCATGGTCGAGGATTCGCTCCTTGCTCTCGCCAAACGCGTCCCACAGCTCTCCGCCGCAGTCCACCGGGAGATCGGGCTTGTCAACCACCATATGGACAAAGCGTTGGGCCAGTTTGGCGAGCGCCAAACCGCCGCAATCACTGCCGACCAGCAGTACGTCATGACCAGCTTCAACAACCTGGCGCTGCTTCTCGACGAGGCGCTCCGGCAGATGCAGCAGGCGATGGCAAACGCCCAGCCAGGTTCAGGGAACTGCGAGAAACCCGGCGGCAACGGGTCCAAGGTCAGCGCTGGCGACCTCAAACGTATGCAAAGCGCTCTCGGTGAACAGCTTCAGAAGATGAAGGACAGCATGGGCCGAGAAGGGTCTGGCAGCCGTGGACTCAGCGAACAATGGGCGAAACTCGCCGCACAACAGGCTTCCTTGCGACGGATGGCCGAGAAAAAGGCGGGAGAACTGAACGAAGACGGATCTGGCCAGGGCAACGGGATGAAGGAAATTGCCCGCCAAATGGAAGAAATCGAGCGGGATTTGGTGCGCAAAACACTCAATCCAGAGACCCTCAAGCGCCAGCGTGACATTGAGACACGGTTGCTCGAAGCGGAAAACGCGGAACGCAAGCGAGGCGAAGACACTCAGCGCACTTCTCGGACGGGCCGCGATGCTGAACGCACGCCGCCCCCGGGCATGCTTGACTTCCTCAACCGCAAAGAACGCGAGGCAGAACTGCTTCGGACCATTCCCTTAGAGCTCGATCCGTTCTATCGGCAGCGGGTCAACGAATATTTCAATACTTTGGACGGACCGAAGTAAGCCATTCCCCTAGCGATGATGCAGACCATTCAGCAGTTGCGGTTCGCCTCTGTGCCCGAGAACATTGCCGTCGTCGAACGCCTCATCGATGAGGTGCGAGAAACGAATGGCTTCGACGAATTGCGCTACGGCGATGTCTTGATTGCCATGACGGAGGCCGTGAACAATGCCATCGTCCACGGGAACCGGTTGACCCCCGGTCTTGATGTCGTGGTAGACCTCGAGATCCGTGATGGAGGCACACTGTTCTTCCGCATCACGGACCAAGGTCCCGGATTCGACTACCACTCCGTTCCGGATCCCACCGCCCCAGAGAACCTGGAAAAGCCGAATGGTCGCGGGGTATTTCTCATGCGCCAGCTTTCTGACTCCTGCGAATTCCTCGACCACGGCAGAATCGTGGAATTGAGCTTCAGCGGGGTGATCCACGAGGCCTAATGCCCGTTCGTTTCAGCGGCACCGATACCACCTGGACCTGCCGAAACAAGCGAAAAACACAGCAGTGGCTTCTCCACGTCATTGAGGCCCACGGCAAACAATTGGGCGAACTCGAGGTCGTTTTCTGCTCGGACAACTATTTGCTCGAATTGAATCGTAGTTCACTCAACCACAACTACTTCACCGACATCATTACGTTTGACTACTGCGCCGGTGATCTCGTGTCCGGCGACCTCTTTGTCAGCGTCGATCGGGTTCGTGAGAACGCTAAAGCCGAGCGGGTTTCAATTCAAAATGAACTTAAGCGAGTCCTCGTCCACGGAGTGCTCCACCTCTGTGGTTGGCACGATGCCTCTCCGGAAGAAAAAGCGGCTATGCGCCACCAAGAAGACCGCTGGATCACCGTTTTTCCCTTGTAGCCCATGCTAACCTCCTACGATGTCATCGTGGTCGGTGCCGGCCACGCGGGGAACGAGGCAGCGGCGGCCTCTGCCACGCTCGGAGCCTCTACTTTGTTGATTACCATGAACATGGGGGTCATCGGCCAAATGAGCTGCAACCCTGCAATGGGGGGTATCGCAAAGGGTCAAATTGTTCGCGAAATCGATGCACTCGGCGGCCAATCCGGGATCGTCAGCGACCTCAGTGCGATCCAATTCCGGATGCTCAACCGGTCGAAAGGCCCGGCGATGTGGAGCCCCCGCACACAAAACGACCGGATGCGCTTTGCTGAAACCTGGCGCCTGCGACTCGAGTCCATACCTCAACTCCACTTTTGGCAGGATGCCGTCACCGGTGTTTTGGTAGAAAACAACCGCTGTGTCGGGGTGCGCACGTCGCTCGGGATGGAGATTCGGTCCCGCGCCGTGGTGTTGACGAACGGAACCTTCCTGAACGGCATCATGCACATCGGTGAGAAGCACTTCGGTGGCGGTCGTGCTGGAGAACGCTCCGCTACGGGCATTACCGAGCAACTGCAAGACCTCGGCTTCTCATCTGACCGCATGAAAACCGGAACGCCACCGCGCATCGATGGACGCTCGCTGGATTACTCCCGGATGGAGGAACAGCTCGGAGACCCAGAGCCCGAGCGGTTTTCATTCACCGATACGCCTCGCTTGACGCGCCAAATGAGTTGCCACATCGCCCATACCCACGCCGATGTGCACGACTTGTTGCGCGAAGGATTTGATCGCTCCCCGATGTTCTCCGGCCGGATTCAGGGCCTCGGTCCGAGGTACTGTCCCAGCATCGAGGACAAAATCGACCGATTCGCCGACAAAGACTCCCACCAGCTTTTTGTCGAACCGGAAGGGTGGGATACCGTGGAGGTCTATGTCAATGGGTTCTCGACGAGTCTACCGGAGGACATCCAATTCCGGGCACTTCGTTTGGTTCCTGGCTTTGAACATGCCGCATTCTTCCGCCCTGGATATGCGGTGGAATACGATTTCTTCCATCCTACACAGCTTCACCACAGCCTCGAAACCAAATCCATGCCAGGCCTCTATTTCGCGGGCCAAATCAATGGCACAACAGGCTACGAAGAGGCCGCCGCCCAAGGCCTGATGGCCGGAATCAATGCGGCGCGTTCCACGTGGAACATGGAGCCGGTGGTCCTGCGAAGGAGTGACGCCTACATCGGTGTGCTCATCGATGATTTGGTCAGCAAAGGGACACAAGAACCTTACCGCATGTTTACTTCGAGGGCTGAGTACCGCATCCTCCTGCGCCAAGACAACGCAGACGAACGCCTTACTCCACTCGGACATTCCATCGGACTCGCTCACGAATCACGCTTACAACGGCTCAACGAAAAACGCACTTCGACTCAGGCCCTGAACCGTATCCTGCATTCCACAAGCATCGAGCCGAAGGTCGCTGCTCCTGTCCTTGACCGCAGATCCTCCGCTCCGCTGAACCAAAAGGTCAAGGCCGCCACCCTTGTCACGCGACCCGAGCTGTCGCTCTCCGACGTCCTCGACATGTCTACCGAACTCACGGAATTCGTCGGTGCCTCAAAGGAGGTGCGGGATACGGTGGAAATCGAAATGAAGTATGCAGGTTACATTGAGAAGGAGCGCGCTTTAGCCGATCGTCTCGGGAAACTCGAGGGCATACGGATTCCCAAAGGCTTTGCATACGACCGATTGACCGCCTTGAGCATAGAAGCCCGCCAGAAACTTGCACTAGAACAGCCTGAGACCTTGTCCCATGCATCGCGCATTTCCGGGGTGTCGCCCGCTGACATTGCCGTGCTTCTGGTTCAGTTTGGTCGGTAGTTTCACGTGAAACAGTCCAAAACAACGATTTCCCGGGCCCTCGCGGCAATCTGAACACGCTCGCACACTGTGCCCTTGTTCTACCCTTGAAAGCCCGTCCATCAAAACGCTCATTACCAACAAGATACAACAACTGGCCCTGATATTGCCCCACCCCTACCTTTGCACCATGGAAATGCAGCACACCCTCTCGAAACTCGGAATCCGCGATATCAACCCCGGGGTTATGATCGGCTCCCGCGCATTTGGCTCAGGTCCCGTCATTGAATCCTTCTCTCCGGTGGACGGGTCACGCATCGCCGGATTCACAACGGCCACCGAAGCAGAGTACCACGAAGCTGTTCAGGCTGCACACGAGGCCTTTCTTGCTTGGAGGACCGTACCCGCACCGAAGCGGGGGGAGGTCGTCCGGCAATTCGGCAATGCGCTCCGCGACGTGAAGGCAGAGCTCGGCGCCCTCGTCAGTTGGGAAATGGGCAAAAGCTACCAGGAGGGCTTGGGGGAGGTTCAGGAAATGATCGACATATGCGATTTCGCCGTAGGCCAAAGTCGTATGCTCTACGGAATGACCACCCACTCGGAGCGTCCTGAGCACCGGATGTCCGAACAATGGCATCCGCTCGGCGTGGTAGGCATTATCTCCGCCTTCAATTTCCCTGTCGCCGTCTGGTCGTGGAATACCGCACTTGCCTGGATTGCAGGCGATGCCTGCGTTTGGAAGCCGTCCGAGAAGGTGGGCTTGTGTTCCATTGCCTGCCAACACATTTGGAACCGGGTTGCTCAAGCACACAATGTGCCTGAAGGCCTCTCCTGCGTGGTGAACGGGGGCGCTCCACTCGGAGTTCTCATGAGCAACGACCACCGGGTTCCTCTCGTCAGCGCCACCGGCAGCACGCGGATGGGCAAGGCTGTAGGTGCAGCTGTAGGTGCACGGCTCGGGCGCGCACTGCTCGAACTCGGTGGCAACAACGCCATCATCATCACGCCCACAGCTGACTTGAAAATGGTCGTCCCTGCCACTGTGTTCGGCGCGGTAGGCACCTGCGGCCAACGGTGCACCTCCACCCGGCGCCTGATCATCCATGCCAGCCGCTACGATCAGGTGCGCGACACCCTCATCAAGGCCTATGGCCAACTCCGTATCGGCAACCCCCTCGACGAGAGCAACCACATCGGACCCCTAATCGACACCCAGGCAGTAGCTACGTACGTCAATGCACTATCAGCCGTAACCGCCCAAGGAGGGACCTTTGCCGTTGCGGGAGGTGTGCTCGAGGGACCCGCGTACACCAGCGGCTGTTACGTACGTCCCGCAATCGCTGAAGTGACCCCCGACATGCCCATCGTACGGGAGGAAACCTTTGCTCCCTTGCTGTACCTCATGAAGTACACCTCCATCGAGGAGGCGATTGCAATCCAAAACGGTGTCGACCAAGGACTTTCGTCCGCGATTATGACAAACGATGTCCGCGAAGCAGAGCGCTTCTTGTCGGTCCAAGGATCCGACTGCGGCATCGCAAACGTCAACATCGGCACCTCCGGGGCTGAAATCGGCGGGGCCTTCGGGGGCGAAAAAGAAACTGGGGGAGGACGCGAATCCGGCTCGGATTCCTGGAAGGCCTACATGCGCCGGCAGACAAACACCGTCAATTACGGAAATGCCCTTCCCCTCGCCCAGGGCATTCGATTTGATTTGGAATGAACCGGTTGCTCGTTCCCTTGCTACTAGCGCTTGTCGCGTGCTCGGAAACGCCTTCCGGGCCTGCGCAGTGGACCGTTCAGTTCGCCCTCAACGACTCAGTCACCGCTGATGTCCGCTTCGAAGGCGACTCAACGTCGCTGACCATTGTGAACGGACCTGAGCGTATTCCCCTTAAAGCGCTCGGCAACGGCACCTACGCCGTCCCTGTTTTCGGCGGCACCATCGCAGTGCGGTGGTCGACCGATGGGTTTGATGGAACATGGACAGACAGCCTCCGACCGGACGGCTACAGCGTTCCCTTCACTGCATTGCCTGTTGCAAATGCGCCTGTGGTGGCACAGGAAACGTGTCAAAGCTGGAATTACATCTGGGAAGGAGACAGCACCGCGACCGACCGGCTCCACCTGTGCGTGCGCGGCGATAGCGCAACAGGCACCGTGTCCTCTCCGACCGGAGATTTGCGCTATCTCGCAGGAACCTTGAAAGATGGAATTCTAACGCTCAACACGTTCGACGGTGCCCACCTCTACCGGTTCCGCGCACGGGCCACTTCCGACGGATTCACCGATGGAACCCTCCACAGCGGACTGCACGGCTTTACCCGATGGACTGCGCAGTCTGGCCCAGCCCCTGAAACTCTTGATCCTGCGCGCGCGGCAATTCCGCCTGGAGCGACTGCTGACCTCAAAACGTCCGACGGAAAACCCCTTTCCCTCGAACTCATCCCCCCAGCCGGCACCTTGCATATCGTGAGTATCGCAGGAACCTGGTGCCCGAACTGCATGGACGAGGCGCGCATGCTTTCTGGACTCATCGCAGACCGCACGGATGTCCGTTGGTCTGTGGTGGTGTTTGAACGGGACAGCATGCCTCCGCCTGCGCGCCTTCAGCGCTGGGCAACCGATTGCGGAATACCGCACGCTCCTTATCTCGGGGGCAGTGCATCGAAAGAGGTGGCCTCGCAGGTGTTTTCCTGGATTCCAGGAGGAATCCGTGCCTTCCCGACCACGGCCATCGTGTACCCGGACGGCACGGCCTGGATCCATGTCGGATTCGATGGTCCGGCAACGGGCGAGGCCCATACCCAACTGAAGGCGGCGTTCACACGCGCCCTAAAGCCGGTTTAGCCGATCAACGCGCGCCTTCTGGGCGGTCGACCTTGATGCGGCGGTCTTGGTTTGCAAGCTGCCACGCCGTGTGGAACACGAGCTGGCCGATTTCCGCCATTTTTCCGTAGCGGATTTTGTGCGCATCGTCGCCCGGTTTGTGGTAGTCCTCGTGGACGCCTGAGAAGTAGAAAATCACGGGTACCCCTTTGCGGGCGAAGTTGTAGTGGTCGGAGCGGTAGTAAAACCGGTTCGGGTCGTCCTCTGCGTTGAACGTGTAATCGAGCGCGAGTTGGGTGAAGCGCGCGTTCACCGTTTCGCTTACCGCGTGCAATTCAGTCGAGAGCCGGTCCGAGCCGATGAGGTAGACATAGCGCTCGTTGTCCGGATGTGCCGCGTCCGTCCGGCCGATCATGTCGATGTTCAGGTTTGCGACGGTGAAGTCGAGGGGCCAAACGGGGTGCTCGCTGTACCATTCTGATCCCAAGAGTCCCTTTTCCTCGCCCACGACCGCCATGAAGAGCATCGTTCGGCGAGGAGCAAAACCTTCGCGCGCGGCCGTAGCGCAGGCCTCGGCCAGTTCGATGAGGGTCACCGTGCCGGAGCCGTCGTCGTCGGCGCCGTTGTTGATTTGGCCATCGACCCGGCCGATGTGGTCGTAGTGCGCGGTCAATACCACACATTCCTTCGACAGCGGAGACTCAGATCCCGGCACGATGCCCACCACATTGCGACCGGTAAACGACGTCACCTCCCGGGCAATCCGGTGGCTCCACGTACCCGACAATGCGCGCGCCGTAGACTTCCGCTTGCAAGCCTTCCGCTCAGCGGCAACATCCCCCAGCCACGCCTCCGCCACACGCTCCGAAACGTAAAAGACGGGCAGCGCAGATCCCGGTTCTGCGTCCACTGGCCAGTCGCGCTCCAAACGCGTTGAAGGACGATCCGCCCACGCCTTGAACCGGCCGCGAAGTGCGGAGTAATTTTCCGGAATCACCACAAGGGCTTTGGCACCGGCAGCTTCTGCCCACTTCCGCTTGTCCATCAACCGGTCTTCGCTTTTGCCGTCCGGCATTCCGCCGAGCACCACGGCCACCCGACCCCGCATGGCCTCGCCTTTGTAATCATCGCGCTTTCCCTCGACGATGCCATACCCCGCAAAGAAGAGATCCGTTTCAGGACATTCTTCGAGTTCGACCGAAGGAGGAAAAACCACATCCTCCGGAAAGCTGTAGGCCGTGCCCGAAATGCGGAACGAACCGCTCACGAGCTTTTCTGTACGCATGGGGACATCCTGGAACCAGCCGCCCGAAACGCCGGGTTGAAGCCCGGCCGCTGCGAACGCATCACGCACAAACTCCGATGCCTTTTCTGCGCCCGGTGTTCCAGTTTCACGGCCCTCAAAGGCGTCGGATGCGAAGACCGTAAGCTGCTCTTCCAATTCAGCTGGAGCGACGGTTGCGGCCCAGCCGCGAACCCGTTGGGCTTCGAGTTGAGTTTGGGCGTGCAATCCGGCAAGCGACAGGACCCACAGTGCGCAGGTCAAGGCAATTTTGGCCACCCGGCCGGCATGCCTACCCCCTTCAAAAGGAGTAGTTAAGAAGGCCTCAACACAGGCAAGCGCTTCCTCGTCGGAAATGAAACGCGCCGGCAAACACAGCACATTCGCGTCATTGTGGCCGCGCGCCAACCGCGCAACTTCCGCATTCCACGCAATCGCCGCGCGGATCCCCGCGTGCTTATTCGCCGCCATCGCCACGCCGTTTGCCGATCCACAAATCAAGATTCCCAGCTCCGCGGAACCGGAAGCCACATCTTCGGCTACCCGATGCGCATAGTCCGGATAGTCCACCCGGTCCTCGGTATCCGTTCCACGGTTCACGGCGACCACTCCGCGGGCCTCCAGAAATGCAGCTACACGGGCCTTCAGCGCTGGTCCCGCATGATCACACCCCAACGATACGTTCATGCGGGAAAGGTAATTCACCATGCGCCTGTGAATTCCGGTGCATTCCTGTGCAGAAGTCCATCAGAACTTTGTTTGGTTTTCCATCGCATCCGACTAAAGCATGTTTTCTTCCACCTTTCCAAACCCGAACCGACGAACTTGCTGAAAACTTCTGCGCATCCGAATCCCACTTGTTCACCCCATGAACGCGCGTTAGTTATCCCCACAGGGTTTTCACGAGTTCATTCCCTAAAAACTCTAAACGACTGGTATTCAATCGTAAAATAGACGCCTACATGTGGAAAACGTGAACGAAATTTGTGCAAAACCGAAAATGCAACCTTCCGCGGTTCGCGTCATCCACAGTTTCAACAGACCACTACTACTAGCACTTCTTTTCTTCTTTAAAGGAGAATACATAGAAGTGTGTGGACAGGAAGTTGTGGATCGGCCGGAAGGATGCGTGTGGACCGTGTACCGGTTTGCAGAAGGAGGGGTGGCCAGCGAAGGGTGTTTGGTGAGAGGTTTGCCTGAGGGGATGTGGACGGCATTTCATCCGACCGGGGCAATCAAAAGTCGGGGAAACCGAGAAAACCACGTGCTCGCTGGAGACTGGGAGTTTTACCGGGAAGACGGGACCTTGGAACAAGTTGTTCAGTATGCAGCGGGGAAGCGAAACGGTTGGGAAGCGGTGTATGCAGCGGACGGAACCCTCGTTTCTCGGACTCCCTGGGTGGAGGACGTCCGTTCAGGTGTGGCGGAATTTTTCCACCCAAACGGCAGCAAGTCCCGGGAAATTCCGTTCGCAAACGGGCGGGAACACGGAACCGGAAAGGAATTTGCCGAGGACGACGGCCGACTGATTTCCCGCATGGTGTTCTCAAACGGAGTACAAATCGGTCTCGAAAAAATCAACCGCTACGGACCGGAAGGGAAAAAAGAGGGCCTGTGGGAAGTGGTCCGCGCTTCCGGGGGACTGCAAGAAGAAGGCACGTGGAGACGTGGCGTTCGGCATGGGATCTTCCGGTTTTACGATGCCCAGGGGAAGCTTGAACGCATGGAGAAATACGAGAATGGCGAGCGGGTCGTGGACGAAACCACGACGGCGATGCTCGACATTCGCAGGGAGTTTCACCCGAACGGAACAGTCCGCAGGATCGGGTCGTACCGCGACGGCAAAGAGCACGGCATTTTCCGCGAGTACGACGCAACCGGTGCACTTGTGGGGGGCACGCTCTATGTGGATGGCGTGCGGACCGGGGAGGGGGTGACGGATGCTTTGGGCAACCGAGAAGGCCCATGGAAGCTGTGGTATCCGGATGGCAGTGTGCAGGCAGAAGGTGTGTATGCGGGCGGTGTGCGCGAAGGAGAGTGGACTTTCTACTATCCGAATGGGGAAGTTGCGCAGCGGGGGAGTTACCGGGAGGGGGCCTTCCACGGGGCGTGGGTTTGGTACTATCCCGGTGGAAAAATCCACCGCAAGGAGCAGTACAGAAATGGGAAGGAAGACGGCCAAATCCTGGAATACAGCCCGGAAGGTCAGGTTCTCGTGGAGGGCGAGTACGTGCGCGGCCTGCGCAACGGAACCTGGACCGTCGATGTCAACGATCACCGCGAGCAAGGTGCGTACATTGACGGCGAGAAAACAGGGGAATGGATTCACACCCACGCCAGCGGCACCGTGATTTTCCGCGGGTCGTATGTCAACGGAATGCCGGAGGGCCGCCACACGTGGTGGTACGCCGACGGTACCCGCAGAATGACGGGGATGTACGTGGGCGGAGTTCAGGAAGGACGTTGGGTGTATTCGTTTCCGACCGGCGAAGTCCGGAGGGAAGAAGAGTACAAAGGGGGCGAATTGCGGCGGATCGATGGGTTGCGTTTGGAAAAGATAGAACCCTCGGATGCGCCCAGTAACTGACCGCGTTGTTCCCGCTGCGGCAGAAACCCTTGTGTGGTTTCCGGTTTCCGGGCCTCCCGAGGCGCACCACACGGTGTGGCTGGGACTCGAACCGGCTGCCGTCCATTCCCTGTGTTCCGGACCAGCTGTTCAGGCTGCGCTCGCGGATGCTCGGGTAGGCAAACCCGCCACCATAGAAGTGGAACCCGGGCGTCGCTGGGAAATCAAGCCGTTTTTCCGCGCTGAGGACGGCTTGTGGTGCCAAATCCGCGACCTCACCACCCAACTCGAGCGGCTCGACGTGTTAGAGCAGCGGTCCCACCAGTTCGACGTGCTGAGTACCGCGGCCATGGAGGGCATCGCGGTCGTACGTGAAGGGCGCATCGAAGACTGCAACGGCAGGTTTGCCGAGCTGCTGGGGATTGCTGATCCCACAGACTGCATCGGGCTTCCACTGGAAACGTGGTTCGATCTTCGGGATGTTCGGCGGCTGCAGCTCCGCCACCACCGCAACAGCCCGTGCGAAGTGCAAGCGCGCACCCAAAGTGGAGCCATTGTTTTTCTCGAGGGCTTCATCCACCCCGGCGACGGCGACCGCCGCGACATCTTGCTTGTCCACGGCATCACGAACCGCAAGCGGGCGGAGCGCGACCTGCTCGAGACGAAGGAGCGGTTCAGGTTGCTGGTGGAATCGAGCCCGGTCGGGTTGTTCCTTGCCGTGGACGGAAAGATCCGGTACGCAAATCCAGCGGCTGTGGACATGCTCGACATGCAGCGCGAGGATGACCTCTATGGGCTGGAGATGGTGGCGTGTTTCGGTGAGGCGGACGGAAAAGGGGTTCAGGAGGATTTGGCCCTGACGCGTCAGGGCGCCAAACCCACCGCGCGACAACTCACGCTGCGGTGCCCGCGGCGGCACATCCCCCTGCGCGAAGTCGAGGTCCGCATGACGCTGAGCATCTTCGACCGGGAACCCGCTGTGCAGCTGACCGTTACCGACTTGAGTTCACGCGTGCAGCTCGAGCGCGAGCAGTTGCGCGCGCAGGTCGCCGAGGAATCGAACGTTCAGCTGCGTGAAGAGATTGAACGCCACAAAGCGACGCAGGCCTTGCTTCGCCAGGCTGAAACCCTGAATCACAGCATCATCGAGAGCTCGATCGACATGATTCTGGCGTTCGATGTGCGTGGGCGGCTCATCCAATTCAACCAGGCGGCCTCGGTTGAGTTTGGCTGGACCGCGGAGGAGGCGAAGCTGCTCGACTACCGGGCATTTCTCGCGCATCCCGAGGAAGCAGATCGGATGTGGCGTGCCCTGCGGGAGCAAGGGTTCTTCGTGGGAGAGGCCATCGGGCTTCGGGCTTCCGGCGAGGAATTCAACCTGCTCATGTCGGTGGCGGCGCTGCAAGGAGACGACGGGTTGCGCGGCTCGGTGGTGGTCGGGCGGGACATTTCGGACCTGAAGGCGGCCGAAAGCGAGCTCCGCCGCAGCGAGGAACGCTACAGAGACATCCTGGAA
>Ga0079300_10000400_pt1 | contig 16308 bp, 15 predicted proteins | sample Wag4_2014_7_11_FD_74799 | JGI IMG/M metagenome (GOLD analysis project Ga0079300, IMG submission 74799) | Fresh water microbial communities from Ohio, USA - Utica-2 Time Series HT 2014_7_11 | ecosystem: Environmental > Aquatic > Freshwater > Water tank | place: USA: Ohio | collected 2014-07-11
CTATTGGTAAGTCCTGTTAGTATGCGTTCTCAAATCAATATTCTCATTGATAAGGAAATTAAGGAAGCAAAAAAAGGTAAGCCTGCAAAAATTATCTTGAAGTTGAACTCCTTAAGTGATGTAACACTTGTTGAAAAATTATACCAAGCAGCTGCAGTGGGTGTTGAAGTGCAGTTAATCATTAGAGGCATCTACTCAATCAAAAAATTGTTGAAAAAGGGGCAAAAAGAGCCGCTGGCCATAAGTATTGTTGATCAGTACCTTGAACATGGAAGAGTAATGTATTTTTACCAAGGTGGCAAAGAGTTGATGTTTATATCTAGTGCAGATTGGATGGTTCGAAATTTAGATCATAGGGTAGAAGCAGCTTGTCCTATTAACGATCAACAAATCAAGGAAGAGATCTTAAAGATCTTACACATACAATTGGCTGATAATGTGAAGTCGAGGTTTTTGGATGTAAACTTTACCAACAACTATGTATCTTCACAAGGCAAGAAAAGGATTCGGTCTCAGCAAGAGACTTATAATTATCTATATAAAAAGCAGTTGCAAATAAATAGTGAAACTAGCAGCGATTGATATTGGGACAAATGCGTGTAGATTATTGATTTCAGAAGTCATCCCTGTTGAAGGTGGTGCAACAAAATTCAATAAATTAAATCTGGTAAGAATTCCTCTTAGGTTGGGATTCGATGTATTCGAAACGGGTGAAATCTCCAAGGAAAAAAAGGGGATGTTGTATCAGTCTATGAAGGCTTACAGCCACATCATGAATGCCTATAGTGTTACCAAGCATATTGCAGTAGCTACTAGTGCTATGCGCGACGCCAAGAACAGAAAGGAAATTGTGCAAAAAGTGTTCTTGGAAACAGGAATCAATATTCAAATTATTTCAGGAGATTTTGAGGCTTCCTTGATTTATGAGTCTCATATCGCCGAAACACTTGATCAAGATACCAATTATTTATATGTAGACGTAGGCGGAGGAAGTACCGAGCTTACACTGATCTCAAAAGGACAACTCATCTTTAAAGAGTCTTTTAACATAGGGACTATCCGATTGCTTAAGAATCAAGTAAGCGAAGCTGATTGGGACTACATGAAGCAAACGCTGAAAGACATTACCAAAGATTTTCCAAAATTAACAGCAATTGGAACTGGTGGAAATATCAACAAGATTTTCTCACTGAGTAAACGAAAGGATGGGAAACCATTAGACTTAGACCTATTAAGATCTTACTATAAAGAGTTTTCATCTTGCACTTTAGAGGAAAGAATTCAACTCTATCAACTGAGGGAAGATCGTGCTGATGTTATTGTACCTGCGCTTTTAATTTACACCCAAGTGATGAAATGGTCGTCCATTGATGAGATTTTGGTCCCGAAAATAGGATTGGTGGATGGTTTAATTCAACACCTTTACGAGGAACTCGCCGTTTAGTTTACTGGCTTGCTATCTGTTGTTGTGGTATTTCGAAAGGCGATTTCCATTGATTAGCCGTTATACTTGCTAGTTTAGATTGAGGTCTTCCTTCAACCACTTCTCTAATAATATCAACAGCCGTTTTATTTAGCATTAATTGTTTTTGTCCGCTTTGTTCTATCCATTCTTCAAATGCCCTCTTGAAGTTTATATCTAGATTATTAATAATCTTAACATTAAAATCTTTAAGTGCCTCTGCATTGCACAATTGCTCATATTGACCTTTCAGGGGAATAACCATCAACTTTTTGTTGAGGTATAACGCTTCAGCTGGCGTTTCAAATCCTGCTCCTGTAATAATACCGTGGCTGTTGAGTAAGCTTTGCGTAAAGAGTTCCTGGCTTACAGGGAGTATTTTGTAATTATGGTTGACGATGATATCTTTTGTTTTACGGCAGAAAATTTCAAATTTGAAATCTTTAATTTCCTTTATTGCCTCAATAATGATGGAAGAATCATATTGACCTAAATAAATAGTGATATGACCCTTATTAGAGGGATCTGCTTCTAGGATACTATTTTTGATGATGGGATTAAAAATATTATCATCATACTCGCGAAAATGAAATCCATAGTTTTCAGTCCCTACGGCATAATTTTTAAGTACCCATTCACCCAAAAAATCTGTTTTTGCTGGTCGAGGTACCTTTTTACTTACAAAAGATGCCTGATGGCCAAGATGTATTGATTTTACTTTTTTTAAACGACAAGCAAGTGAAGTTATAGATTCAAAATCATTGATCACTAAATCATATTTCTCTACTGGCAGGAATTTTGCCTCATTCCAGATTTTCCTTACGGATATATTTTTGATTGTCTTTTGAATATCAATTGATCCAGCTTCATTGTTGTAGACCAAGCTGAGCCCCTTACTTCTGTACGCAATCGGAAGGCTTGATTTTAAGCTATAATTTGATCCACTTAAAAAAACATCCACCTCTCCATACTTCTGGAATAAGGGAACTAGTTCAGCGGCTCTGCTAATATGCCCATTGCCAGTGGCTTGAACAGCATAAAATATTTTCATGGGTTATGCGGAGGGTAAAATTGAGTTAAAGAAAAAGGAAACTTCTTCTGATAGTACATTCAGTGAGGGGATCTTATTTTCTTCAATGATTTTAACGCTATTTTCAACTTTAAAGGCTTTTTCATCAAATTGATATATCTCCCATTTGCTATTCACATATTCTAGCGTGGTAAGATTTTCTATCCAGTCGCCACTGTTCATATACACTACTTCGCCAAGTTCTGTCTTTATCGTTTTGATCTGAGGTTGATGTATATGGCCACATATAACATGCGTGTATTCATTCTCAATAGCTAATTCAGCAGCAGTTTGTTCAAAATCTCCAATCCATTTGACAGCTTTTTTTACACTATTTTTTACTTTCTTACTTAAGCTCATTTTTTCTCTACCCACAGTTTTCAAAATCCAGTTGATGGCTCTATTGAATAAAATGAGAAGGTCATACCCGTGTCCACCTAGTTTTGCAATTATTTTAGCGCTTCCTTTGGTTGTGGCGTCAAACACATCTCCATGAAAAATCCATGTTTTATTTCCATCAATTTCCAACACTAATTTATCTGCCAGCTGGAAGTTGCCTAGTTTTAAGCCACTATATCTTCTTAGTGATTCATCATGATTCCCTGTGATATATACAATTTTTGTCCCTCTAGAAAGATGCCCAAAAATTTCTTTGATTACTTGCATGTGCGAAGAAGGGAAGAAGTGCTTCCTAAATTGCCAGATATCTATAATGTCACCGTTTAGTACTAGTAATTTGGGTTGGATACTCCGTAAATAACTAACTAGTTCTTTTGAATGGCAGCCATAAGTACCAAGATGGGTATCACTAAGTACCACTATATCTAGATTTCTTTTATCCATTGCTTAAGTTTACTAAATATCCACATGTTGCTTTAGCAAAATGTTAAGCATCAATTAATCTATTGTAAACAAATGTCAAAATGATTAGGTTAAGCTTGATTATTAATACTGCAATAATATTCAGTTAATATTCTACGAGCACCTTTAGACAAAACAATCAATCATGTACGCGATCACTAACAGAGAAAATGAAGTAGTTGGAGTTGTCCAGAATAATATAGTCTTTGCAGCAGTTAGCCAAAATGTTATCGGTATTTTGATTGGTGATTGTCTCTATGGAAAATCATTTAAGATGGTGGGTAAAATATTTAACTCAACCGTTTATTTGTTAGATGGTAGTATTATTGGAAAAGTTGAAGTTAATTTACAGTATAAAGTCAAGGTCATCAAAAAAGAACACATGGTTGATGCCTGGGCCATACTTTCTGGTGTGAAAGAACATACCAGTCAATGGATAATTGAGAAAAAGAAATGGTCACAAAAAGGTTTGCTTGAATGGTTGAGTTAAATATTCGACCATCTTGTTTGGACCTTTGATTTCTAGTTTCTACTCAAAGTAAATCCAAATGTAGTCCCAATACCAGGAGTACTTCTCACATGAATTAATTGTCCGTGCGCCTCTATGATGTGTTTGCATATGGCAAGCCCTAATCCTGTTCCACCAATATTTCTACTCCTGCCGTAATCTGTTCTGTAGAATCGTTCAAAGATTCTGGGCAAATGTTCTTCTGCAATACCTATGCCATCATCGCTAATTTCGAATAGCACATTCTCTTTATCCGTTTTATAAATACTAGCCTCAACATTACCATCTTGATTGCCATATTTAATTGCGTTATCAACTAGGTTGATGATGACCTGTCTTATTTTTTCTTTATCTGCATATACTGTAATAGGTTGTTCACAACCTTTTTTTATTCTGCATTTAATATTTTTAGTTTGTGTTTTAATCATCAATGCATCAAATACTTCGTTCACTAGATCTTGGATAACAAAATGTTGAAAATGCATTTGTTGCTTGCCGCTTTCCAATTTGGTGATTTCATCTAAATCAGAAATCAGGTTAATTAGTCGTTCAGTATTATGATGAGCATTATTTAGAAATTTTTGACTTACTTCAGGATTATCCATAGCACCTGAGATTAAAGTTTCCAAATAACCTTGAATTGCAAATACTGGGGTCTTGAATTCGTGTGCAAGATTTTGAAGAAATTCTTTTCTAAAAGCCTCATTTTTTAGCAATAAATCCATCTCTGCTTTTCTTTGATCGGCCCATTGAAGCACTTCTTCTCCTACTTCTTCTAAACTCTTTTTAGGTAATACTTTATTTTGGAAAAATTCTTCTCTTTTGGAAGCTTTTGTTTGGTAGATGAACTTGTAGATTAGTTTTATCTTTCTGTTGATGAATTCATCAATTACATAGTGAGCGAAGAGATAGGAGATCAGTAAAATTGAAAGTGAAGAGATGACGACAAAAACTTTGTTGACCGACAAAAGCATAAGTATTACTGCCATGGTCATGGCTGTAATCATCGAAATGTAAAAGGCAATTCTGCTGGCTGTCGGACTTTTAGAATCGAACATAATGCAATGTACGAAATCAGATCTCGAATTTGTAGCCAACACCCTTAACTGTTGTGATACAGTCGATACCTAATTTTTGACGGATTTTTCTGATATGTACGTCGATTGTTCTGTCGCCTACAATTACTTCACTACCCCAGATTCTGTTCAAGATTTCATTTCTGAGGAACACTCTGCCGGGCTTTGAAGCCAAATAATTCAGGAGTTCGAATTCTTTCTTGGCCAAATTGATAGGTTGGTCTTTGTAGTAAACCATGTACTCGTCTGGGACAATCCTGATGTCACCAAGCTCTATGGCGTTGCTAGCATCGGGCTTGTTGATTCTTCTAAAGAATGAATTTACCTTCGAAACCATGATTTTTGGGGAGATAGGCTTACTGATGAAATCATCAGCCCCAAATTCCAATCCTTTTACATGAGATAGCTCATCGTTTAAGGCAGTGAGGAAAACAATGATTGTATCGTTGAATTCTGGTTGTGCTCTAAGGATTTTACAAACCTCAATACCATTTTTTTTAGGCATCATGATGTCTAGAATGATGAGGTCAGGTTGACTTTGTTTGGCTTTGAGTATTGCTTGGTCCCCATCCTTAGCAGTAACAACCTCGTATCCATGAAGTTGCAGGTTGTAACTGATGATTTCTAGAATATCTGGTTCGTCATCCGCTATTAAAATCTTTTTGCCTGCCGATACCATTTTAAAGGTTTTTACGAAGTTACATTTCGTTGAGGGATAGTGATAGAAATAATGATTACCAAATTGTTAACACCCCAAAATGAGTTGCCTGAATATGTACTAATTTCGCAATATGGCACGATGGGGTAATCTCTTTTTAACCTTTTTTTTCTGTTGCACAAGTTTCTCTGCTTGGTCAAATACCGACACAGGCAGGGTGGCCATCGATATTCGAAGAGTTCAATTGCATGAGGATATTGATGCTCTTCAAATGAAGTTGTATAGTGTTGATGGTAAACAAGATAAAATCATTGCAGCCAGTAGGGATATCGACTTGAATTTATTACTGACTGATGTATACACCAGACAGGTAGACATCCTACAAAATGAGATTGAAACTGACTCTTCTTTGGATCATCGTGCAAAAATCAAGTACTTGACTGGTTTGAGAATCACCTTAGAGGGAAGTAATGGTGCGCTTAGAACAGCTCAATTGTCTGCAGAATCAGCTATACAATTGTTTGATGCCTATAAAGTTTACTACAATAAAGATAAGTTGGGAATAGGTTTGGGTAAATCTGTAGAGCAATATGCGTATCCAATTAACAAGATTTTGTTAGGGGATAATACTGTGTTTTTTGAAAACCCTGGTCTGAATTTGGCAAGAGTAGTGATGTTTCAGCAATTTGCAGATTTACATCCTGGAGAGGTGTTGGTTAAAATTGAGCCGTATCTAGACCAGCCATTTGCAGATAGTTTGTTGATTGGCTGCGCTTATGTGTTCCCTGACAAATTTTATAATTATGCAGCTGCAGCTGAGACAAGAGTTGGAAAGAGAATTCGAAACATCAAAGATCCTTTTGTCCAGCTTATTGTAAAGATATCTGACGAACGTTCAGGTAGGTTAATCTTCCCCTTTTTAGCTGCCATTCAAAAGGGTAGACTTACGATTGACAGTGTAAAGCAAACTGCAAAAGATAATTTGAAGTACTATAGGCTATTGGTGAAAACGCAGTTAGAATATATAGATGAATTAAGAAAAAAGGATACGCCTGTTTTGTACAAAGAATTAGGTGCTATGATCAAGCGTAAAGCTGAAGAACTTTATATTAATGAGATCAATGCATTACATGATTTACCAGATGATAAACGATTTAAAGTATTACAACCACTTACTGCTCCAGAGCTTTATTACATCATTGTAACTGGTGAAGATGTTATTTATACATCAAGTTATGTGGGAGTATACAATAGAATGCTGGCTAAGGCACCGCAACGCAATGGAGATAGTCTTCTTATGCAGGTTAAGTTTGATCGGTTTAAAAAATTCATCAGAATGGCAGCGAGTTACAACAAATTGGATGCTTTTCTTGCCACTATGCAACCTGGTAATGCTCAGTTGTTGATGAAAGCATTTGTACGTGGACTTGAAAAAACAAATAACTTGGAGGATGCTGTGGATGTTGCTGACTCCTATGGAAGTATTGGCAATCCTGCTATTGTACAATTGATGAAACAAGAAATTGTTGCCAACTTCAATCAAAACCAGTTGAACAACAACAGCAGGGGTGAGGCCATCTACGATATATTAAATCTTCTTTTTCTCTCTGTGGAAGACAGTAGTCAACAGCTTACAACTAAGTACAAGATTCCTCCGGTTTATCAATTGCCTACAGAGCTTCTAAAAGATACCGCAGGAAGGGTTATACAACAAGTTTTCTTCTATGGTGATAAGGATGGTATACAATCATTTCAAAATTTCCTTGGATTATTCAAAGGGAAAAAGGAATGGAAAATTACACAGAATGATAATTGGGTCGAAATACAATCTCAGGCGGGAAAACCAGTATGGATATTTGCGAATAAACCACTTGATAATTCTAAGGGAGATGACCCTGATGCAAAAGCTCAAAAATTATTGATTGAGTATTTGCGAAAAAATGATATTCAACCAACAATTGTTATTCATAGAGGGCATAGTTATCATTTGAAATATACAATCGGTCAGCTGCCTTCATCAGCTAAAATAATTGTGCTAGGATCTTGTGGGAGTTATCAAAATTTGAATGCGGTATTGCAAATTTGTCCGGATGCACAAATAGTCTCCTCAAAGGAGGTTGGTTCTCGTTTGGTAAATGAACCTGTTTTAAAACTGATCAATGAGTCATTGCTTTTCCAAGAAGAAATAGATTGGATAAGCTTGTGGAATACCTTAGGTAAACAATTTGAAGGCAGTGAAGCACAGGAACGTTTTGAAAATTATATTCCTCCGCATAAAAATCTTGGTGCACTATTTATAAAAGCGTTTAATAACAGAGAGCTTTGAAGCTATAGCAATGGGGGTATCGGTAGAAAAGAGTAAGCAGAAAAAAATTTTTGATCTTCAGCTTTTACTGAAGATATTTTCATTTGCAAAACCTTACGCAGGAAAGTTTTATTTATCTACAATCCTTGCTGTTTTGCTTGCATTACTTGCGCCTATAAGACCCATGTTAATTAATGAAACACTCAAACAAACAAATGAGGTAGGTACTTCTTCGGTTGATGTAGTCACTCATATTTTGTTATTGATCACTCTTTTTCAAGTTGGTTTGTTGGTATTAGAATCTGCATTGCGTTTTTTGTTTACCTACCTAACTTCTTGGCTGGGACATAAAGTTGTGAAAGACATCAGGGTACAGGTATACGATAAAATTTTATCACTCAATCTCAGGCAATTTGACAAAACTCCAATTGGTACACTTACAACCAGAACCATTAATGATATTGAAGCAGTCAATGATATATTTGCGGAAGGATTGGTTCCCATTTTGGCTGACTTCCTTTCCATCATTGCTATTCTGATTGCGATGTTTTATACCGATTGGCAATTGGCATTGGTTTGTATTATACCCTTCCCTTTTTTAATGATTGCCACCTATTTATTTAAAGAGAGTGTAAATAAATCTTTTATTAGTGTTAGAAATGCTATCGCTGCGCTAAATGCTTTTGTACAAGAGCATATTTCCGGTATGCAAATCATTCAATCCTTCACAGCTGAAAAAAGAGAGCAAGAAAAATTCAAACTTATTAATCAACAGCACCGAGACGCTAACATAGGCGCCATATTTGCCTATTCTGTTTTTTTCCCAGTGGTAGAAATTGTTTTGGCTTTTTCCATGGGTATCCTGGTATGGTTTGCTGCAACAGAAACTAGTATTTTAGGTGAGGCACAAGCCATGGAAATGGCGGGGAAGGTTGTTTCATTTACCTTGTTGTTGAATTTACTATTTCGACCGCTGAGGGTAATTGCCGATAAGTTTAATGTCTTGCAAATGGGAATGGTTGCAGGCGAGCGAATCTTAGTGGTATTGAATAATCAAGATGTGTTACCCGAGCAGTCGAATGCACAGACCATTCAATTAAAAGGTGAGGTAAAGTTTAAGGAGGTGAGCTTTTCTTATGTGGAAGGTCATCCCGTCCTAAACAATATAAGTTTTCATGTTCCCGTTGGGAATACCTTGGCAATTGTCGGGCATACGGGAAGTGGAAAATCAACTATCATCAACCTGATCAATAGGCTATATCAGCACCAGTCGGGACGCATTTTACTGGACGGAATTCCAATCGAAAACATTGAAATACAATCACTTAGGTCCGGAATTGCAGTCGTTTTGCAGGATGTATTTCTTTTTTCTGGAACGATATTGGAAAATGTGACCCTCAGGAATCCTAGCATTACACGAGAAGAAGTTGTTGCCGCAGCTCAACTCATGGGGATCCATGATTTTATCATGCAGCTCCCTAATGGATACGATTATAATGTTATGGAAAGGGGAGCTACTTTGTCGCTCGGACAGAGACAACTTCTGGCTTTCATCCGAGCCCTATTGTATAAGCCTGCGTTACTCATTTTAGATGAAGCTACTTCCTCCGTAGATGCTTATACAGAAGGGTTGATTCAGCGGGCTATTGAGTTGCTCACTACCGGCAGGACCTCCATTGTAATTGCACATAGGCTGTCAACCATTCAAAAAGCCCATGAAATTCTGGTCTTGGACAAAGGACAGATTCTTGAGGCGGGTAACCACCAGGAACTGCTCCAAAAGGGAGGTGCTTACGCCAAATTGATCGAACTCCAGCGACAGTCAAAATTTGACTGATATTTTTTACCTCAACCTAGCTTTATTAGGTGTTTCGGCACTATCTTTGCGCAAAATTTGAGTGCAATTATGCGTCTGAATGGCTTAAAATCTTTGCTGGTAGCGTGTTTCAGCCTTTTTTCGGTGCTGATTTCCCTACCTGCAGCAGCAAATGAGGAAGTCGCTGGAGAGAAGCTCAACCCAGCCAAAGTGATTATGGAGCACATTCAGGATTCACATGAATTCCATTTCTTCACTTTGAAGAATGCCGATGGTTCTGAATTTCATGCTACCATTCCACTTCCTATTATTTTGTATTCAAAGGAGAAAGGACTTTCTGTGTTTTCTTCTGCAAAGTTTCATCACGGACATGAAGCCTATAATGGCTACAAGATGGAGCATGATAAAATTCATGCTGAGGATCCCAATGAACATGTGTACGACTTGTCAATCACCAAAAATGTAGTGCAAATGTTCATCGCACTCACATTACTTGTTGTTTTGATGCTCAACATAGCAGCCAAATATAAAAAGGGACAGGGTGTGACAACAGCTCCAAAAGGATGGCAAAATGCAATTGAGCCAGTCATCACGTTTGTAAGAGATGAGGTAGCTAAGCCTAATCTTGGTGGTAAGTACAAGAAATACCTTCCTTACTTGCTGACTGTCTTCTTCTTTATCTTGATCAATAACTTATTCGGATTGCTTCCAGGTTCAGCAAACGTTACAGGTAATATTGCCTTCACTGTTGTTCTTGGGGTGATTTCTTTCTTTGTGATTTTATTCAGCACCAACAAGCATTTCTGGGGTCATATTTTCTGGTTCCCTGGTGTTCCTACTCCGGTAAGAATTTTTATCATGTTGCCTGTTGAATTGTTGGGTGTGTTTACCAAGCCATTTGCGCTTATTGTCCGTCTTTTTGCGAACATGGTTGCTGGTCACATCATCATTTTAAGTTTCATAACATTGATATTTATTTTCGGAGAAATGAGTGGCATTGCAGGATGGGGTTTCTCACCGCTTTCTGTAGGTTTCGCTGTATTCATTTATCTGATTGAAATAATGGTAGCCTTTATTCAAGCTTTCATCTTCACCAACCTGACTGCTGTATTTATCGGACAGGCTTTTGAAGGTAGTCACGATGAAGGTCACCACTAAACGCTTTTTTCATTTTTAAAAACAAGTATCATGAGTCTGATGAACATTCTGCTCGACGTTAGCGTATCACACCTTGGTGGTGCTATCGGTGCAGGTCTCGCTGCAATCGGTGCCGGTATCGGTATTGGTCAGATTGGTAAAGGTGCAGTTGAATCAATTGCACGTCAACCAGAGGCTGCTAATGACATTCGTGCGAACATGATCCTGACAGCAGCTTTCGTTGAGGGTGTTGCCCTTTTCGCGGTTATTGCAGGTCTTCTTGCGGTATTGAAGTAATCAATACAGCATTTCGCCAAAATCATACTGCATCCAAAGCACAGGGCGGAGGATGCAGTACTTTAAAAACAAGTCTTTTAAAATATAAAACATGGATCTTTTATTACCTGGTTTAGGTCTTTTGGTGTGGACCCTTGTTGCATTCTTGATCGTATTTTTTATACTTAAGAAATTTGCTTGGGGCATCATTATCAAATCATTGTCGGAGCGCGAAACTGGTATAGCTGAGTCATTGGCTTCTGCTCAAAAGGTGAAGGCTGAAATGGCGCAGTTAAAAAGTGAAAATGAAGCTTTAATGGCTCAAGCACGTGAAGAGCGTTCTCAAATGTTGAAAGAGGCCAAAGAAACCAAGGATCGTATTGTAAACGAAGCAAAAGATCAGGCCAAAGCGGAGGCTGCAAAAATTGTAGCTGATGCACAAGCTGCGATCCAAACACAGAAAATGGCGGCTTTGACTGATGTGAAAAATCAGATTGGTAATATGGTTATTGAAGTGGCTGAGAAGGTTATTCGCAAGCAACTCGACAACAAAGCCGAGCAAGAAAAATATATTCAGCAAATGGCTGGTGAACTTCATCAGTTCGGAAACTAATTATAGAAAAGCATGGGTCATTCTAAAGTTGCATATCGTTACGCAAAAGCTTTGTTTGATCTTGCACTGGAAACAGGCAAGGTTGATCAGGTTCATGCAGATCTGAATACCATTCAACAGGCTAACCACAAGGAATTGAGTACTTTGCTAGGTTCTCCTGTGATTGGAAGTGACAAAAAAACTTCAATATTTGAAGCTGTATTTGCACAACATGTTCAGCCCATTACTGTCTCCTTTTTCAAATTGATTTTCCACAAAGGAAGAGCAGTAGCTATCAAAGATATTATTGAAGCTTATTTTGATAAGTATCGTTTACACAAAGGCATTAAAGTTGTTGAAATGACTACTGCTGTAGCTGTTTCAGATGAAGTGAGACAATCGATTGTGAAAGAATTACAGAACAATAAAATGCTAACTGGTAAAAGCATTGAATTAAAGGAAAAAGTAGATCCTTCAATCATTGGTGGTTTGGTGATGCAGGTAGATGATAAATTATTTGATGCTAGTATTAAGCATGATCTTCAATTTATCAAGAAGCAGTTTATCAACAACATGTACGTTAGTCAAATTAAATAAAAACAAGAATCATTTTTTAAATCATCAGATATGATAGACATTAAGCCCGATGAGATTTCAGCGATACTTCGTCAACAGCTGAGCAATTTCAATACCTCTGCTGAATTAGAAGAAGTGGGCACCGTTCTTCAAGTAGGTGACGGTATTGCTCGTGTTTACGGATTGAACAATGTAAAATCCGGTGAGCTTGTTGAGTTTGACAATGGTGTTAAAGCCATTGCCTTGAACCTTGAGGAAGATAATGTGGGTGTGGTATTGATGGGTGAAGGTGCAGGTATCAAAGAAGGCTCTAAAGTAAAAAGAACAGGAATGATTGCATCAATCAAAGCCGGTATGGGTTTGGTAGGTCGTGTAATCAATACCTTGGGTGAACCAATAGATGGTAAAGGTCCAATTGCAGGTGATCTTTATGAAATGCCAATCGAGCGTAAAGCACCAGGTGTAATTTTCCGTGAGCCGGTAAAAGAACCACTTCAAACAGGTCTTAAGGCAATTGATGCCATGATTCCTATCGGAAGAGGTCAGCGTGAGTTGATTATCGGCGACCGTCAGACTGGTAAAACAGCTATTGCAATTGACACCATCATCAACCAAAAAGAATTTTACAAAGCAGGTAAGCCTGTATATTGTATCTATGTAGCGATTGGTCAGAAAGCCTCTACTATCGCAGGTGTAATGAAAACGCTAGAAGACAATGGTGCAATGGATTATACCATCATCGTTGCTGCTCCTGCTGCTGACCCAGCACCTCTTCAGTTCTATGCGCCATTTGCTGGTGCAGCAATTGGAGAGTTCCTTCGTGATACAGGAAATGCTGCCTTGATTATTTATGATGATCTTTCTAAGCAGGCAGTTGCTTATCGTGAAGTTTCTTTGTTGTTGCGTCGCCCTCCAGGACGTGAAGCATATCCTGGTGACGTATTCTATTTGCACAGTCGTTTGTTAGAGCGTGCTGCTAAGGTGATTGCAAAAGATGAAGTTGCTGCTAAAATGAATGATCTACCAGAATCAATCAAACACCTTGTAAAAGGTGGTGGTTCATTGACTGCATTACCAATCATCGAAACACAAGCGGGTGACGTATCTGCTTATATCCCAACGAACGTAATTTCAATTACAGACGGACAGATCTTCTTGGAGTCTAACTTGTTCAACGCAGGTATTCGTCCAGCTATTAACGTAGGTATCTCAGTAAGTCGTGTGGGTGGTAACGCTCAGATCAAGTCGATGAAAAAGGTATCTGGTACTTTGAAACTAGACCAAGCGCTATACCGTGAGTTGGAAGCCTTCTCTAAGTTTGGTGGTGATCTTGACGCTGCTACTAAGTCGGTTATCGACAAAGGTGCTCGTAACGTGGAAATTCTTAAGCAAGGTCAATATCAGCCAGTACCAGTAGAAAAGCAAGTTGCTATTATCTACCTAGGTACCCAAGGTTTGCTCCAACAAGTTCCAGTTAAATCTGTAAAAGATTTTGAAGAACAATTCTTGTCTGAATTGGAGGCTAAGCATCCAGAAATTTTAGCTGAATTCAAGAAGGGAAATCTTCCTGAAGATGGTTTAAAAACTATGGTTGAGTTTGCTAAAACTATTGCTGCTCAGTACAAATAAATCAAGTAGTACAATGCTTTTAAAAGCGCTGGTCAATAACCAGCGCTTTTTTATTGAACTTATCGCTCGAATTTATTGTTTAATTTGTGGTAACGCTATTTACTTTTTGTAATCAATATTGGAATTGATGATCCTCGAGGTTGAACATTTGAAAAAACGCTTTGGAAATTTTGTGGCAGTAGATGACTTGTCGTTTTCTGTTCAACAGGGTGAGGTATATGGTTTTCTAGGACAAAATGGGGCAGGAAAATCGACCACCATCAGGATGCTTTTATCACTCATTTCACCTACCAGTGGTTCTATTCAATTGTTTGGGAAATCAATTACTGAACATCGTGAGGAGATACTCAATCAAATGGGTGCGGTAGTTGAAAAACCTGATCTTTACAAATACCTCACAGGCTATGAGAACCTGAGTCTTTTTGCTAAAATGAGTGGTAAGCCTATTTCCAAAGAAACAATCAACAATACCCTTGCATTGGTTGGTTTGGAAAAAAGGTGCCACGATCCTGTAAGGGTTTACTCGCAGGGTATGAAACAAAGGTTAGGTATCGCTGTAGCGCTTGTGCATGATCCAGCCTTCATCATTTTAGATGAACCTACTAACGGACTAGATCCGCAAGGAATAGCAGATATCCGTAACCTGATTCTATACTTGAGTAAAGAGAGGAAAAAAACAGTGCTGGTATCATCACATCTTCTATCAGAAATTGAACAAGTAGCTGACAGCATGCTCATTATAAATAGGGGGAAAAAAATAGTTGAAGGTAGAGTAAATGAATTGTTGAATCCTAATCATGTTCGATTGGAGATAACGGTGGATGATGATCAAAAGGCGAAACAATTGATTGAAAATACAAGCTGGTCGAAAGGATTGAAGCATGCGCCAGATGGCAAATTGATTGTTGAGACGGAAGCCCAAGCTGTGGGCCAGTTGAATAAACTGCTTGTAGAAAACAATATAAATGTAACCAGCCTTCGTTCCATGAACTCTCTGGAGGCGTATTTCCTATCCTTAACTACCGGTAATGAAGTTTAATACAATCGTTTATTTAGAACTCTATAAGATATTTAGGAAGCCAAGAACCTATATAGCGTTTGGTGCTATCGCAGCAATAGTGGGACTCATTCAGTTGGGTTTTTATGCTGATGGGAAAAGTTATATGCAGTTCGGACTCCAATCGTTTACAGATTCTTTTGATATCAATGGTAACATCATGAATGGTTACCTCATGGCCTATATCATTTTACAATTGATGTTGGTGCATGTTCCTTTATTAATTGCACTTGTAGCTGGAGATATGATCTCAGGTGAAGCAGCACAAGGTACTCTTAGGGTATTGTTGACCAAGCCAATCAGTAGGGCGAAATTGATAGCAGGAAAATTCAGTGCAACTGCTATCTATACTATTGCTTTATTAATTTGGATGGCTATATGGGCGCTAGGAATTTCTATGATAGTTTTTGGAGTAGACGATATGTTGATTTTGAAAAGTGATTTGGTTACTCAAATTGTAAAAACAGATATCCTGTGGCGTTATGCTGCTGCATTTGGATTTGCTGCTTTGGCCATGACAACTGTTGCAGCCATGAGTTTTTTCTTGAGTCTTTTTGCTGAAAATTCTATTGGTCCCATCATGGCTACAATGAGTATCATTATTGTCTTTACCATTCTCAATACACTCGACCTTCCAATCTTTGATACAGTCAAACCCTTTCTCTTTACCAGTCATATGTTGGGTTGGAAAGGATTCTTCGACGTTCAAATCAATGAAAATAATGAGCAGATAGTTGGCTCAATAGAAAATCTCCCAGCAGTCATGATATCTGGTGGTATCTTATTGCTTCACATCATTGGATTTCTGATAGCCTCTATAGTGGTCTTCAGAAAAAAAGATATTTTATCCTGATTAGGCGTTATCTGTTACTACCAACAAGGAATAAATCATTCCTGGAAGCCAGAATATGAATGTAAGTAGTAATGAAATCCAGAACTTGGTAGTGACTTTATTTTCATAAAGTACTACTCCAACTGGTGGAATTAATATTGCAAAAATGATGGCTAATAATTTATTGTCGTCAATACGCTCACCATTTTTCAGGTTGGTTTTATATTGTTGAACTGCAGCTTTTACTTTTGAAATTCTTTCCTTCTTATCGTTCTTAGATAAGCTGTTGAATTCATTTACTGCTTCTTTGATTTGAGCTTCAGTCTTTGTAGATGCAGGAGGTAAAATTGCGGCAGAGGTACTGATTGAGGAAAGAGCAATTGCTGAAAATACTACGATGGTGAAAATTATTTTTTTCATGGATGAATTCATTTGTAGTGCAAAGGTAAAATTC
>Ga0079300_10000404_pt1 | contig 16279 bp, 16 predicted proteins | sample Wag4_2014_7_11_FD_74799 | JGI IMG/M metagenome (GOLD analysis project Ga0079300, IMG submission 74799) | Fresh water microbial communities from Ohio, USA - Utica-2 Time Series HT 2014_7_11 | ecosystem: Environmental > Aquatic > Freshwater > Water tank | place: USA: Ohio | collected 2014-07-11
GATCCAATAAGTGGCATGGCTGCTGAATTAGAAGAGGCCATTGCTATTGGAGGATTATTAAAACAAGGATGGAGACCTAAAAGAACCCTTGTGTATTGTGCTTGGGATGCTGAAGAACCAGGATTAATGGGTTCTACAGAATGGGTGGAAGACCACGCTGTAGAATTACAAGCTAAAGCGGTGGCATATATAAATTCTGATGGAAACGAAAGAGGATTTTTAGGTGCTGAGGGCTCACATGCTTTCTCGCCATTGATTACAGAAATTAGTAAAACAGTAATAGACCCACAAACAGGTGTTTCTGTTTTTGAAAGATCTAAAGCACAAAGAGCAACGCAAGAAAGCACGAGTGCTGCTAAAAAAGAAGCCTATGCCTCTACTAGTTATCCTTTAGGCGCCATGGGTTCTGGATCCGATTATTCTTCATTTATACAACATTTAGGTATTCCTTCATTAAATATTGGATATGGTGGAGAAGGTCCTGGCGGAGAGTATCATTCTATTTATGATTCTTATGATATGTATCGCCGTTTTAAAGACCCCACATTTATTTATGGAGTAACACTTGCACAAACAGCAGGAAGAGCTGCACTAAGACTTGCAGATGCAGACGCTTTACCGTTTGATTATACAGTGCTTCATACAACCATTAAAGGATATGTAAGCGAGTTAATTAATAATGTAGATCAATTAAGAGAGAAGACGCTTATTGAAAATGAATTGGTTAATAAAAAAGCATATGCTTATGCAGCAGATCCTGCAGAAGGTTTAACTATACCAAAGCTTACAGCTGAAGTTCCTTATATAGATTTTTCTGCTTTATTAAATGCACTTGCTAAATTAGAAAAAGCAGCAGCCCATGTAGAAGAAATTAAAGCAAGTGGAAATGCTGCTCAGTTAGCTGCACTGAATGCAAAAATTTATACAGCCGAACAAAAATTATTATCTGAAACGGGACTTCCACGCAGACCATGGTTTAAACATACTATTTATGCACCCGGTTTTTATACTGGCTATGGTGTTAAAACTGTTCCTGGTGTAAGAGAAGCCATCGAACAAAAAAATTGGCCAGAAACCAAAGAACAAATAATAGAAACAGCAAAAGCCATTGAAAAACTTTCTATGTTTTTAGATGCGCTATAGCATGTAAATTTGCCAATGCCTTTTCAATTAGAATCTACCTATACCCCGTCGGGCGATCAGCCTACAGCCATTCAAGCACTCACCGACGGGGTCTTGGAAGGCGAACGGTATCATACACTTTTAGGAGTAACGGGTAGTGGTAAAACATTTACCATTGCCAATCTTATACAAAATGTACAAAGGCCAACCCTTGTTTTAACCCATAATAAAACATTGGTGGCTCAACTCTACGGAGAGTTCAAACAATTTTTTCCTAATAATGCTGTAGGTTATTTTGTTTCTTATTACGACTATTATCAACCCGAAGCTTATTTACCCACTTCTGGTGTTTACATTGAAAAAGACTTAAGTATTAATGAAGAGCTTGATAAATTAAGATTGCAAGCCACTGCACAATTACTAAGCGGACGCAGAGATATTATTATTGTTGCCAGCGTGAGTTGTATCTATGGTATGGGTAATCCTACGGAATATGAAAAAGGAATTATAAGAATTAATGCAGGCATGGTTTTACCCAGACAAGCTTTTTTACATGCCTTGGTAAATAGTTTATACCACCGAACGGTGACTGAATTTGATAGAGGTTCTTTTAGAGTGAATGGAGACACTGTAGACATTCGACTACCTTATGTGGACTATGGATACCGCATTACATTTTTTGGAGATGAAATAGAATCTATTGAAAGCATAGAAGTAGAAAGCGGCAAAAGAATAGAGACCATGGAAAATGCGGCCATCTTTCCTGCTAATTTATATTTAGCCCCCAAGGACTTAGTACAAGAAATTATTTATGAAATTCAAGATGAAATGCGCGCGCAAGTGGAGTATTTTAAAAACACCGGCAAGCATCTTGAAGCACAAAGAATTAAAGAGCGTGTTGAATACGATATTGAAATGATTAGAGAGTTGGGCTATTGCACGGGTATAGAAAACTACTCCAGATTTTTTGATAGAAGAAAGCCCGGCACCAGACCCTTTTGTTTATTAGATTATTTCCCCAAGGATTTTTTATGTGTAGTAGATGAAAGCCATGTAACCATTCCACAAATATCAGGCATGTATGGAGGAGATAGAAGTAGAAAAATGAATTTAGTGGAATATGGTTTTAGACTTCCAAGCGCTATTGATAATCGACCTCTTAATTTTACTGAGTTTGAAAATATGGTGGGCCAGTCCATATTTGTGAGCGCCACACCAGGAGAATATGAATTAGAAAAAACAGGTGGTTTAATTATTGAGCAAGTGGTAAGACCCACGGGGCTATTGGATCCACCTATAGAAGTGCGCCCCACTAAAAACCAAATTGACGACTTATTAGAAGAGATTGCCATGCAGGTAGAAAAAGGCGACCGCGTTTTAGTTACTACGCTTACTAAAAAAATGGCGGAAGAAATGGACCGCTACTTAAGTCGTATTCAAATTAAATCAAAATATATTCATAGCGATATAGATGCACTTGAAAGGGTTGAAATTTTAAGAGAATTAAGATTGGGCGTGATTGATGTACTAGTGGGTGTGAACTTATTAAGAGAGGGACTCGATTTACCCGAAGTTTCATTAGTAGTAGTTTTAGATGCAGACAAAGAAGGTTTTTTAAGAAATGAAAAGTCCTTAACACAAACCTCAGGAAGAGCCGCTAGAAATGTAAATGGACGTGTTATTTTTTATGCCGATCAAATTACCAAGAGCATGCGCCGCACTATGGACGAAACCGATAGAAGAAGGGCCAAACAAATAAAATACAATACAGACCATAATATTACCCCCACCACTATTATTAAAAGTATTGAACAGGTAATGGCACAAACTTCCGTATTAGATATAAAGGGCTTTACGCTAAATAATATAAATATTAAAACTAGCGACGATCTTGAAATGGTAACAAATGTCTCTGATGAATTCAAAACCATTCCACAAATAGAAAAAGCCATTACACAAACTAAAAAGCAAATGGATAAGTTTGCTAAGGCACTTGATTTTATGGAAGCAGCCAAGCTAAGAGATGAAATGTTTAGATTAGAAGCACAACTAGAGAAAATGAAAAGTGCTTAGAACAAAATAATTATACCACTACTATTTGTATTAATTTTATACTTATGTCTTCCCTATTAGAATCTATATATAATGGCTTAGTGCAAACTACTTGGATAGAAGCCATAGCAGTCATATCAGGCATTGTTTCAGTTTGGTATAGTAGAAAAGAAAATATTTTAGTATTTCCTACAGGTCTATTAAACACGACCATTTATATTTATTTAAGTTTAAAAGGACATTTACTTGGAGAGGCTAGCGTGAATTTATATTATACTATTATGAGTTTGTATGGATGGTATTTATGGACAAGAAAAAATCAAACCAATCAAGAGCTCATTTTACAAATAACGAATAGTCATACTAAAGAAAGAATACAGCAGTTTTTATTTTTCGCAGGTGTATATGCCACTATTTATTTCGCCCTGGTTTATTTAAAACAATCCTTTGCGCCTGAAGCCATTCCTTGGGCAGACGCACTTGCAAGTGCCTCCGCCTATACAGCTATGTGGCTGATGGCCAAGAAAAAAGTAGAGAGCTGGTTTTGGTGGGTAGTTACCAATATTGCCTCCATACCTTTATATTTTATAAAGGGCTACACTTTTACAAGTGTTCAATTTATAGTATTATTAATTTTAGCCATTGCTGGTTGGATAGAGTGGAGTAGAAAAGCAAATAATACTAAAAGCCTTAATCAAGCTAAAATTGTTAACTAGCATAAATAAACTAAATGCTTAAAGAAAAAATGGCTACAAATACCAAGCTGCAAAAAATAGTGGTGCTAGGACCAGAGTCCACGGGCAAATCAACATTATCAGAAGCCTTAGCTAAACACTATGGCGTAGTAGATTGTAAAGAATATGCTAGACAGTATTTACATGAAAATGGTACAAAATATAATTTCGAAGATTTATTAACAATTGCCAAGGGGCAATTAACATTAGAGGAAGAAGCTATACAAAAAGCGGAGCAGCTATTTATTGAGCAATCAAAAAACAAGATAGTTATTGACACCAATATGTATGTTATGAAGGTATGGTGTGAATATGTTTTTAATAATTGCCATACTTATATTTTAGAGGAAATTCATAAAAGAAAATACGATCTCTATCTTCTATGTGATATAGACTTAGCTTGGACTCCAGATGAAATGCGTGAATACCCGGATGAAAAACCAAGACAAGAATTATTTGCTATTTATAAAGATATTTTAATCAATCAAAACACAGCCTGGGGTATTGTAAGGGGTGAGGGTGATGAGAGAACTCAAAACGCCATTCAACTCATTGATAAAAATTTAGGTAAATAAATTTTAAAAGATATTTATAACACAGTCAAGACTAATTCGCTTGTCTTTTCTATCACTATTAATTTTTTAATAGAGCAGCTACATCTTCATCGGTTTCAATATTATTCATCTCCCTTAGAATTTGGGGATAGCGCCAAGCAACCCTTCTAGTCATTGGACGCGCGGTAAATTTTTTAGGATTGGGAAAACCAGCAACTATCATGGCGGCTTCAGCCCTTGTTAAATTTTTAGCAGACTTCTTGAAATAGTGTTGTGCTGCAGCTTCCACCCCAAAACAACCCGGGCCGGTTTCAATTACGTTTAAGTATACTTCTAAAATTCTTTGCTTACCCCAAATAAGTTCAATTAAAAATGTAAAATAAACCTCCGGAATTTTTCTGATGTATTTATCATAGCGGCCACCCTGCCATAAAAAAACGTTTTTAGCAACCTGCTGCGAAATAGTACTAGCACCCCCACCTAAGGGTATTTTAGATTTTTTCTTTTTCTTTTTGGGTCGAAGGCTTTTTTCAATAGCGTCCCAATCAAAGCCCATATGATCTGTAAAGGCTTGGTCCTCACTTGCCATAGCGGCAAGCTTTATATTATAGGACATTTTATTCCAAGTAACATAATCTCTCTTTAAACCCAAACCAAAGGCGTTAGTAATTTGTGTAATGGTAATGGGCGGCTCTATAAATTTAGTAATGAGCACATAAGCCAGTGAACTTAAAAATAAATAAAGAAAAAAGCGACGTATTTTTTTAAGCACAAATAGAATTTATAAAATTTCTACGCTAAAACGTTTTCCAATGGGACGGTAATCGGGATTAGATTTTTTAACTAGAACGCCTGCAAGCCAGGCTGTTATGCCCCCTGCTAATTTTGGTAAATTATTTTTTTCAAAAACTGGATCACCGTCTATAACAGAATTGATAATATTTAATCCTACAAAACCAATACCACCCGCTTTTAAAAAAGTTCCATTGGTAAATACACTTCTAAAGCGTCCTCTATCTTTTGCAAAGGCCTTAATTTCATTAATATGTAAAACAAGTCGCCCTAGTTTAAGCGTGTCCTGCGCATAAGTACCAAACATAGTAACATTACCCTGTAAGGCAAATTGATTAATTTGAATAGAGTCATCTCTAATCCAATCGATATAGCCCGTAAGCCATTGTGCATTGCTAAACTCAAAGTTTATATAATTACCCTCTGTAAAGGATCTTATAACCACACCTCTATCCTTTAGTAATAATAGTTTGCCTCCTTGTGCCTTTAGATCTGTATGTAGAACAGATAAAAGAACTACCAAAAAAGAAAGTTTAAGAATGGTTAATTTTTTCACTATAGCAATTTACGATTTTTATTTTTAATTAAGAATAAGACATTTATAGATGAAAAAAGCCTTACCATCAATGTCTAATAATGTAAGGCACCATAAAACAAAGCGGCGCTAAATATTAAAATAATAATGCCTGAAACCCTATTAATGATAATCATGTTTTGAAGCGTAAGCTTAGGTCGAAGTTTACCTGCCAATGCTACTTTTATCAAATCCGATAATAAAACAAAAAATAAGCAAGTGCCAAATACTATAATTCTATAACTAAGAGGATTATCCGTTTCAGATGCGCTTGCACTAATAGCTGCCGTCCAGGCAAACCAAAATAAAAATACACTAGGGTTGAGTGTGTTCATAAAAAAGCCCGATAAAAAAGTGGAAACCAAATCTCTTTTACTCATTAATTTTTCTTTACTATCCTCTCCCCCTTCAAAAACTATTTTTTTAAAAAATAAAGTATACAGGCTCATTACCAATAAAAAACCAGCACCCAGCATCGCGATTAATGCCTTATGCGATAAAGCAAGTGTAAAAAAACCAGTAAAAAAATTACAGATAAATAATAAAACAATATCACTCATAGAAACTCCTGCTACAAAAACATATCCCGCTTTATGTCCATTGGTTAAACTTTGTTTTAAAATGGCAAAAATAACGGGACCAATAGAGATACTTAAAATAAGTCCTAGCAACAAACCTTTTAAAATAGGGGCAATCATTATTAAGCAATAAATTTTTTCCAATCATCCAATAAACTGCCTTTAATAACTCTTGGAAACTTATGCTGGCCGCCCACCTTGCCCTTACTGCTCATAAAATCCATAAATACATTTTCTTTTAAAACAGTTATAAATACTTTCTTTAAAGCACTTTTTCTCTCAATAGCATAATCATCATTTAATTCAATTAATTTCTCATCAATTTTTTTGATGAGTAAATCACTGTCTACGTCCTCATTGCAAGCCACATACCAATGATGTGCAAATAAACTTTCAAAAGGCACACCTGTCACACCAAATTCAGGAATAGATATATTCATTTCCTCGCTTACTAGTTGAATAGCCTTATTCATATTATCAACACTAAGGTGCTCACCTACTAAACTTAAAAAATGTTTTGTTCTACCTGTAATAATAATTTCCGCATTGGTTTTATCAATAAAGCGAATCGTATCACCAATTAAATAACGCCAAGCCCCAGCAGCAGTAGTAATTAATATTGCATAGTCTTTATTTTCTTCAACCTCGTGTATTAATAATGCTTGAGGGCTTTCAACCATTTCTCCATTATCATCAAAGTTGTTTTCATCAAAAGGAACAAATTCAAAAAAGATATGCTGGTTAAAAGACAAACGCATGCCCTCACCGTCTTGTTTATCCTGCCATGCCAAGAAACCCTCACTAGCCAAATAAGTTTCAATATAAGTAATAGGCTTTCCTAATAATTTTTCAAAACCATATTTATAAGGCTCAAAGCTTACACCACCATGCGCAAAAAATGCAAGATTGGGCCATATCTCGTGAATATTATTCAGCTTGTATTTTTCAATGACCATTTCAATACACATTTGTATCCAAGCAGGCACCCCCACAATAAATCCAATATCCCAATCGGGTGCTTTTTCTACAATTTTTTTCAATTTATTATTCCAATCTCTTTCCTTAGCAATTTTTTTACCAGGTTTATAAAAAGGTTGAAACCAAAATGGATTTTTTTTCGCAGTTATACCACTTAGATCACCTGCATAATACCCAGCTTCTTTTTGTAAGTCGGTACTTCCACCCAAGGCAAGCCAACCTTTGCCAATTGATGAAAAACTTACATCACTATACTTAAACAAACTTATGAGTTGTTTAATCATAATAATTTTATTGCCTCTTAATAAATCGTTGGTAATGGGTATGTATTTACTTGCAGACTCACTGGTACCACTACTTAAGGCAAAATATTTTATTTTACCAGGCCAACAAATATCTGATTCACCTTCAAGCGTTCGGTGCCACCATTCCTTATAAATTTTATTATAATTATAGGCAGGTACCGACTGCTGAAAAACTTTATCCGCTCTTTTGCTTAATAAAATTTTATCAAAATGAAACTGCTGGCCAAAAGCAGTATACCTCGCTCTGCGCAGTAATTTTTTGAGCACGCGTAGCTGTGCTCTTTTGGGGCTTCTCGGGGGAAGGCCCAAGGCTTTTTGAATAGATTTCGGTAGGTTAATCTCAAAAATGGGCATCTACAGATTAGGGGTTTATTTTTTAAAGATTATATGCAAAAATAGGAATGTTATTCCAGCAAACGCACCTACTTTTGCCATATGATTAAAAATACACTTTTAAAGGCTGTAGAGGCCGGTGGCAAAGAATTAAAGCATTTTTTTAACGGTTCTTTTACAATATCTAGCAAGGGTTCTCTGAACGACCTAGTAACCGAGGCCGACCATGCAGCAGAGAAGGCTATTTTCAAGGTGATTCAAGAGGCTTTTCCGACGCATTTTATTTTAAGTGAAGAAACGGGAGAAATCAAACAGGATTCAAAAATCAAATGGATTATTGATCCAATAGATGGCACCATCAATTTTGCCAATGGTATTCCTATTTGTTGTGTGAGTATTGGTGTGGAAGAAGAAGGTAAAATGATTTTAGGTGCCGTATACAATCCTATCATGAACGAACTATTTATAGCAGAGAAAGGGAAGGGCGCTACTTTAAATGGTCATAAAATTCAAGTAAGCGATAAAGATAATTTATTAAGTAGTTGTTTAGTAACCGGTTTTCCTTATCAATATTTAGATACTGAAAATGGGCCCTTACAAATTTTTGAAAAATTAATTCGCAAGGCCATTCCTGTTCGAAGACTAGGAAGTGCAGCCATTGATTTATGTTGGACTGCTGCAGGAAGGTTCGATGGATTTTATGAACATAAGTTGCAAGCCTGGGATAGTGCCGCAGGTTTTTTAATGGTAGAAGAAGCGGGTGGAAAAGTTACCGACCTAAAAGGAAATGCCTACAGTCCATACCAGCCGGGCATTATAGCTACCAATGGTAAAATTCATGATCAATTATTACACGTTATAACAGGCGGAAATTTATAAATTATTTTATGTCAACAGAAAGAACTGAAATTGATAAATTAGGTGAGTTTGGTTTAATAGAGCATCTCACTGAAAATTTTGAAACCCATAATGCCTCCACTGTTTTATCGATAGGAGATGATGCAGCAGTAATTGATCATTTTGGAAAACAAACCGTGATCACCACCGATTTATTAATTGAAGGCGTACACTTTGATTTAATGTATACACCTTTAAAACATTTAGGCTATAAAGCCGTGGTGGTCAATCTAAGTGATATTTATGCAATGAATGCAACGCCTACTCAAATAACGATGAGTATTGCGTTTAGTAATCGTTTTAGTTTAGAAGCCTTAGAAGAATTTTATGAAGGGGTGAATATTGCTTGTGAAAAATATGATGTGGACTTAATTGGAGGAGATACTTCCACTTCTCAAAAAGGTTTTATTATTTCTGTTACCGCCTTAGGTGAAGTGGCTCCAGATAAATATATAAAAAGAAGCACGGCTGAAAGTGGAGACCTGATCTGCGTTTCAGGCGATTTAGGTGCAGCTTTTTTAGGACTAACCCTTATGGAGCGTGAGAAACAAATATTTGTAGAGAACCCACAAATACAACCCAATTTAGAAAACGAAGATTATATAGTAGGTCGTTTATTAAAACCAGAAGCTAGAAAAGATATTATTGAAATTTTAGAAAATCAACAAATCCTTCCTACTTCTATGATGGATATTAGCGATGGCCTAAGTAGTGAGGTTTTGCATTTGTGTAAGCAAAGTAATTTAGGCTGTAGAATTTATGAAGAAAAAATTCCTATACACGAGTCAAGTCGTGCGGCTGCTTTTAAGTTTGGATTAGACCCAACAGTTTGTGCTTTGAATGGAGGAGAGGACTATGAACTTTTATTTACCATGAAGCAATCCGATTATGATAAAATAACCCTGCAAGAAGAAATTAGTGTGATTGGCTATATGTGTGATAAAGAAGAAGGCGCTAAATTAATTACCAAGGGTAAAAATTTATTTGATATAACAGCACAGGGCTGGAATGCTTTTGGAAAATAAGCTGAATCATTTTAATCATGCCTCTAAATTTCTAGTTATTGAATTTGAAAAAAATCGGCATCCTTCCAAAAAGGAAATTGATTTCGAGCTGATCTGAGCTCTTCTTTTTGTAGTGTAATGGTAAATACATCTTCTTTGTAAGCGCAGTGGTAGAGCACTTCTCCAAGGGGTCCTACAATTAAGGAGTCTCCACTATGTGCTATATTATTACCATCTATGCCCACTCTATTTACACCAATAGTATAACACTGATTTTCAATAGCACGCGCCGTTAATAATGTTTTCCATGCATGATTTCTTTTTTCTGGCCAGTTCGCCACATAAAGAAGTACATCATACTCTTCTCCTTGTTGACGGGCCCAAACAGGGAAACGCAAATCATAACAAACCTGTAAATTTATTTTCCAACCTTTCACACTTGCAATTAATCTTTTGCTTCCTGCAGAATAATGTTGGTCCTCGCCCGCAAAGGCAAACAAATGCCTTTTATCATAATAACCTAATTCACCATTTGGTAAAACCCAAATAAGTCTATTATAAAATGGAGACGTTTCTTTACTCATTTCTTCCTTGATAATTAAAGAGCCCACTATGATAACTTTCTTTTCTGCAGACAATTGCTTCATCCACCTGAGGGTAGGCCCATCCATGGTTTCAGCAAACTCAGCAGGTCGCATACTAAAACCTGTACTAAACATTTCAGGAAGTACTACTACTTCTGTATACTCTTCAATACCCCTTATTTTTTTAGCCAAGATATCAAGGTTGGCCGCTTTATCTTCCCAAACTAAATCGGTTTGTATAAGTGAGAAACTAAGGGTGGATACAGACATTCTTTTTTCTTATTATTTAAAGGTACAATATTCAAATAAAAAACTTACTTCTTGTTTAGTGCTTGTATAATGGGGCTAATTAAGTTCGATTCAAAGCCTCTTTGATTTAAAAAGGATTGCGTTTTCGCCATACGACTTATGCCTCTTTCCCCTTTTAGTGAATTCCATTTTTTGGTGGCTAGATTTAATAAGGTTTTCTCATAAGCGTTCTCGTCAATAGAAAGCAATGCCTTTTTAATATTCACAGGGCTTACTCTTTTTTGTTGCAAGGCATACTTTATTTTTTGTTTGCCCCATGCCTTTATTCTAAAATGACCCCCTGCAAAACTTTCAGCAAACCTTGCTTCATTTAAAAAATTATCTGATATTAAATCTGAAATAATTTCTTCTACTTCAACAGGGGTCATACCGAAAGCATAGAGCTTGTCTCTTACCTCTTGTTGGGCCCTTTCTTGGTAAGCACAAAAATGCCGTATCCTTTGTATAGCCTGCTCTTTGCCTATTCTAATCTTTTGCATTTTGTAGATAAGTATGTCAATAAGAAATGCTAAAATAGCTTTTTAATCTTAAGATTTTGCATTAGTTTCGTTAGTGTTATTTAAGGTTATTTAGCCCAGTAAAACCGTATTATCCTATGAAATTTATCGTTTCTTCTTCCTCGCTTTTAAAACACCTCCAACAAATTTCAGGTGTTATTAATACCAATACCGTGCTTCCTATCTTGGAAGACTTTTTATTCGAAATCGAAGATAAAAAATTAAATATTGTAGCTACCGATTTAGAAACGGTTATGCGCGTTCAAATGGATGTGGAAAGCAAGGCCAATGGCCGTGTTTGTATTCCCGCTAAAATATTAATTGATTCTTTAAAAAATATTGCAGACCAACCACTTACTTTCAATATAGATAAAAATTATAGCGTAGAAATTACCAGCGATAATGGTAAGTATAAAGTAATGGGAGAAAATCCAGATAATTTTCCGAAAGAACCTACAGCCGATGACACCACTGGCTTTAACATGACTAGTAGTAGTTTGTTAACGGCTATCAATAAAACATTATTTGCCGTGAGCGGCGATGACTTACGCCCTGCCATGACCGGTGTGTTCTTTGAACTAACCAAGGACAGCGTTCAGTTTGTAGCTACCGATGCACACCGTTTAGTGCGTTATAAAAGAACCGATACCCAAGCAAAACAAAACGCTTCTTTCATTGTGCCTAAAAAACCTTTGAACTTATTAAAGAATGCTTTACCTGACAACGAAGATCCTATCACTTTAAGCTTTAACAATAATCATCTTTTTGTAGACCATGGTTCTACTCAATTAATTTGTCGATTAATTGACGCGCGTTTCCCTGATTATAAAGTGGTCATACCTTCAGATAATCCTTACCGCTTAACGGTGAACAAGCATGATTTTCAAAATGCACTTCGTCGCGTGAATGTATTTAGTAATAAAAGCACGAATCAAGTGGCATTAAATATTACAGGCAATGAATTACAAATGGCTGCCCAAGATATTGACTTTAGTTTTGAAGGAAATGAGCGCATGAGTTGTGAATACAAAGGAGAAGACATTCAAATTGCATTTAATGCAAAATTTTTAATTGAAATGTTATCTGCTGCCGATACCGATGATGTATACTTAGAACTCTCTACACCTAGCAAGGCCGGCCTTATTAAACCTTCTGAGCAAGCGCCAGGAGAGGACCTACTCATGTTGGTAATGCCTTTAATGTTAAATAGTTAAAATAATCCCTACCCTATAAAGCGTTTGTTTTTAATCGCTTTAATAATAGAAACCCGGTGGCCCAATCAATGGAACATCGGGTTTTTTTATTTACATTTATACTATAAATAAACGACCATGCTAGACTTAATTAAAAACTATTTCGAACATATACCAAGTGCACACAGGGCCTTGCTATTAGCAGGGGGCATCAGTTTTTTCTGGTTGGTAGAAATAGCAGCACCCTTATTTAATTTTAAATACAATAAGGTCAAACACGCGGGCCTGAATTTCTTTTTTACTTTCACTACTATTGTGATTAATTTTTTATTCGCACTTCTAATGGTAAAAGTGAGTGACTGGACAATAGCTGAAAATTTTGGATTACTTCATATTATTCAATTAAGCCCTTGGGTGGAAGCAATTGTGGGTTTATTATTATTAGATTTTATAGGAGCCTATTTAGTTCATATGATAGAACATAAAGTAAAATTTTTATGGAAATTTCATATGGTGCACCACGCCGATACACAGGTAGACACGACTACAGGCAATAGGCATCATCCGGGCGAGTCGGTGGTAAGAGCCTTATTTGCTATTCTAGCTGTATTTGTTTTAGGTACACCTATTTGGATTGTGATGGTATACCAAAGTTTAAGTGTGGTACTTACTCAATTTAATCATGCGAACATTAAAATTCCTAAATGGTTCGACCAAAGTTTTGGATACATAATAGTATCACCTAATATGCATAGAATTCATCATCATATTACACGTCCACAAACCGATAGCAATTACGGAAATATATTTTCGTTCTGGGACCGTTTATTAGGTACTTATAATTATACACCCATGAATGAAATTGTTTATGGACTGGATGTAATGGATAATTCAAAAGATAAGTCCTTATTGTATCAACTAAAGGCGCCCTTTGATAAATCGATAAAATCAGATTACTAATCCAATTTTAAAAAGATAATTAAGCAAAAAACAATGACTAAAATTGGAGCCTTTATACCGGCCCGCTATGCAGCTACTCGCTTTCCCGCAAAACTAATGCAGGCCCTAGGTGCTAAAACAGTCATTAGACATACCTATGATAATACAGTGGCAACGGGCCTTTTCGATGAAGTCTATGTGGTAACCGATAGTGAAATTATTTTCAATGAAATTACTTCACACGGTGGTAAGGCTCTTATGAGTAAAAAAGAACATGAAAGCGGATCAGATAGAATTGCGGAAGCCATCGAGCATTTAGCTATAGATATAGTAGTGAATGTACAAGGAGACGAACCCTTTGTAAAAAAAGAACCGCTTGAAAAACTAATTGCAGTTTTTAAAGACAATAAAGTAGAAGTGGCCTCCCTCATGCAGGCATTAACTAATTCGGATTTAATTGCCGACCCTAATTATGTAAAAGTAGCTGTTGATAAAAACATGCATGCACTATTTTTTTCACGCAGTGTTATTCCTTATCCAAGAAATACCGAAATAGCTATTCCTTATTACGAACATATTGGGGTCTATGCATTTAAAAAACAAGCCCTCCTTAATTTTACAAACTGGCCTATCTCCCCATTAGAAGCGGCAGAAAAAATTGAATGCCTTCGTTATTTAGAAAATGGTGTTTCTATTAAAATGGTAGTAACAAATTATATGGGCATAGAGATAGATACACCAGAAGATTTAATTAAAGCAGCGAAACTATTATAACGCTTACTTTCAAAATAGGCAGTTATAAAATAATTGTTTTAAAAAATTATCAGCGTAAATATTAATAAGATTGTAACTTTAATAATAGTAAAAAAATAAATATGCAATTTCGTAATTTTAAAATGGTTGACTATGTTGTCTTTGGTCGTGGTTCTTTTAATCAAGTAGATGAAATCATTGCCCCACATCGTAAGGGTGATTATCCAATGATATTTTTTTTAGATCATTTTTTTGTGGGCAAACCATTAGCCGGTAGAATACCCTTAAGAGGAAAAGATAAAATTGTATACGTTGATGTTACGCATGAACCTAAAACAAAACAAGTAGATGCGCTCGCAGCTGAACTAAAAGCAGAGTTTGGAGAAGTGAGTGGTATTATAGGTATTGGCGGCGGCTCCACTTTAGATTTAGCCAAAGCGGTTGCTTTAATGATGACTAATCCCGGTTCTTCTGCAGACTATCAAGGTTGGGACTTAGTAAAATTACCTGGTGTATATAAAGTAGGTATACCTACCTTAAGTGGAACAGGTGCTGAAGTAAGTCGCACCACTGTATTAACAGGGCCTACACGTAAGCTAGGCATGAATTCCGACTTCACGCCCTTTAATCAAATTGTATTGGATCCTGAATTAACAAAGAACGTTCCAGCCAATCAACGTTTTTATACTGGCATGGATTGTTATATTCATTGTATTGAAAGTTTAGAAGGTACTTTTTTAAACGAGTTTAGCAAAAGCTATGGAGAAAAGGCCCTGGACCTTTGTCAAAAAATATTTGTGCAGAAGGATAAATGGGATGAAGAAAGCGATGATCAATTAATGATGGCTTCTTTTGCAGGAGGTATGAGCATTGCCTATAGTCAAGTGGGCGTAGCACATGCGGTTAGCTATGGCCTTAGTTATTTATTAGGCACGAAGCATGGTATTGGTAATTGTATTGTTATGAATCATTTGGAAGAATATTATCCAGCAGGCGTAGAAGAGTTTAAGTTCATGGTAGAAAAGAATAAAATTGAAATTCCTACGGGTATCTGTGCTGGATTAACGGAAGAACAATTTGATACCATGATTAATGTATCTCTTGGTATGAAGCCTTTATGGGAAAACGCCTTGGGCCCAAATTGGGAGAGCAAAATCAGTCGAGAAAAATTGAGAGCACTTTACGGTAAGTTGTAGCTGAATAAAAGTTCGAAAAATTTTTAATTTTTTGAACAAAATCATTAGAGGGTATATTTAAATGGCCTTATATTTAATTAAGGCTATTTAAATTACTACTCGGCTTCTGCTACTACTTCTTTTACTTCAGGAATCATGCGCTTCATCATGCCTTCAATACCTGCTTTAAGGGTAACCATGCTTGAAGGGCAACCGCTACAAGAACCTTGTAACATTAAATTTACGATGCCTTCGTTATAACTTTTAAATTGAATGGCGCCGCCGTCCATTTCTACTGCGGGCTTCACATAATTTTCTAATAATTCTTTAATACGCTTTACTACATCATCATCATCGGCGTTAACGGTGTTGCTAGCTTCTTGTTTCATTTTAGCTACCTCTTCTTCATTCACCACGATACCACCATTTTCTAAATATTCTTTCAAAAAAGTTTTAATAGTAGGGATGACGTCCTGCCAGTCATCTTGCTCTGTGTTTTTTGTAAGCGTTACAAAATTGCTTGCAATAAAAACACTTTTAATAAAAGGGAAACTAAATAATTCTTTAGCAAGTGGCGAAGCAAAGGCTAGATTTTCGTCGGCAATGTCAATACTTTTACCAGGATACAATAGTTTGTTCGCCACAAACTTCATCGTTTCTGGATTAGGAGTCATTTCGGTATAGATACTTACAATGGTATTGCCTGTGGTAATCATAGTTTCAATTTTTAATTCAATGCATTTTAAAAATGCAACGCAGTACAAAAATAATCAAAAAGCCTAGCTAGAAGAGGGCTTTGGGCTAATTGGACCTTTATTTTTCCGATATCGAAAGACTTTTAGGGTATTATACTAAGCTTGGCGTAGTTCAACATGATCTTTTTCTCGCCATTTTTATCAAAAAGGA
>Ga0079300_10000407_pt1 | contig 16182 bp, 12 predicted proteins | sample Wag4_2014_7_11_FD_74799 | JGI IMG/M metagenome (GOLD analysis project Ga0079300, IMG submission 74799) | Fresh water microbial communities from Ohio, USA - Utica-2 Time Series HT 2014_7_11 | ecosystem: Environmental > Aquatic > Freshwater > Water tank | place: USA: Ohio | collected 2014-07-11
GATACCCTTCCTAAGGAGAATCAGTATTTACCTGACGAAGATCCAAATAAGTTTATCGCAAAAATGGGTGCTGAAGCAGTACATGATTTGTTGCTCAGAATCGATTTAGATTCATTGAGTTATACACTTAGAAGAGCTGCAGAAACTGAGACTTCTCAACAGAGAAAAGCGGATGCTCTTAAGCGTTTGAGTGTAGTTGAGTCGTTCCGTGATGCAAATACCAGAATCAATAACCGTCCTGAGTGGATGGTAATGCAATATATTCCAGTTATTCCACCAGAATTGAGACCATTGGTTCCATTGGATGGTGGAAGATTTGCTTCTTCTGACTTGAATGATTTATACCGCAGGGTAATTATCAGGAACAACCGTTTAAAGCGTTTGTTAGAGATTAAGGCTCCTGAGGTGATCTTGAGAAATGAGAAGAGGATGTTGCAAGAGGCAATTGACTCATTATTTGACAATAGCCGCAAATCAAACGCTGTTAAGGCAGAAGGTGGAAGGGCGTTGAAGTCACTAAGTGATGTGTTGAAAGGTAAGCAGGGTCGTTTCCGTCAGAACTTGTTGGGTAAGCGTGTCGACTACTCTGGTCGTTCGGTTATTGTGGTTGGTCCTGAATTGAAATTGCATGAGTGCGGACTTCCAAAAGACATGGCTGCGGAATTGTTCAAGCCATTTATTATTAGAAAATTAATTGAAAGAGGTATAGTAAAGACTGTAAAGTCTGCCCGTAAACTTGTTGATCGCAAAGAAGCAATTGTATGGGACATCCTTGAAAATATTTTAAAAGGTCATCCTGTAATGCTTAACCGTGCTCCAACATTGCACAGGTTATCTATTCAAGCTTTCCAGCCTAAATTGGTAGAAGGTAAGGCGATTCAGCTTCACCCTTTGGTGTGTTCTTCGTTCAACGCCGACTTCGACGGTGATCAGATGGCGGTTCACGTACCATTGAGCCATGCTGCAATTTTAGAAGCTCAATTGTTGATGATCGCCTCACACAACATCCTCAATCCACAGAATGGAACACCAATTACGCTTCCTTCACAGGACATGGTCCTTGGTCTATATTATATTACCAAGGGTAAGCGCAACTTGGAAAATGATGTTGTGAAGGGAGAGGGCATGAAGTTCTACAGTGCTGAAGAAGTTATTATCGCTTACAATGAAGGCAAAGTTGATTTGCATGCCTATATTAAAGTAAAGGTGAAAGTGCGTAACGATGATGGTTCACTTGAAACTAAGTTGCTTGAGACTACAGTTGGTCGCGTTTTGTTCAATCAAGCGGTTCCTGCTCAAGTTGGTTTCGTGAATGCATTGCTTACTAAGAAGAGTTTGAGAGAAATCATTGGTCAGATTATCAAAATCACCAACGTACCTACTACAGCTAAATTCCTTGATGCTATTAAGGAACTAGGTTTCCGTATGGCATTCAGAGGTGGTCTGTCTTTCAATATTCAAGATCTTGAACTTCCTGTATTAAAACAGGATATGATTGATAATGCTTCTGGTGAAGTGCAAGAGGTTTGGGATAACTACAACATGGGTCTGATTACCAATAACGAGCGTTATAACCAGATCATTGACATTTGGTCAAGGGTGGATACTAAAATCACCGAGACTTTGATCAGGGCGATGGCTACTGATAAACAAGGTTTCAACTCTGTTTACATGATGTTGGATTCCGGAGCAAGGGGTTCTAAGCAGCAGGTAAAACAGTTGGCTGGTCTTCGTGGATTGATGGCTAAACCAAGAAAGAGTGGATCTACTGGTTCAGAGATCATTGAAAACCCAATCCTTTCTAACTTTAAAGATGGATTGAGCGTATTAGAATACTTCATTTCTACACACGGTGCGCGTAAGGGTCTTGCCGATACTGCATTGAAAACTGCGGATGCTGGTTACCTCACAAGACGTTTGGTTGACGTTGCACAGGATGTAATTATATCTGAAGAGGATTGTGGCACATTGAGAGGTATTGCAACAAGTGCATTGAAAGACAATGAGGATATCGTAGAACCATTATATGATAGAATTTTGGGTAGAACATCATTGCATGATGTTTATGATCCACTATCTGATGCATTGCTAGTAAGTGCTGGTCAGCATATTGATGAAGATACAGCTAAGAAAATTGAAGATTCGGGAATTGAGACCATTGAAATCCGTTCAGTGCTTACTTGTGAAAGCAAGCGCGGATGTTGTGTTAAATGCTATGGTTTGAACCTAGCAACAGGTAACATTGCACAACGCGGTGATGCAGTTGGTATCATTGCTGCTCAATCAATTGGTGAGCCGGGTACACAGCTTACCCTCCGTACCTTCCACGTGGGTGGTGTTGCGGGTTCAGCATCGGTTGAATCTCATTTGGTAGCTAAGTTTGATGGTGTTGTTCAATTCGATGGTTTAAGGACAGTAAAAGCTAAGAACAACGAAGGCAAAGACGTACAGGTTGTAATTGGTCGTACCGCTGAGATGAGGATCATGGATCTTAAGAATGATCGTGTTTTGATTACCAATAACGTACCATACGGTTCAACGCTTTCTGTTGCAGAAGGTGCTAAGGTTGCTAAAGGCGATGCAATCTGTACATGGGATCCATTCAACAACGTAATTGTTGCTGAGATTGCCGGTGAAATTGGTTTTGATAACGTAATTGATGGTGTTACTTACCGTGAAGAAGCCGATGAGCAAACTGGTCACAGAGAGAAAGTGGTGATCGAGTCTAAGGACAAGACCAGAATTCCTTCGCTTAAGATCAAGGGTAAGGATGAAAAAATGTATAACCTTCCAGTAGGATCACATATCGTAATTGAAGAAGGTGATCAAGTAACTGCTGGTCAGGTATTGGTTAAGATTCCAAGGATACTTGGTAAGTTGAGAGATATCACGGGTGGTCTTCCACGTGTAACTGAATTGTTCGAAGCAAGAAATCCAGGTAACCCAGCTGTGGTATCTGAGATTGATGGTGTTGTAAGCTTTGGAGCAATCAAGCGTGGTAATAGAGAGATCACTGTTGAAGCAAAAGATGGTGTAGTGAAGAAGTATCTTGTGACACTTACGCGTCAGATCCTTGTACAGGATGGCGACTTCGTAAAAGCAGGTACACCGATGTCTGATGGACAGGTAGCTCCTGGTGATATCTTATCTATTAAGGGTCCGTTTGCTGTTCAAGAATATGTAGTAAATGAGATTCAGGAAGTTTATCGTTTACAAGGTGTAAAAATCAACGATAAGCACATCGAGGTGATTGTTCGCCAGATGATGAGAAAAGTAGAAATCGTTGATCCAGGTGATACAAGATTCCTTGAAGGTGATTTGGAAGATCGTTTTGATTTCAACATTGAGAATGATTGGATCTACGACAAAAAAGTTGTTGTTGATGCAGGAGATTCAGAAGTATTGAAAGCCGGACAAATTGCGAGCTTGCGTGAAATCAGAGAAGAGAATTCAATCCTGCGCAGAAACGATAAGAAAGTAGTTGAGTTCAGAGATGCACACGCTGCAACATCTTGTCCTGTTCTTTTGGGTATCACCAAAGCTTCATTAGGTACACAAAGCTGGATTTCTGCGGCATCGTTCCAGGAAACAACTAAAGTACTTTCTTCAGCTGCTATTCAAGGTAAATCTGATGACATGCTCGGATTGAAAGAGAATGTAATCACTGGTCACCATATCCCAGCTGGTACTGGTTTAAGAGACTACGAAAAGCTGATTGTAGGTAGCAAGGAAGAATACGAATTATTACAAACTACACGCGAAGTAATGAGCTTCGATGAAGAAGAATAATCCCAAGGGAGCAGCAATGCTCCCTTTTTTCATTTAACCCCAACCCCTAAAACAATGAATCAAAAAGTAATCAATATCGTTCTTGCTCTTGGAATAGTTATAGCACTATTTCTTCAATTAAAAGGTTCAGGTAAAAAAGCAGAACCTGTTCAAACTTCTGCTGCAACATCTAGCGTAAAACTAGGTTATGTAGACCTTGATAGTGTTCAAGAGAAATATCTCTTGTATAAAGAGCAAATGGATTTGTTTGAAAAAAAGAAAGAATCTGCAGATCGTGATTTGAACAACGCCTTTCAAAAAATCGATAACGAAAGAATAGCTTTTGCTAAAAGAGGTGAGTCAATCACCCAAGCAGAATATGAAAATTTCCAGCGTTCTTACCAAGGTAAAATGCAAAATCTTGAGGAGCAAAAACGAGTGTTGGAAAATAACATTGCAAGCGAAGGAATGAAGACCATGGAAGGTCTCAAAAAGACGATTGACGACTATCTAATAAAGTACAACAAAGAGAACAACTACACGTATATTTTCTCTTATTCATCAGGACTCAATGTTTTGTTTTACAAGGACAGTGCTACTAACATCACTGATCAAATTGTAGCTGGCTTAAACGCAGAGTACAACAAAACAAAAAAATCTAAATAACCAACGAATTTCATAACTTAATCCCGGTATTTTATACCGGGATTTTTTTTAACCAAAATTGAATGTATGTCGGAGCAAAATAATTTTAAGCCAAGCTTAGGTCTCTTAGATGCAACTATGTTGGTTGCTGGATCTATGATTGGTTCAGGAATATTTATTGTGAGTGCTGATATTACTCGTAATGTGGGTAGTGCAGGTTGGTTAGTCATGGTTTGGTTAATTACAGGCTTCATGACTATTAGTGCAGCCTTGAGTTATGGCGAGTTAAGCGCAATGTATCCTAAAGCAGGCGGACAATACGTTTATTTAAAAGAAGCTTATAATCCTTTGGTAGGATTCTTGTATGGTTGGAGCTTTTTTGCAGTTATACAGACAGGCACAATTGCAGCAGTAGGTGTGGCCTTTGCTAAATTTGCTGGATATTTTTTTCCTGCCTTAAACATGCAGGATCAAAACATATTGGCGCACATAGGGTCAATTAAAATTTACCCTGCGCAAATTGTGGCAATTGGGATTGTTGTGTTACTCACTTACGTCAATACACGTGGTGTTAAAGAAGGCAAAATAATACAGACTACGTTTACTGTCTCTAAGTTGTTGTCGCTGTTCGGTCTTATTCTCTGTGGTTTTCTTTTTGTGGATACCAGTTATTGGTCAACTAACTGGGAGACTGGGATGCTGTCTCAAAAAGCATTGGTTAATGACGATGGTTCAATAACCTGGGAGTCTATCGGAGGAATTACTTTGTTAGGAGCTATTGCAGCTTCAATGGTGGGTTCTATTTTCAGTAGTGATGCTTGGAACAACGTGACCTTCATAGCAGGGGAGATTAAAAATCCTAAAAGAAATATCGGACTAAGTCTATTTCTAGGCACTTTATTGGTGACCATCATTTATGTGTCTGCCAATTTAATGTACCTCAATGTATTGCCCCTAAATTCAATTGCAAAGCCAGAAGAAGATAGATTGGCAGTAGCAGCTGCCAGTGTGATTTTTGGGGCAGCAGGAAGGTCAATCATAGCCATCCTGATAATGGTATCCACTTTTGGGTGCATCAATGGATTGGTCATGGCAGGTGCTAGGGTGTATTACACAATGGCTCAAGATGGATTGTTCTTCAAAAAAGCGGCAACCTTAAATAGTAATGCTGTTCCACAATGGGCTTTGTGGAGTCAGGCCTTGGTAGCCTGTTTGCTTTGCTTAAGCGGACGTTATGGTGAGTTATTGGATATGGTTTCTTTTGTGGTGGTTATTTTTTACGTACTGACCATCATCGGTATTTTTATTCTCAGGAAAAAAAGACCAGATTTAGAAAGACCTTATAAGGCTTTTGGTTATCCAGTTTTGCCTTTGATTTATATATTCATGGGACTAAGCTTCTGTGTATTGTTGATCATGTTTAAGCCAGAATATACTTGGCCTGGATTAATTATAACCCTGCTTGGTGTTCCTTTGTATTTCATTGCAGTAAGAGCTAAAACAAAAGGATAGATGAATAGGGTGGCAGTAATTGTGGCCGGTGGATCTGGAACCCGAATGGGGAAGGAACTTCCTAAGCAGTTTTTATTGTTGAATGGTAAAGCAATTTTGATTCATGCGATTTCTGCATTTCTTCAAGCATATGTTGATATACATATTGTTTTGGTCCTTCCAAAAGAATACATACCATTGGCAAAAGAGTTGGTTGGTCAAGCATCTCTTTCTCCCAATATTGAATTTGTTGAAGGAGGTGCTACCAGATTTGATTCAGTGAAAAATGGTCTGCAGCAAATAAGAGATGCTGAGCTTGTATTTGTTCACGATGCAGTCAGGTGTATAGTTACTCCTGGTTTAATCAAAACATGTAGTGAAATAGCAAGCCAACAAGGTTCCGCAATTCCAGTTATCCCAGTTAGAGATAGCATGAGGAGGGTAGATTCTAATAATCAAACTTCAGTCATCGTAAACAGAGAAAATCTGGTTGTTGTGCAGACCCCCCAAACTTTTAAGAAAAACATCCTGCTATCAGCTTTCGATGTTGAGTATTCTTCATTGTTTACAGATGAAGCTTCCGTTCTAGAGGCAGCAGGATATCAGGTACATTTAGTGCCAGGTGAAGAGACCAATATCAAGATTACATTTCCTGAGGATCTTCAGTATGCAGAGTGGAGGTTGAATAGGGAATAGGCCTGCCTGCCGATAGGCAGGGACGAGGGACAAGGGACGAGGGGGAGCAATTATTTTTCCTGAATTTTTTGTTTGCCAATCTTTTCAAGAATTTGATGTGCTACTTCCATCGCCATCAATCCGTCATGTTCTGATACCAGTGTTGGCGTATCATTGATAATCGCATTTTTGAAAGCGGTTAATTCAGCTTTAATGGCATTTTGTTCAATGATTTCAGGGTTTTCGACAGCAATAGTCTTAGTACCTCCTGGTGTTTCTATATCAAAGCAGAACAATTCTTCATCACCTTCAGCTTTTAATTTGATGATTTCAGTTTTCTTTTCCAGAAAATCAATTCCGATATAAGCATCCTTTTGGAACAATCTTATTTTTCTCATTCTTTTCATTGAAATTCTTGAAGAAGTAAGATTGGCCACACATCCATTGTGAAACTCAATCCTCACATTGGCGATATCAGGTGTATCTGTCATTACCGCAACACCACTGGCTGATATAGATTTGATTTCACTTTTTACAAGATGTAAAATGATATCAATGTCGTGTATCATTAAATCAAGAATGACACTCACTTCTGTGCCCCTTGGATTAAATTGAGCAAGCCTGTGTACTTCAATGAACATCGGATTTAGCTTCTTTCCCTGAAGCGCTTGAAAGGCAGGATTGAAGCGTTCTACGTGGCCTACCTGAAACTTGACTTTTGCTTCATGGGCAAGCTTTACCAATTGTCTGGCCTCATTCATATCATTGGCCAATGGTTTCTCTACAAATACATGTTTGCTTTTTCTCAAAGCAGCTTCACATACTGGAAAATGGAATTGTGTAGGTGTAATAACATCAATGGCATCAATAGCATCGATGAGCGCATGCATATCAGTATATCGTGTTAGGCCAAATTTTTCAACAGCTTCTTGTGCATTTTCATCATTTGGATCATAAAAACCAATGATGTCAACTCCATCAATACTTTGCCAATTGCTTACATGAAATTTTCCTAAATGGCCAACTCCAAAGATGCCTACTTTTAACATATTACTGCAAAGGTAGAGATTTTGTCATTCAGACAATAAGCATCATTTTTGTAGCACTAGTTATACGTATGAAGAAAATTGTCATTGCCATCGATGGATGGTCGTCTTGCGGTAAAAGTACTATGGCACGACAACTTGCCAGAAAGCTGAATTATATATTCATCGATTCTGGTGCGATGTATCGCGCTATTACGCTTTATTTCTTGAGAAATCAGGTCGATATCAACAATGAGCTTGCAATTGAAAACGCCTTAAGCGCTATCCATTTAGAATTTAAACTGAATGCTGCTTCGCTTAACAATGAAATCTGGATGAATGGGGAAAATGTTGATGCTTTAATCAGAGATATCAAAGTAGCTGAACGGGTCAGTGAAACTGCTGCTTTGGCAAAAGTCAGAGATTTTGCTGTTGCTCAACAAAGATTAATCGGCCAAGATAAAGGGATTGTGATGGATGGACGAGATATAGGTTCTGTTGTTTTTCCTTCAGCTGAACTAAAGATTTTCATGACGGCTGATCCTGAAATAAGAGTACAAAGGAGATTAAAAGAATTACAAGCCAAAAATCCAGGCATTACAATGGAGGAGGTAAGAAATAATCTTGCATCAAGAGATCATATTGATTCTACTAGGGCTATTTCTCCATTGAGAAAGCCTGATGATGCGCTTGTTTTGGATAACAGTAATCTTACTCCAGATCAACAACTTGAATTGGCCCTTACATGGGCTGAAGAAAGAATACAACTTTGATTTATAGCCATTGGGTACCGACTTCTGAAAGTTGTTTGGAACCGGTGAAGAAACTGCTGAGTTTCTCTATGGTTTGCTCAACAATAGCATCCGGGCAAGAAGCGCCACTGGTAATTAAAATGCGTACATTCTCTTTTAAAGGAAGATAGTTTTCCTTAGTATATTCTTCTTGTGTCTGCCAATTAAATCCTTTGATTTCCTGACTTGATAGTAAATCGGCAGCTGATTCAATGAAATAGGTAGGAAGTTTCTCTTCGCAAAGTTCAACCAAATGAGAACTGTTACTGCTCTTTCTACCGCCAATCACAATCGCTAAATCAGCACTCGTTTCTAAGAGGTGCTTTACTGCTGTCTGGTTGTCATTGGTGGCATAGCAGAGTGTATCTCTTGTGTCTGCAAAATATTCTCCTACATTGGAATCATTGAGGTTGTATTTCTGCATCACAATCTTTTTCAAATAGTCTGCAATTGCTTGCGTATCAGATGCAAGCATGGTGGTCTGGTTAACAACACCAAAACGAACCAGGTCCTTTTCAAGATTAAAGCCTTGGCTGTATCTATATGCAAATTGTTCTGAAAAATCTTCGCTTTTTCTTGTGCCTAAAATGAATTCACCTAGCACAATTGCTTCTGCCATATCATACACAACTATTGTTGGTGCATGTACATCGCTGTGTGAAAAAGTAGCTCTTGTTTCTTCGTGAGTGGGTTTGCCATGCACTACAACACTGTATCCCTTTTGTGCAATTTGCTCAGCCCTGTTCCAAACCTTTTCAACAAAGGGGCAAGTAGTATTGTATTTTTCAATTTGTATGCCAATCGACCTTAATTTATTTTCAATTTCAATCGTTGTGCCAAATGCAGGAATGATTACAACATCATCAGCTTGTAAGTTTTCAAAGGGGATAAGTGAATTTCCTTTGGTATCCATTAAAAACTGTACACCACTGTTAATGAGGTCTTCGTTCACAAATGGATTGTGAATCATTTCACTCAGTAAAAAAATACGTTTGCCGGGATTATTTTCTACAGTCTTGAATGCAATTTCAATTGCGTTTTCAACACCATAACAAAAGCCAAAATGTCTGGCCAAAAAGATTTCTACATTGCCTAAATCTAAATGAGTTGGCGTGAAATCTTTCTTCAACTTGTCGGCCGCTTTTCTCTTTTGCTTGATAGCAGAAATAAGTGGACTCCTATATCTAACGGGTATTGTAAACTGCTTCATGTTGTAGCTTCAAAGTTACACAAAGATTAAACAATACTTATCTACTTTCGTTCGAATGGGTCATTGCTATTTCTTAACTTTCCACCATGAAAAGTGAATTTACCCCAGTAGATTGGGTATTGGATAGCAATATATATGAAGTTAATCTAAGACAGTACACCCAAGAAGGAACCCTAAACGCTTTTAAGCAACATCTCCCTAGGTTAAAAGAAATGGGTGTTGAGGTGCTCTGGTTTATGCCCTTAACTCCAATTAGTGTAAAACAGCGCAAAGGTAGTCTGGGTAGTTATTATGCATGTTCTAGTTACACCGATATTAATCCTGAATTTGGAACAAAAATGGATTTCCTTGGGCTGGTTCAATATGCTCATGAATTAGGGTTGAAAGTAATCATTGATTGGGTGGCTAATCATACAGGTTGTGATCATGAATGGACCAACACTCATCCTGATTTTTACAAGAAAAATGAAGCAGGTGAATTTTATGACCAGCATGGATGGGATGATGTTATTGATCTTGATTACAGTAATCAGCATATGCGCTTAGAAATGATTGAGTCAATGCGCTCTTGGATTGAGGCTTACAATATTGACGGTTTCCGATGTGATATGGCTATGCTAACACCAGTAGATTTTTGGATGCAGGCAAGAAAAGCCTTGCAGCCAACAAAAAATTTATTTTGGTTGGCTGAACTCGATCCTTTGGATAATCCAGATTACATGAGTGTTTTTGATGCAGCGTATACTTGGAGATGGATGAATGCTGCTACCCAGACAAAAAAAGACGGTGCACAGCAGATTCATCATATGAAATATGTTTTGTCGCAGTACCTCAATGAACTACCTCAAACTGCTTGTCCCGCTTGGTTCACCAGTAATCATGATGAAAACAGTTGGAATGGGACTGAGTTTGAAAAATATGGTGAGATGGCATTACCTCTTGCAGTTTTCTCAGCTACCTGGAAGGGAATTCCTTTGATGTATAGTGGACAAGAATTACCTAATCTCAAACGGTTAGCCTTTTTTGATAAAGATGTAATTGAATGGAAGGAGAGGCCAGAGCTACATGATTTTTATTCCTCATTATACAACTTAAGAAAGTCAAATAAAGCATTTAAATCACTTGCGGCTAATGAGAGTTGTCTATTTTTAGGTAATAATGTTGATCACCACATTCTGAGTTTTATCAGAAGAAATGAAGATGCAGTTGTTGCTATTGTATTGAATTTTTCTCCCTATCATTTACCTGAAGTGGAAGTTGCCTCTCATGAAAAAGGAAACTTTGTAGAATATTTCACAGGTTCAAGAAGACAATTCAATACTGAGCATATTTATATTGAAATGCCAGCTTGGTCCTATCAAGTATGGATCAAACAATAAAGGCAGAAACGAGTTCTGCCTTTATCTAGAAATTGAAAATTTTACTTATTCTGCAGCCTCAATGGTGTATTGGTAAACACCTTCATAGCCTGGATAAAATCCTTCTAATAGAATTCTTTTCGATGGTTTTGTAATTGCTGAATTGAATTCCTCAATAGTTTTGACTTCAGTTCCGTTTGCTTTTAAGATCACAAATCCATCCCGCATTCTGGTTTGTTCATCAATGAGTCCACTATTGATTTTAGTGACAACCACACCACCTTTTACACCATATTCTTTTGATTTCTTACTGTCAAGTGTCTGTAAAGTAGCGCCTAACTTATCAGATACCGTGTTTTTAACGATTTCATAGCTGCCCGACTTGTTTCTCAATGTAATACTGGTAGAAGCTTCTTTCCCTGCTCTGTTGTAGTGAACAGTGATTTTGTCGCCAGGTTTGTATCCTGCAATTTGTTCAACCATTTCACTTCCATTCGCCACTTTTACACCATTGATTTTTGTAATGTAATCTCCAGTCTGTATCCCTGTAGAAGACATTGCTCCATCTTTAGCTACATCCATTACCAATACACCCTGACCTTCTTTGTAGTTGAGTTTCGTTTTCTCAGCTTCTGGAGCGTTTTCAGGAAGATAACTGATGCCTAGATAAGCTCTTTGTACAGTTCCGTATTGCAGAAGGTCGTTGATTATTTTTTTAACGATGTTAACTGGAATAGCATAGGAGTACCCTGCATAAGCACCGGTAGGTGATGCGATAGCAGAAACTATGCCAACTAGCTCTCCATTGGTGCTGATCAATGCTCCACCAGAGTTTCCTTGGTTAACTGCCGCATCAGTTTGAATGAAGGATTCAATTGGGCTGTTACTTTTTCTTTGGTTAAGGCCAAGTGTTCTTGCTTTCGCACTTACTATACCTGCTGTAACAGTTGTTTCTAAATTAAGCGGGTAGCCTACTGCTAATACCCATTGACCAACTTTTATGTTATCTGAATTTCCGTACAATAAGAAGTTAAGTCCCTTTTCTTCAATCTTGATCAATGCCAAATCACTACTTGGGTCTGTTCCCACTAGTTTGGCTTTGTATTGTTTTTTGTTGTTCAGGGTAACTTTAATTTCGTCAGCTTCCTCAATCACATGGTTGTTGGTTACAATGTATCCGTCTTCACTGATTATAACACCTGATCCACTGGCACGCTGAGGCATACTTCTCATTTGTGGGCCACCAAAAAAGTCCTCAAAGAAATCATCGCCAAAGAAGTCACTAAAGGGGCTCTTTCTTGTTTTAGGAAGATTGTTATTGGCCTGACTAGAACCAATTGTTGTTGTGATATGCACTACTGCAGGAACACCCGCCTGAGATGCTGGTTGAAAATCTACTGGTTGGCCAGGTACATTGTTATTGCTGTCGTAAAATCCAGCATAACTAGCAGGTAATTTACCATTGTACTCTTGGATAGCGTTAGGTTTACGGATGAAAGAATCATAACCAAACATTGCCGCCGTACTGGTAACTGCGCTGATCAAAACTACTGTAAGTGTTTGCTTGATGTTCATGGTTCTTTTGTTTTATTTAATTTTCAGACTGACTAAAATCAAAAATAATGCCCATTGGTGCAAATAAGCAAACATGTCTGAATTTCAGTCTACCAGTCGGCCTATTTAACAATTTCTTAGGCGGTTGGTTTTGGGGCAAGCATGGAAATATGAAATTTTGACACAATTATGTCAGTTTTTTAAGGAAATCCAGGGTGTCAACACCATCTGGAAAATCTGTTAAACTAGGCTGCTGAGCCTTTCCAAATGGTGTGAAATCTTTTCCGACAATACATTGTATTTTGTTTTCGTCTAACTTTTTTTTCACCTCAGCATAGTCGGTATAGTACTGATAATGCAGTTGTGAAATGGGGGAGAAAGGGCTCTCATTTTCAATCAAAACAATTGAATCATTGCTCATGTAAAACCGGTTGTTCATGATAGCAATGGTGAGTTGATAGTCAAAATTATTCTTGTATTTATCGTGATCCTTATAATGATCATATTTTCGCAATGCCCCTAGCAAGGGTACAAAATCATATTCATTGGGTACCCAAATTTGAGTAACATTTCTGCAGCCCAATCCAAAATACAAGTGAATGTCATCGGCCAAGTTTTCAAGTTCATCATTGGTCTCAGAACCATCAAGTATTGCAACAGAAGTTCTGTTTTTTCTGATGATGTTTGGATATTTACCAAAATAGTACTCAAAGTACCTAGCACTGTTATCACTGCCAGTAGCGATGTAAGCATCGCAATCTTTTAGCATGTCTTGTATGGTTATCCATTGGGTTATCTCGGGGTATTGTTCCGTTAAAGCCTTTACAAGGTTATGAATCAGAATAGTGTCTTTGGACGAAAGTTTTATTTTCAGTTGATGACCAGCCAAAAACACACAGATCAGGTCTTGAAGGCCCACAAATGGGATGTTTCCGGCCATAACCAATCCAATGGTTTGAGGATGTTCTTGTTGGTCTGGAATTTGATAAAGATTGCAAACCTCTTCAAGTTTCTTGGATTGAAGCATCTCACTCGCTATTGATTTCCCTGATAAAGAAATGTAGGAGGGGATAAACCATTTGTTCTCTGCCCAAGCCCTTTGTTGGGCCTCTTTGTAGGATTCCTGTTCTTGCTGGAGATAGTCCCCCAAGCTGTTTAAAACCTTAATTCTTGTGTGTAAATTCATTTTCTAATTTTCCAATCATTGGTTTACCTTTACGATAGTTTGAAATGCAAAAATACTCTCAAATTCAACCTTAAAAAACATATTTATTATGGCAATCAAGATTACAGATGAATGTATCAACTGCGGTGCTTGTGAACCTGAATGTCCAAATAATGCCATCTATGAAGGTGGTGTAGAGTGGGCATTATCTGATGGCACTTCGGTAAAGGGATCTTTCACATTGATGGATGGTGGTGTAATTGATGCAAATGCAAAGAATTCTCCAATCAGTAACGATACCTATTATATTACCCCGAACAAATGTACTGAGTGTCAGGGTTTTCACGAGGAGCCTCAATGTGCTGCTGTTTGTCCAGTAGATTGTTGTGTACCTGATGAGCTTTATCAAGAAACAGTTGATGAATTGTTGCAGAAGAAGGAAAAGCTACATCTATAAATCTAAACCGCTTTGTTAAAAAGGTGAGGGCGTCCTGATGACCCTCACCTTTTTTATATATTTGTACTAATAAAAACTAATCAAACAACATACATGAAAAAGCCTGTTATTGCTTTTGTGACTGGTGGATATTCTTCCGAAGCTGTCATTTCTTACAAAAGTGCCATTACTATTGAGAAAAACATCGATACCTCAAAGTTTCATGTATACAGAATAGATATCACCCCTGATGCTTGGTTTCACCCAACAAGTTCAGGCGAAAAAATTCCTGTGAGGCGCGATGATTTCACGCTTGAAATTAATGGTAGTGTAATCAGATTTGATGCAGTGTTTATTGGAATTCATGGTACTCCAGGTGAAGACGGTAAGCTTCAAGGATATTTTGATTTACTCAGCCTGCCTTACACCTCATGTGATGCCACTACTTCAGCCATCACATTTAATAAGCGTTATACAACGGCGGTAGCTGGTGCTTCTGGGTTTCATGTAGCAAAGTCAATACATATATTCAAGACAAATTATAAACTAGATGATGCAGATAATTGGGGTTTGAAATTTCCTGTTTTTGTTAAGCCCAATAACGGAGGATCAAGTATAGGAATGAGCAGAGTGAATGTTAAAGAGGATCTCCAAGCCGCTATAGAAAAAGCCTTCAAAGAAGATGATCAAGTATTGATTGAAGAATTTATTGCAGGAAGAGAATTTACTATTGGTGTCTTTAAATCAAAAGGGGCTGTCATTACATTGCCTTTCACAGAAGTCATGACTGAAAATGAATTTTTTGATTTTGAGGCTAAGTACCAGGGTAAGTCAAAAGAAGTTACGCCTGCTGAATGCAGTCAAGATACAGCCGATAAAGTGAGAAAGGCCGCAGCAGGAATTTACAGTGTATTCAATTGCAATGGCGTAGTAAGGATGGATTTTATTTTCAATGAGGAGAATAAGATGCCCTATTTACTTGAGATCAATACTGTACCCGGACAAAGTGCAGCGAGTATTGTTCCTCAGCAGGTAGCAGCAATGGGGGTAAGTTTAACCGACTTCTATTCCATGTTAATTGAGGAAGCACTTGATACTGTAAAAAAATAAAAAAATGAATGTTGAATTCATAACCAGAAGACCGCTTTGGCAAAATATACTTTTTGGGGTAGGGTTTTCTGTCTTCTTATTACTTGTTTTTCTTTTCATGTTGAATCGTATTACAAATCATGGAGAGTATCTTGTTGTGCCAGAAGTAAAAGGTAAAAATTATGTAGCTATTCAAGAAGAATTGGAAAATCAAGGGTTTGAAGTTGTAATCCAAGATTCAATATACGTAGACAGTATTCCACCCAATGCCATCATCAAGCAGTTTCCAGAGCCTGAAGCAACGGTAAAGGTCAATAGGGTAATTTATCTTACCGTCAATTGTACAGTCCCACCAACGATAAACATGCCCAATTTAATTGGTATGAGTTTTAGAAATGCATTGCTTGAGCTTCGCTCTTTGGGGTTGAAAATGGGGGATACAACCTTCATTCCAGACATGGCCAAAAATGCAGTCAAGGATCAACTTGTTACAGGCGTACAAATAAAACCGGGGTCACCTATTCGAATGGGTTCTCGAATTGATTTAGTGATTGGCTCAGGTTTAGGAGGTGCAGCATTACCTGTGCCAGATCTATTCGGACTCACTTATCCTGAGGCTAAACTCGTTATGGAACTGAATGGTTTAACAGCAGGTGTTATTTTATTGGATGAAGGTCTAGTTGATACAACACTTGGATTCATTTATTGGCAAAACCCAAATCCTTTTGATGATCAATTGAATGTAAATTTAATTAGACCCGGTCAGTTAATGGATATACGGGTAAGTGCAGTGAAGCCAGAAAGAAAAATTGATTCACTTCAAACTAAAAATCAATAGCATTGTTTTACTAATAACTTAAAAGCATGAAAACAATACAAATTTCCGAGTTAAATCAAAAGCTACAAAATGGAGAGAAAATTCATTTGGTGGACGTACGAGAAACCTTTGAGCATGATGAATTTAATATTGGAGGT